>Ga0302325_10005227_pt1 | contig 29673 bp, 27 predicted proteins | sample Palsa_T0_2_FD_201948 | JGI IMG/M metagenome (GOLD analysis project Ga0302325, IMG submission 201948) | Peat permafrost microbial communities from Stordalen Mire near Abisko, Sweden - Palsa_T0_2 | ecosystem: Environmental > Terrestrial > Soil > Palsa > Peat permafrost | place: Sweden: Abisko...
ATCTCTCCTTCCCAGTATGTAACGATGACGGCACCTTGACAACAGACCACCCAATCTACAAGTGGTCAGCCTTCATGCTTGAGGCCTCGAAACGCATTCACCAAGACCTCGACAACCCACCCAAGTACTCGCAATGGATGAAGGAAGCAGGTTTCATCAACGTACATTACGAACCGTTCAAGTGGCCGTCGAATCCTTGGCCGAGAGACAAGAAGCACAAGACGTTGGGGTTGTGGAATTTGGCCAACACGCTGGATGGTCTGGAAGGATTCACCTTGGCATTTTTCACAAGGATCTTGGGATGGCAACCGGAAGAGGTTCATGTTTTCTTGATCGGTGTGAGGGAGGATACGAGGAATAAGCAGATCCACAATTATTGGCCCATGTGAGTTGTCTCGTCAGACTTGATCGAGTGCGATTTGAAGCTGAAAATTCCCAGTCATGTTTCGTATGGTCAGAAACCGGAGAATTCGGAGTAGAAAATGGCCGGTCTATCGCTCGATAGAATGAGAAGCGAGGCGTCCGGCGTGTTGAAGATCAAAACAGGTACAAAGGGCATAAGATACTTGACAAAATGATCTGTCTCTGTACCATAAACTCCTTGTGTGTATTGAAAACCGTAACGACTCGCCTTGAAGGCTCATATTGATTGTTTTTGCTTCCACTCCAGCTCATATGTACCGAGAAGCCCCTTCAACCGCTCACTTTCGATCCCCATTCAAGATCAACTGAGCATAAAACTTCACAACCTCAATGTGCTCTTTCATGCCAAGCCGCTCGTCAACCGTATGTGCATTCGCTCTCCCCTCCTCCCTTATCGGACTAAATCGATATATATTTCGAGTCAAGCCCCAATAGAACTTCGTGTCCGTATTCCCAGTCATCAAGCTAGGAGCGACAATGATGTCCTCTCCCATGACTTGCTTGATTGTCCCCGTGAAAGTTTTGTACGCATCGGTATCAAAAGGAGACACCGGAGATGGCTCAAGTGGTTGATCAAAATCCTCGAGTATAATCTGTCCAACGGCTGACGTTGACGTATTACCTGATACGTCACCCCAGGCATCAAGGGACATTGGGAATTTCTTCAAGATCTTCGATTCTATTAAAGATCGGAGTTTGCAGCGGATGTCCGAAACATGACTCTCGACTGCTATCCGGTGATTTATCACCGCGTAGACCTTTTCGGGGAGAGCATTAATCTTGACGCCACCGGAGATGAGATCCGTGGCTTGCGAAGTCTGCATGAGGTACCGTTGAAAGATGTCCTTCTTTGCGATGTAGTTTGCCACCGATTTAGCGGCCTTCTTACTTGTTAGGGATTTCTTAATGGTTTTTCGCAGCCAGTAATCCATATCTGGGGCATGCTCTGCTGCACATTGCAAGTTTGTGAAATAAGCTAGTAATGTTAGTATCTAGTTAGCACTTGGAATGTGAGACTGACGATTCGCGGGTGTAAGCTCTGGTTCGTACGGCTCGGCCTCAATTGCTGAGATGATCTGGCTCAGCACCCCGATCCCTGTATGGTCTGGTGGAACGGATGAGTGGCCGCCAGATGTCTCAACAGTTATTCGAACATCAAGATATCCTTGAGGAAATCAGCTAAAAGTATCAACCTGAGGTATTTTACTCACCTTTCTCGCCCAAACCTGGCAGAGCAAAAGTAGCTCCATCCACCTCCCGGATCCCCAAACCAGGTTCATCAACAATAAGGTCGATAGAATCCTTACCTCTAGTCTCCTCGAGATGCTTTGCAATAAATTTTGCTCCCTGAGGTCCGCTAATCTCTTCATCAAATCCAAACCCAGCCAGTATGGTTCTCTCAGGTGTGAAGTCCATCTCAAGGAGAGTTTCGAATGCTTCTAAGACACCAATAAGTTCATTCTTGCAATCCACTGCTCCTCTTCCCCATATATATCTGCCATCATAATGTGCAGAGTATGGAGGATATTTCCATCGACTTTCTGTAACCTTGAGGACAGGAACAACATCTTGGTGTGCCATGAAAAGGTATGGCTTTAGTGTTTCGTCCTTGCCTTTCCACTCTAGAAGGATGCCGTAGGTATTTATTGGAGTAAATTCGAGCTTCGAAAAGCTAAAGAATGCATTAGTATCTCAATGTTCCAAGTATTATTGAAACTTACACCAGAGGAAACGTCTTCCTCAGATAGTTATGGAACTCAATGAAGATATCCCATCGCGGGTCCTCATTAACTTTCCCCATATCATCAAAGCTTTCTGTCGGTATTTGCACAGCACCTTGCATTCTCTTCAAGCTTTTATCAAAGAATTCATCGCTCCCAATCTCGTCCCCGACTTCCTTCTCCAGCTTCTTTCGGTCCTCGGACACACTCTTTATAGCCGGAAATTGAGGGCATGCTGGCTGGCCGGGATGACGGTGGTCTTGGGCATCTTTGCTACTTGAAATAGCTTGGGAGATTGATAACATGAGAAATAAGACGAGAGCTAACATGACTGGTACGCTGAATTGCAATATGCGTTTCCAGTTCCATCGTGTATGTCGCCGAGAGGAGGTCAAGGGCTCCTTTTCGCCTTGCGGCAATAACGCATAGTTCTGCGATGAATTGAATGCCATGACGAAGGCCTTTTCATCAACGAGAACGCATAGTGGATGGAGGTTGCGAATATCAAAGGCGAGCTTGTCAAGCTCTCAATATCGCATACCCCGCATTTTACCCCACCTTTACCCCACTTTTGCACATGACGTTCAATCCCACTTCTCTGACAAATCTAAGTCCCTCAACTTCCCTGTTCAGCTTAAATATCTCAGGCTACACTGGGTAAAAATAGTTTTTCGACCCCTTCCAAGCTTAATACTGGCTCTCTTCAGCTTCCACTCACTAACGGTCATTCCCCTCTTATATACAAGTAGCCAATAATATCCCACGACTCAGGCAGAGACACTTCTCAAAGAACTTCGACTTTTCATTTTTATAAAGCTTAAAATATTTAAGATTTGAGACTTCGTACTCGGAATTAGTTTCTCAAAGGAAATTCTTGTTTCACCAAAGTCGTTTTGGTTCATTTAAAGGAGATAAATGTGCTGTCACTTGACTATTGCACATCCTTCCGGGCTTGACGTCGACTTCTTCTAACATAAGCTCGATCGCTTTGTTCCTTCGGTTCTTTATATACGCGGGATAATTCTACTCTCATATTCTATGAAACTCCAAACTCAATCAATCTACATGTCGTTCTTAACATCCCAGAATTCAGACCCCATATCCTTCTCCCATTGGACTTTGACCGTATACGGCATCTTGTACGGTGGATACTCGGGCCATTTCTCTTTAATAAGCTCTACCAATCCATCGAACGCGATCCTGTATCCTTGAGGGCTGATATGCAAACCTTGAAAGACCCGTTAGCACCAAAACTTTACTCCGGCTCCTCAATTTGTCAAAACCTACCGTCATACAACAATTCTTCCAGCTCTTTAGACTTTCCCAGCTCCAGCGTTCCGGGAATTGGCAACGGATCTCCCTCCTTCCACCCAGCTTTCTCCATAAAAGCAGACCAGATGTCCAGAACGGGTACACCCGCCTCTCTCCCGACTTCTTTCACAATCTCGGCATACAGTTTTGCATCCGCCGCCTTTCTAGTCGGTGGAGGAGCTCCCCATTCCTCTAGCAGCTTCACCAACATAGTCTCTTCGAATGGTGGTGGCGTGATGAGAATAATGTTCGGGTTGTGGACCCTCACCGTTGCGTGGTTGATGATATCAAGCAGGTTCTTCTTGAACCGGTCCGGTGGGACGTATTGGGCATGAATTGGGTTCTTGTTGGCATCGTTCGCACCGAACCAGATTACCTAGCCAGATGTTAGCTGTTCGACCTTGGACTGAGAGAATGTCTACGTACCAGGAAACGGACAGCGACTTGGTCGGGATGAGCGTGTGGTAAAATGTTATGAACCACTTGTAGGGCATGATCGGTGTTGTAACCGCTGAAAATCTTTGATCAGTGAGAGTTCTTAAGAGTAGAGGGGGTTTGCATACCTGAATCCCCTATTCATAACATCAAATCGTCTTGAATAGGCTGATGTCAGCTCTGCGCCCATGGCAAAGCCACGTGACTGGTCCCATGCTCCTTGCGTGATACTGTCTCCTGTATGAGAGTCAAGAAATGCAATATAAGGGAGATAAGAGTAGACACACCGAAAATTACGAATTGATCCAAGCAAGCCTGATAAGGGTTAGCTTTGGCACTGGAAGCTCAGGGCTCGAAAACTCACAAGCTGATTTCCCATATTTCCTCCTTACGGAACGCTTTGATCCTTCAACTTCTATATCTCGAAATCAAAGGCTGTGGAGGAGAGGACAAATCTACTTTGATCGGCAAGGCGAGAGGCGAGTGAGGGGTGGGAGGATGCGGGTGCCGCAGACACGTGGCGCCCAATTCAGGCTGTTCCGTGGCTCCCTGCAGCTCCACAGTCGCAAGCTTTCTGCAGCTACCAAAGTTCCCCAAAACCATCCATCGAGATTTAACGAATCAGTCAAAGCTGATGACCAATTGAGAGTAGATGTGAATTGAGCATTTGGCTGGCGGTAATGTCATCGACGGAGATTAGCGGAATGCCATTGTATCTCGTATTTCGAGAGATTTTGCAGTCGTCGATTTGGATTTTATATCTGCTGTCCTACATGAGTTCTGCCGCTTAGATTTTGTATGAGCGCAGGGCTACCTCCTGTGAGCGAATCCCTCAAATGTCTTCCCCACAGCTCAAGAACTTTCCCATTGCTTTACCAAAACATATACCCCAATCTGGACCGGAATTTCATTGATTCGTCCTATTTGTGTGGTCTCCAAACCTCGAGGTAGCAAATTCGCCTAAATTTTTGATGAGCGGATGAAATTGTCTCTGTGAGCGGATCAATGAATAAAGTAAATATGTAACTCAAACTCTCCTAACAGTATATTAGAAGCTAAAAGAGCATTGGGTGAAAACTCCGAGATGTTTCCGAATTGTGGTTGCTTAATAATTAGAGAAAGTTACTTGAACCAGGCAAATTTTGGTGAGCGGATGCTTATGCTGTGTGAACGGATCTCCCAGTAAGCTAGGTTTAGAGATTAAATTCATTGAGGGCGATTTTCTATGTAAATAACTACAGTTTAATGATATAGCGAATCGCATCCGGTTCGTGGTTGAGTATTTATAATTTTGCTTGTGCTCGCTTGTAGTCTTGGTGAGCGGATGACCAGGCTCAGTGGGCGGATCGACCAATTTTGCATCTCGATATTTGTATCCCTTCGTCCGGCGAGACATTGCCAGGCGCTAAGCAAGGGTTCTTAACGAGTGGTAAGCGAATAAATTACTAACTTATTAGTAATCCAGGTACACCCATTTTGTCTAAGCGAGAGACCCCTGCTAGCGCCTGGCAATGTCTCGCCGGACGAAGGGATAATACGAGAGTCTAAAAGATAGATTTCGTTAAACTTTTATGACATTAGCTGCTTTATTTATTATGGTGTTGATTTTCAATAATGAGAAGAGGTGATGGGTCAGCTTCGCTAAAGCATTTTTGGTGGGCGGATTGACGACCCCACGGAGTTGAGTTTTCCCTATCGATCTTTTTTTGAGACCTTGTGTTTGCAAGTCTACAGATGGTGATTGTAAGCATCATGGACGAAGTATGGCTTGCTTGAATTTATGGTTGGGTTTCTTTTGAGTGCAGCAGGTTGTGAGGAGCCTCGCTTAATCGATTTTGGTGAGCGGATGAAATGCCTTGGTGAGCGGATCTACGGGCGCGCATTATCTTAAAAAGTGAATCCCTGGGCTAAAAGAAGCATCCTGTAAGGCCTTTTGCCCCTGTGACCGAAGTGATGGAGAAGGGTGTTGGTTGTATGGTATGTGGGAGAAATTTGGGTGAGCGGACGAGTGCTCGCTCAGAGATATTGGGTGGGCGGATTGATGAGTTTGACAGATACGAGTATTTTTGCAGTATATGATTGAAGAAGCTCCAAGATGATGAATATTCACCAGATCTCGAACTTGATATATGTTGTGCTTGCTTATAGAGAGGTCCAACAAGTTGGTGCTTTGGAATTTGGTGAGCGGATAGCCGATCGCTAACGAGTTTTGGTGAGCGGATGGAACGTCCTTGGTGGGCGGATCCCCCATTTCTCTTTTGAACCTCGAATTCATAATTTTAAATTTAAATCCAATGCATTTAATACATTTCTAGGCTTGAGAAAAGCTCCTAAATGATTTGTGGCTTAAAAATGAGGAAAGCTGCAGTTCGGTGTACGGTTCGCTTAATCCATTTGATGAGCGGATGAAAAGCTCTTAGTGAGCGGATCCTTCAATTATTTATCCAATATCAAATTATTGTTTACGAATACATTAGGGTCTAGCGGACACGAGCTCGATCTATAGCGATAATCTTAAAATAAATGCGCTATCTATAAAATGGGATGTATAATGGATATGCAGTTCGCTTAATTTATCTTGGTGAGCGGATTCACTAGTTTCTTATGAAAATTTGAGTCACTAAGTAAAGACATGGATCGGCTTGGAAGACATGCTTTCCAGACATAGAAGAAGCACTGAGATCAATACATGACTTGGAAAATATAGAGATGGAGGCAATGTGTATCTCGTTTAATTTGTTCAGTGACCGGATGCCCCAATCATTTATATGAAGTTGAATAATTATCAAGAATTTGAGATCCGCTTAGAGGATATCTTCTGATATTCTACAAGGAGTGATGAGGTTAATATGTGGCTTGGAAACGTGGATAAAGGTGGTGATGTGGTCCTCGTACCCAGCTTAAACAAACCCCTTTTTAAGCGAGACCAGTGCAATGTCACATCTTTAAATGCTTCACACTATGCCTACAATTCATCATACGCACACCAACATGATATTGTCATCTCCAAAAAGTATATAGTTGATAAGAAACAACATCTATCTCGTCGACTCTCAGGTAAGTTCATGGCAGGTGGAGGCTCATCATCCTGAAACCAACCCATCCGAAATCCAACATAATCAAGAACACTATGACTTGCAGCCCGAGCCCAGCTCCAACCACAGCAGGATATAATTTATCGTCGTTGAAATTAAATACGTTCGTCGAATTCAGCTGAATCCGAATGTCCGCTGTGTTGTGATACTTTGGACTTGGACCTCCGCCCCAACAGTAGCATGTGTTCCAATACCCAGAACTAGTCGCCACAATCAACCCCAAAATTGGACCAGCAACCAGAAGATCTTTGATTAGGATGATATACCAGAGATATTTGCCACTTGCAAAATGAGGTTGCACCGATTTATGGCAGAGAGCATATGTCAAAACTGCGCTAATGATCCACCCGACAGCTGCGCAACAGACAAAAATGGACCGACAACTGAACATTGTTGGTCCGGCTTCGAGAACGCCAAAAGCTGTGAAAAACGCCACAAGAACAGGGAGAATAGAGATAGGCAACTTCCAACCCGACTTGCAAAATTCTTTGCTTGGCTGATAGCAGTACATCCCACCTGACCAGATTGCAGGGCCCTCGGAAGGTGTCGCTGGCCCCCAATTCCAGCAAAATATTTTCAACGTCGATTCCGACTGAGATACTTCTTCGGAGATTTCACGCACACTCTGTCGTCCATAGCGATCTTTGGACTCTGTCCCCTCTTCCTCGGTGTTTGCTCGAGAATTTGAACCTTCTCCTCCTTCATCCTCCAAACCCTTCCCAATTGCCTTCACCTTGTCCTCCAGGTCTTCTGGAGAACCTAAGTCACCCACGGCATTGCTCAACAACACAACACTCACGAGCCAGGAAAGGAGCATCGCGGGTCCTATCTTTCCGCCTGAAGGATTGTTTGACGGATCGTTCAACCCTCCTACTTGAGGAACAAAGGCAGAGATAACTTGAAAGATATATATTGCAACAGCTAGAAGTGTCCGCAGAACTTCGTTGGTTCTTTGCCTCAGGATAGTGGAGGCGTGCTTTCTGATGAGAGTCTCTTTGCCGATAGTCCAGTTTGTTTGTACACGCTTATTTTCCACCTCTTCCCTTGCTGCGTCAATCACAGCCAAGCTCCTGATATCAGCCTCGTTGGTGGGTGAACCGCGAGCTTTAGCGACACGAGCTTCAGCTTTATAACATTCAGCCCACCTATCGACTGTATACATCAATGATCATGTTGAATCAATCGGGTCGCCTAGTAAGTGTACGATAAGAAGAAATCTTTCCATGCCGAGGCGGGGAAACTGCATATTGGACACCAGGAGGAACACCGGAAGGAACCATTGCACGAGCCTCGGCCCAATGTCTGTGTACCATCCTGTATTCGACCCACATAGCCTTTGGCATATGTCAAGATTGACAATAGGATTGAAAGGATTTGATGTCGAGACATAGGTTGATGAGTTGGCTGGTGTTTCGTTTTGCAATGAGCCGTTGTGAATCATTTGCATAATTTTCGGAACGCACGCTGCTCTCTCGAAAGGATCCTTGGTTTTTGCAAGGCCCGCATGGCTTAAAACAGCGACGAGCAGACCAATGAATAGACAAAGGAGGAGAGGGAAGTGTGCTGAGGGCTTTGAGAATAGCGACTTCAGCGCTCTAAAAATGTTCTTCATTCCGCAGAAGAAACCTTGAAGAGCCAACACGACTATGAAACTTGCGACGGTCAAGGAAAGCAGAATTCGTGGGATGCTGTTAGACGAATCTGACGAATGATTCTATATAAGGAACACCTTGTTATCGAATGCATTTTCAGCCTACCGAGGAACTGCATCAAGCCTTCAAAAGCATTGCAATATCATTGGCTCTCACCTTCGACTCGGACAACTTGTCCGGGCGAAAGCCTCTATCGGATGTGTGTGCATGCCCGGAGAATATAAATCGGGAGCTTGTAGGGGCTTATCCTGAAAAGCTTTAGCCACTTAAACTTGCAAGAGCAAGCCTGCATACGACTTATTGCTTCGTGGCTGAAACTGAGATTGCACTGCCTCCTTTTCGATAGTGCTAACCGAAGCAAGAAAGCAGGAGTGCTGCAGCGGGTAGGCATGACCTTGAGCTTCTTATGGAAGGCTCTGGCTGCGATAAGCTTAGGCTATTGGAGTCGTATTGTGTTTGAATCAAGATAACCAGTTGCCCCCTCACCGCCTTCAATTACCGACACATTTGACTGAAAGGAAGGCACTCAAAAAGCTAAAAGGTGAGGTACTGGGAGCTCATTAGGGGTTCCAATGCCAAGCTTTTACCCCGCTATGAAGCGAATTTTACCCCGCGCCCCTGAAAATAGCTAGGCCTAGGTATCTCATGTTCGGAATATGAGCCTCAACCAAATATTAGACCACATCTTTAGGTAATTGTGGCGAAAAAAGATGTTCCAAACAGGAGGCTTCCTAATGTCTTTCGTTTCCTTCTAATTCACTAGAGCCGCAGTATTGGATTTACTTCTGTACAGTTCTCCCCAAAGGATGATACTTTGCCCTTTGGTCTCCCGACTTGCCTGTTGACGAATTGCGTGTTTAAATATTGTTCAATTTTGTATACTGGCGTTTGTGCTATGAATATTTCCCCAAACAGTGTTCCAGAAAGATCTGATCAGGTCAATCTAACATCAATTCAAGTTCAAAATCCCTTCAATCTTCAGTAATTATTTCCAAAGCCAGTCTTGGCAACACCAACAACCGTCTCCCCAGCCGGGAAAGATGCCTCATATTCCAAGACCAACTTCACACCTTGACCCGGATTCAGCTTGACATTCCAACACACCTCTCCACCCTTCTTCGCAGTAGCAAGTGCACTTCCCCATTTTCCATCCTTGAACTCCCTACCGTCAACACCATACACGCTGGCTCGAACATCTTTTGCAGTTCCTTTGCCGTTGCTACTCATTCCAGTATTCACTGGCGCCAGACCGGCAAATACACTCAGACCGGTCGGCACACTATCACCGCCGACCTTTAAACCTCTCGGGCTCATGATATCAATCTTGAGACGTTCATCTTCGGAGACTGGTACTTGGTCAAGGACAGTCAATTCGATCATAGCCTTGGGCTTGGTGTTCGTGATAATCACAGTGCGAGTGAACACGTTGCTGTCCTCCTTGTTGAAGATACCAGACTGGCTTCGGCGAACGGTTGGCTTGGTGTAGTTAATGGTGATCGCGGGATCAACGCCCAGGGGCAGAGAGAATGATTCACCAGCCGAGCATCGGGGGAACGAGGCCTGGCCAAGGAAGCTGCCGTCGAGCGTCAATCCCAATGGGCCTTTGAGAAGAGTGATCTTTGAAGTGTTGCGAAGTCTAGCTTTGAGGAATGCAACTTGTCGAAGCTTGCCAACAACTATGTGAGAGAAAACGATATTCTTGAAGTCTATCTTCGCGATTTTGTGTTTGGTAGTTGAGTTGTTCGGGGCGATCGTCTTGGAATGAGGGACTTCATATTGAGTCGTCATTCCAGTCTCTTCCCAAGCCCCTTCTTCGAAGGTGAGGGATTGTGGCTCGTCTGGAAGATTGATATGGATTGCATCGACGTGCACGTCTTCGATTGTTGGATCGTAGTCTGATTCACCACCACCACCAACATATCGATGTGGCAGGGGGGTTGCATGTTTTGAACGAAACTCCTCTTCGTGATTCGACTGCTGAAGGGCCTGTGCTTGCGCCATGCCACCAAATAATCCGCCAGATCTCGACTGCTGAGGGGCTTGTGCTGGCGCCGCGCTGCCAAATAATCCGCCCCCGCCGGAGTTGATAGCGATGCTGCTCCCGAACATTGATCCCTGTGGCTGCATGGATCGCAAAGGCTGTGACGCCGGTGCAGCGACCATGGCACGGGGTGGCAGAGCTGACTTTTTGGCCTTCGAGGAAGAAAACAAGGAGGTGTTGTTAGCAGTGCCTTCCATTCCAAATATCTCGCCTCGAGGCTTCTGGCTTTGTTCCCCAGTGTTCTTGCTCCATTCTTTCTGCTTCGCCAGGCGCTCAGATTCGCTGAATAACGCACTGTCAGGGTTGCGGCCGCCCTTCAAGAGACGAACGTGCCATGGTTCAAGGAGAGGAATGGTCTCGCTGAGACCAGAAAAGGTGGTTTGAGAGGTGGACAGGACAATTTTTGCATCACGCCAAGTCTCGGAAGTGGTGTTCTTGAGTTCTGCTCCGTATTCCAGGACGCCAGTGCACTTGACGGTGTTCAAGCTCAAGTCGTATCTTGGAGACCACGAAGCCGAGTAGGTGATATATGAAAGGGAGAGGCTGATCTCGCCAGTCTTCAGCGGGGTGGTGGATGGCTCATGAAACGTCGAAGTGGCCAGGTTCACAATTGTGTCGCCATCGATTGAACTGCGACGGGACGATGCTGGTGTCAAGGTGCTGGGCTCGAGGTTGATGGTGATTCGGTAGACCTTTTTCGGCCAGAACAGCTCTCTTTCTGCCTTCACTCTCAGTTTTTCCTTTCTTCGTTCTGCCTTTCGGCGTGCCTTCTTCTCCCTCAATTTCTGCTTCTCCTTTTCCGCCTTCTGGTTGGCCTTCACCAATGTCTTGAAAAGCTTCATCTTTTCCTTGTTAACCTTTTCAATTTCCTCCTGGAGTGTCTCGAGAGTAGCAGTTGCATGCTCGTGATCTCTGTATATCCTCTCTCGCTCGATCTTGTAAGAGTGGGTGAGCTTATCCAAATCATTGGGAGCCGGTCGTTCTTTTTCCACACTTTTGCCAAACGCATCACAGATTTTCAGACGATGAGCTCCGGAATTGATCTTCTCTTGTTCATTGAGTACTTGAACATTGAGTTTCTTGAGCTTCTCGTTGAGGGCCTTCATGCCTTCAGTATCATCCTCTGACTCTTCCTCGTCCTCCGAATCCTCGTCTTCCGAGTCAGACGGATAGATGTCTTCCCAGACGTCGCGATTTGGAAGGAGATCAACCGTGACCTCGTTGATTGTTGCTGATCCAGTGCCCTCAACCTTGATGGAGTGTTCATCGACTGTGGGAGCAAGACCTTCAATAATGATTTGGTTGGGGCCGGGGTGAAGGGTAATTTCTTTGATATCTCGGATGATCTGAGCTCTGGTGGGAAAGAGAATGACGCTTCGAGTGGCGAGATCTCGAATACGAAACTCTTGCTTGTGGGGTGCATCAGACGCCATGGTGTTGGTTTGGAAGCAGTTTCTTTGGGGATGAATTCTAGTGTATCAGAAGTGTTGATGGAAGCAGAATGAGATGAATCCCAACTCTGGGAAGTCAATTGAATGTTGGATTGAGATACTTGACGATGAGAATGGTCGGAGAGGAGCAGAGAAAGATGAAGCAATACTTATACAAAGATGTTACCTGAATTAGGCAACCCCCTTTCCCCAGGCACCGCTCAAGCAGAGAGCCTACGACCAATGGCGGTGGCTTGGTACCTGACTAAAAAAGCCAAGCGACTTGCTTCGCGGGGCCATTGGCATCAAAAGAAGCAAATATCAGCTCTCAAAGGAAGAGAGGCGTGAGTCACGTTGTTTTGGAGGAGCGGGATGGTGGAGATGGCTGGAAAGAAGGCGGTGGCGAAGCGTTGGGCTTTCTCGCAGGCACGGCTGCCTGCTGAATCAGCCCCCGCAATCCCCAGCAACCCCTGACTCAAAACTCCCCCTCAGCACTTTTAAACAAAACTTCGAAGTTACATATTATGTATGCATCAAATTCAGGACGTTCATTGCTTTCAAGCCGAGTGATAATGTAAGTGCGGAGTTCTTGAGTACTCTTTGAGGGGTGGAGAACTGTGGACTGTATATAAGTCAGTGTTGCTGAGGAGCAGCATTAAGTTGAGAAGCGAAATCTCACCGCAAAGATCAACAGCGATTTCGTTAGCTTAGGTAAATCTGCTCTGGTTACTGTGAAAAATGGAAGATTCTATTTGAAAGGAGAGAGAGGCACTGTAAATGGAAGAGGCGTAGTCAGCTTGAGTATGCTGGTAGACAGAGCATTACAAAAAAGATTAGTCTGGTACTTAAGCGGAAGCTAGAGACGTCTTTTGTCCAATCGAGGGCCTCCTGTGCTTATTTGCTGTCTGCAAGTCTCTGTAGCTGCACGATGCATGCAGAACCACGGCCGAGTACCCCGCCAGTGCGCATCTCCAACGCCCGTAACAATTTTAAAGCCTGAGACATCTACAATGATGTTACTCCTCCTGGGGATGCTCGAATATGGTGAAGAAATTGGTGACATCTCGGGTTGATTAGTCATGCCTCCGTCAAAGCGCTTCCAATTCTGGAAAGGCAAGGCTGATTCCAAGCCCGGAGGTGGGAAAACTCGAGCTCCTTCTGAACAACAAGCACTCGTCTCAAATGACCTGGATATCAGCCAAGATACCTCGCACGAACAACTCAGTGAGGATGCAAAACGCAGATCGAGGTCGAGTCCCCACGATGACCCAACGCGATTCGGTTTGAAGGTACTCGGAGACCAGCCAGCGACAAGAGAGGGATGTGTCGATATCATTGCCATCCATGGTCTGAATGGACACTATGAAGCAACATGGACGGACCGGATTACAGGTGCCAACTGGTTGAAGGACCCAGAGTTTCTGCGCAAGGATATTCCAAATGCGCGGATAGAGTCTTTTGGCTACAATTCCGTCTCCTACTTCAGCTCATCCAATGCAAACGTTCGAGACTTTGCCTCGGAGCTTCTGGCAGCCATCAAGTCAAGTAGGAGGGATCCGGTAGAGAAGAAGAGACCTATCATCTTCATATGTCACAGCTTGGGAGGAATTGTTTTCAAGCAGGTGATTATCGATCCGCATTATGGAAGTGAAGAAGCTGATCACCTAGAAGGCAGTTGTCCGCGCCCACGAGCAAAACGAGCACTATTTAAATATCCTCGAAAACATACAAGGGGTTGCTTTCTTCGGCACCCCACACCATGGCTCGGATCTAGCGTTCTGGGACCATGCTGGGACCATGCTTGTGAGGGCAGCGACTTTGGGGTACTCGACCAACGTTCAGCTCTCGAAGGATCTAAAGATCGATTCGGAGATGCTGAGACGTGTATCTGAATCCTTTGCGTATCGAGGCGGAAAATTGAAGATTCGGAGCTTCTATGAAACAGAATTGATGAAGGGACTCAATTGTCGGGTAGGTAGTGAGGTATTCCGGAGGCCAATTCGCTAAATTGAATAGGTCGTCGAACGGAGCTCATCGATCCTCAATTGGCCGAACGAAATTGATATCGCTGCATCCGCGAATCATTCTTCTATCTGCAAGTTCCCCAGACCAGGAGACTCACGCTATAAAACAGCGTGGTCCAATATAAACGAGATAATTGGACGAGAGGAAGTATTGGAGAACGTTGGTAAGTCACAATATTACTCAGATTTCTGAGCGAAGACTAATTGCTACGACCTAGCACTCACGGAAGATGAGCAATTATGCTTAAGAGAATTCGATTCCGACTATGAATCTCATCTCAGCCAGGTCGATGACCCAATTCCTGGAACTTGCGGTTGGATCTTAAATCACGAAAAATGGCTTCAGTTCGACTCTACCCCGACTTCTGCTCTCCTTTGGATCACGGCCGATGCTGGATGTGGGAAGTCTGTGGCTGCCAAATACCTCATTGACCACCACAAAGCAAAAAGCGCGAAAAGAAATGTGTGCTACTTCTTTTTCAAGGATGGTTTCGAAGATCAAAATAATGCCCAATCTGCATTATCGGCTATACTTCATCAGATTTATTGCTTCCAGCCCTCCTTGTTGAAACATGCGATGGCCAAGCATGCGACGACCCCGAAACGTACTTTTAAACAATTTCCTTCCCTGCTGTCAATGTTAATGAGCACAATCGAAGACGAAAATCTTGGTGACACTCTTTGTATTATCGATGGATTGGATGAGTGTGAACCAAAATCTCGGGACCTTCTGGTCAAATCTCTTGCAACATATTTCACTATCCCCGTACAACCAGATTCTGGCCATCGAGCTCATTTCAAAATGGTGATTCTTAGCAGACCGGATAATCTGATGCAACGAAGACTGCAGCTATTTGGTAAGGATACGACTGAGAGAAGCGTGATTGGCTTGCAAAGAAGATTCAGGCTCATGGCTGAGGACGAAATTACAGCGATAGCCAAGGACATCAATCTTTTTATTCGGGCCAAAATCGAAGAATTCGGACCCAAGTCCGAACTTTCGGAAGACGTTTTAGCAAAAGTGGAGCACAGATTGATTCACGGTGCCGACTTCACCTTTCTGTGGGTATCCTTGGTGGTTAAGCTCCTTGAAGACGCAGAAGTCGATGGTGTATCTAAAGAGCAGCTCGAGTCCATTTTAAGGACAACTGACTTAGATGATGTATATCGGCGCCTTTTAACGGCAAGGAAATACCCCTTGAAGACGAGGAAGATCTTATACATTGTCATCGCTGCAGCAAGACCTCTGACATTGGAAGAGATGTGTGTGGCTGTCGAGGTGCATCAAGATTACCACCCGCGGGAGTCAAAAGAACCAATTTCTGACAAGGCAGCACCTTCCACTGCGCTTTCAGCGGCAGACATCCACTCGGCAGGTCCATCAAAATCATATGGAAAGGTCCTGGACCTGGAGATTTTGAGCTCAAAGCTTTGCAAACCATTCGGGAATCACCTACGGCTTTTGTGTGGTCACTTCATCAGAATTCGCGCCGGCCGCATCTTTCTTGTTCACGTAACAGCGAAGAAGTTCCTGCTAGACACCCAGCCTCTCAACAGTTTTGGTATTGGTTATTACCTTCGGCCATTCGGATGGAGAATTGAGCGGCCTACTGTGGCTGAGCTCCAGCATGTGAAGCACCGCAGAGCGGTAGAACAAGACACTCCTCCACAAAGGGAGCACAGTATTCGGATGGATGTTGCAACACGCTATCTCCTTCAAGTCTGCATTGATTATATCCAACTGTTCGACCTGAGTCTCGCACAAGCAGCCCGCGAAGAAGGTATGACAGTCGCCAAATACATTGAAACGCATAGCGACCAACCGGAATGGGCATTTTTGACCTACGCGTCGGTGTACTGGGTTGAGCATTACCGCGGATTGCGAAAAGATCTGCGAAATTGCTTTGATTTCATGTTTAGCCCCAAGAATATAATGTTCAAAATATGGACCTCGAGATACCTCAACTGGTCGCGCGAGGAGGTGGATCGCTCCTCTGAACAGTCATCTGGGAGACCGATCAATGCGCAGCAAATGGCAGATATTGGCAACAAAGGCAGCACCACCGGACTCCTCGAAGTGTATAGCGAGGAAGAAAAGTTTCAACGTATCCTCGATTTTTTCACCCTCGGCGGAATCGATACTGAGCTTTACGATGAGGAGTATCTTGATGGAAAGCACTATTGGAAAGAGACCGCTAAGGCTCATAATCAGGAATGGGAGGATGACATTGAATCTGAATCTCTGGAAGATAAACGCAAAGATTCGATTCCGGATCGTATCCAACACTTTCGACGGCAGCACCGCAATATCGTCCAGGAGAAACTCAAGGAGAGTTGGGACCCGATGTCCCCTGGAAGCATGAATCCTACTTCTGTTAAATCGCTTGATCTGCATTTCACGAAACAGGCTGATACCGCTCAAGCTGGACCCGTCACTGTTAAGAAGGGTGGCTTTGGGACGGTGCAGGGCAACACGCAAGTGAGAGGGGATGTTTATGATTACGCTGGTTGGACCTCGACAGCAGGAAGTGCACTGAATCGGGGTGCGCGTAAAGATGATCTTCAAGAATTACTGGAAGGAGATGAGTGGAAAAGCCCATTGGATTTTTGAATTCAAAGGTTGTATTTTGGAGCTCAATCTTTACTGGCTGTCTTGCTCGTTTTCATGGTGCCCTTGCTTTCCTTCGAAACCTATTTGAGAAACTGGATTGAGGGGTCGAGTCTGACGAGAGCATGGTAGTCCACTTAAGTAGGTCCTCGGGATTGCCGTTGGTATTTGCGTTGCCGTTCGACGAAGTAAGGTAGGATAAACTGTCGTTGCCTAACGCTGTGTAAACCAAGTCCGTGCATGCTTCACTCTAAATCCAATGGCACTTCAGACTTCAGTCTAGCTTTGGGAGCTTACAGTCGCCCAGTTGTTGCTCTCAATGATTCAAGACTTCTATTTCGAAATTTCCAGGGCTTGAAAGAATTTCAAGCGATCGAATTTTGAACTGCTCCTGATTGTTAGATGCATATCTAGCAGCACCTCCATGATTCACATGCTTAGCGTTCGCGAATTTTGCATTTGGTATCTTTCATCAAGTTTTCCAGCCACGCTCTTTCCTATCGTTTCTTCTCTGTTATAATTGGATGTTTTAGTAGCTTTGCAGAGTATGGATGCCGCAAAGAGCTTGAGAGCGCCCAAATCATGCGAGCGAGTCGCAGAAGCAGATCAAATCATTACTGCGAGCGCCCATCATTTTCAAAGTGACTTGACCTGAGAAGATCATAGCTTTTAGAATACTCTTTGTTATGTCTCTCACTTGTACAAGAATGCGGGCCTGTCGAAACCCCACTGCTGCTTCAGCTCACAGGACAAACGGCAATTATTAGTACTGTAGCTCCTGGAAAGTCCTGCAATATGCAAACGAAGGAACACGTCTTGCATTACGAAACCTAATTTTGTGCGGGAAACAATTTCTTAGACAGAGAGACTGTCACAAACACGTCGAAAGTCTCGGTCTCAACCTTGTTGATCTCAGCAGCGCTTCTGCAAACACCAGTAGTTGTCAGAATTCGTGAGTCAATACTGGTTTTCAATGTACTATAGGTCGAGGGACATTCAGAGCCTAACTGCCATTTTGCGTTTCTGAATTCCCCCTGATCTACCTTAACTGAGGAACAATTTGAAAAGTTGTGGCTTATCGCTTACGAATGTTCTATAAGTTACAGTACATTGAAACGCAGCTTTGCGCCACGAATTCCGACAACCACTAGTGCAAACGCGGAGAAGCTTCCATAAAGTAGCAAATATCCCCTTGCAACCTCATTTCTGCCTATGCCAGTTGCCTAGAGTGAATTGATGCTGTACTTAGCGCAAGGCTTAAGTAAATTCTCCACGTGACGCACATACCTGGCAAAAATAAACTCGTCGACTTCCGAACATCCTCCTTCCTCTAACAACACCGACCCCTTCGAAGAGCAACGCTCTTTATTCTTTTTCACTGTAAGTTTATTCACGCATCCTTTCTAGCGTACTCTTGAACATAGACTCGAGCTAGACTCAAGGAATCATTTCCAGGGGAACCGCGACGCTGTCGACACAACCCCGCAATGTCCTCTCACCATACTCCCGTTAACACCAATCACACTCCGTCTTATTGTTCCTTGCTTCTACGTACATCTGCTAACACGTGCTTGTCTTCTATAGAAACTTTTACTACATACGCGCGGGTGGCTCCCTTACAGCCACAACAACAGCTGAACGGTACAGGCGGCGGTGGACGTGGGGGGTGGTGGAGGGCGTCGGGGGGCCCTGGGTGGTGTTGTGGAACGCGGTGGCGTTCAAAAAAATGGTTTTGCCTCTGGCTCAACCCTTTATTATAATTTCAAGTCTGCTTCTGCAGCAGCTCGTCTCGGCGACGCGACTCTTGACGCGGGCGCTGCGAGAGCTTTTGGCTTCTTGCCAAATATGACCTCTGCCTCTGGCTTAGGTCTAAACAATCCTCTTCATGGCAGTTTGTCTGCTTCAACAATCTTCGCCTCTGGCCCAGGTATCAACACTTTTCTTCCCAACGCGGCATATCCCAGCCCTGCAGCTTGCCCACATATGCAGTAATAGTTGCTAAGCATCCGGAAAACGTCAAGGTCGCTTCCCTTTCCATAACAGCTCAGCCTGGCGCGGATATGGAATTTGTCACCAACCACCAACTTGAATCTGGGACCCACTCAGTGGATGGCCATTAGATTTACTGGTATTTCGGGAAAAGACAATAATAACTCCCTTGGACGCGCAGGACCTTTCCATTCGGAGAGCACTTTACCCAGTTAAAGACTCAGAAGCGCAATGCCATTGCCATTGGTCAAGATGAAAAGTCCAAGGAGATCTAGGAGCCGAAGAGAGATGTGAGGCTACAGAATCGCTCCATGAACTCACTCATTGTCTTTTCTTTTCATTACAAGTGTATGCCGTTTGGTATTCTTGATTTCCGAGCTTTTGTATTTAATTTATTCTTCTGTTCTTACAAAATCTGTTGACTGATTTTGACTAGCAAATCGCCCTAGGTAAGTATCCATATATTCCCCCTTTCTAGGGTCGCTTAGAGAAAGGGGAAGCGAGTGAAATTCCTAGACCACAACTAGATCTTTAGCCACTTCACCCTCAAATCCAAATATCATGTCCTCCCTTTTCCATCAGAAGTCTCTCTATCTTTGGAAAAGCTCGCTTTGTAGAACTTTGAACTATTCTCAGGATTCGCAGAGGTGTACATAACGACGCCAGTGTCGCAAGTGCGGGTTTCTGTCCATCTGAGGGTTTTTGGCAGCCCTCGACATCTTGCCCATCGGCATCCCCAAGCGCATTTGGATCAGCCCCGTTCTTTAAAAGCATTTCTACTGCATGATAATCACAACGATAAGCTGCAAGCTGTAGTGGAGTGACTTTAAAGCCGGATCCGTTTGAGTTAGCCCCCAGGTTGAGTAGCCGGTAAAGCGTGCAGAGAGGGTATACGACGTTCATGTGCTTGCAACCTGAGCCGAAATGGATTCCAATGCAGGACATCAAGAGCTGAGTGGCATCTACATAAGCGCCGTAGTTGCCCAGGACCCATGCGAGATCGTTCAAGTAGTCCGGGGATTGCGAGAGAATTTCTGGTACTGTTCCCACTGTACTTAATCCGTTCACCTCAATCGATATTCGAGCTTCGAGTAACTGTATGGCATTCTTTCCTTTCATGAATTGTGGTACTAGATCAAGTTCGGAAGCGCAGATTAGATTGAGCATTGTGGCGGCATGAATTTGTGACTCAGTTAACCCGTATATGGCATCTCTAAGGAGTGGAAGTTGACCCAACACATAACCCCGACCTACGCCATGACAGTGAATGATGCGCTGCTGGATAGCGGGTAATCTGGCAAAATGGTTGCTGGTAGGGTCGTAGTACTGTATCAAGAGGTCTTGGATATCGAGTCTGTGTGCGAAATAGTCAAATCGGAGACCAAGAGCACAAACCAGCGTGAGACAATATGCTTCTCGATCACTCTCCCAATCTGTCGCTCGCCCCTCCGGCTTTGCGCTCAGAGCTTGTTTAATGCAGCTCAGCGCAAATTCGTTAAAAATGGTAACCTCGTCAAGTGCGAATTGGGAAACAACTGTTTTATGGATGAGCGACGATGCCAGGAACTCCAAGACGGTATAGTGGGCAAGTGAAACCAAGTTGGAATGACCATCCAATTGCTCTGAGTCGGGTTGAACCTCGTTTTCGTCCTGTATCACGTCGTTAACTAACATTTCTGAATTTTCTTTACCTGCTTTAGAAAGGACTCTAACTTCTGGGGAAAAGGTAATGAGGCATCCGCAAAGCTCTCGTAGATCATCGCAGTCGTAAAATAAGGTCCTAGATCCAGGTTGTGCTTCATTCAGATCATATAAGACTGCGGAGACGAGTAGGTCTGCGTTGATTCCTGTGTCTTTCATCCACAGGCCTTCCGCATGGCCACATATCCAGATTAAGGCGCGACGAACGAAATCTTGATCAGCCTCAGGGATGCTTTGGAAAATCCTAATGTATGTTTCTGCCAGGTCTTTTGGCAAATCTCTCAGGGCTGCCATGATTTGAGATTCGATGCGAAGCCTTTCGATGGCATGAATTTGGCATTCTGCCCATCGAAACCTGAAAGAAGGATGTCAGCACAGGTTTGGTAGGACAGAGAATAAGAGGGTAGCCTTACATTCCCTGCGATTTTGTTGCTAATATGTCTTCGATCTGGTTGAGCAGATGCTTGAACCGTCGCACGAGGGGACCAGAGAGCAGTCGCGAGTGTACGAACAGCCTTATATCTTTCTCAACAAGAGGATTTGACATTGAGATGGACTCTGAAATGCCAGCAAAGACTTTCTCGATGTCGAAATACTTTCGGCTCGTGGCCAGGACTTTGAGGTTTTCAAATCGTTTCTCAATGACGATCGTTTCAATGACGGCGAGCAAGTCATCCCGTGGCGTGCTCTCATCCACCGCATCAATGACAAGGTAGGTCATTTCAAATCTCTTCAGCACCGCTTCGAGGGCGCTCTCCAACTCGGCAATATTCGGTTCATATCCGTGGTCGTGGATCTTCTTCAGTTGGGCAGGAATCCACGTCGCATGTCTGCAGAGCTTGGCAATTATCCATTTCAAGAAAGATATGCCTTCGTCCTGGTTGTGAGAGTAGTGGCAATAGTAATAAGCATAACACAGTTCAGGATTATCACTGCAGTGGGCTTTCACTTGCTCAATAATGAAGGATGCAAGTACCGTCTTACCAGAACCTGGAATGCCATGGATCCATAGAAATTTTTGGGGTATTTCTCGGTCAAGCCAGTTGATCCATTCAGGCGATTGGACAAGCCAGTTGCTGGTGTGCTCTTCATGCTTCTTAAATGCTGCACAGTGAAGAGAAGATGGGTTTACGGATTCGAGCGACCGAATGACCTCTTGCCGTTGGGAGTCTGCGAAACACAAGTCAATATATGACATGAAATGGTTCGAACTGGCATGCCTGTTATTGTAGACTCTATCCTTTGCATTCCGGCTTTGATATCCTTAATATCGTGTCTAATTTGGGTCATGTCATCAGTCTCTGGGTCGCCTATTTCACCCAAAATTACAGGGCAGGAAGTGCATCTCACATCATGTCGCCCGTTATTGCAAGGAGCAACGTCGACTTATGCCCAGATATTTCAGCAAGGAGCTTCCTGGCCTTTGGCTGCTTCAAAGGCCAAGCCAGATCGGCAAGGGTGATCTTTCTCGGTTTCCCCTTCGAATCTTCAGGATTCTCTTTTGGGAGAAGACTCTGAAGTGTCAACAAGCAACGTCTGCAAGCTTCGACAGGGCCCATTGTTTCAAACAAACTCGGGATCAATGTGATGGTGTTAACGTGCAAGTCTACCGCCCTGAAGCTCTCGAGTATGGCTTTCAAGGAAGTCACCTCACCAATGATTATTTGCATATCCTTCGGGGCGTCCTTGATAGCCTGAATGTAATCATTGCACAAGCGAATAACGCTGTCAGCGAGCTGAATGAAGGCGACGACGCTCGCACCAATAGATAGCGGATCCGCCATATTATGGAGATGACTTCCCAATTCACCGGATTTGCCAACCAATTCGGCCTCAGCCTCGCATTACAGGAGGCCTGGGTACGGTTGCTTGGGCGGAAATCTCGTCACGAGGTACATGTAGTGCCAGGAGTCCTGGAAATCGTCCGGCTGTCCAAGATGGTATCTGAAACCGATGGGGTTGGATGTCGCTACTGCAACTATTAGATATCTCCAGATGAAATTTGAGGCTGTTTTTTCTTTTGCAACTTTGTGTTACAGTACCACGTGGTCATGCATAATTCAGCCTCATGAGAACGCCCAAGCCCCCCTTTTTCTAGCTCGCTTACGAGTTAAGCCAGGCTGCAGGAGCACCCTGGAGGTTTAGCGAATCTTGCACTGCCAGACGCTATTGCAACAACAAGTTACATCAGAAGAAACTCTTCTATATCTTCAATTTCTTGAGTCTCGACCACACCCACCGAACATGCCATAAACTAATAAAACTCCCTTGGATCATGTCAACTTCTTCCTCTTCGTCTGCGCGATGAATGACTTGGCGTTTCAGCAAGCGCTTCGCCCCTCCACCCCCTACCCTACCTTAACCACCAACAAACCGCTCTCTCGTGTTTTACTTCTCACAAAAACGGCCCCACACTGGCCACCCAGCACCACGTCCCCGGTGACTCGCATAAGTCACCGCATTAAGCGGCTAAAGACCCATCCTCATCCTATCCAATCCTTCGGATTCGTTGGATTGCTCCTGCTGGGCCGCTGTAAGCGCAGCTGTGGGGTTAGCGAGGCCGTGACATCCCCTCCGGGTACATGAGAGGTGACAGGAGTCCCATCCCGCAATCCAATCCCAATCCGTTTCTTCTTACTCCTCCTGGGAGGCTTCTATAATTGGTCTAGAAAGCGAAATGCAACAAAACGCCCTTCCCGAGAGTTCTTGATCTGTGCCACGAATGTTGGTCCTACTCCCGCTCATCGTTTGCGACTGATTTGCTCAAATCTCTGCAATGGTGATTATTTTTGGTATCTTTGATCCAAAGCTATGTTTAGAGTTTTTCTGCGATTTGCAACAAAGTTTCTTGTTCGCCAGTTTTTAAGTTCATGGGATTATGTTGTGGGTCAGATAGGTTCGTGAGCCTAAGCCTCCAAAATAGTAAGCCTGCGGCTCTTCCTAAGACGCCATTAAACCTCCTTTTCAATGCTCTATCTTTAGGCATGAAAGTACGAGGTGCAACAAAAATGGTTTCGCTTGCTTTTTTTGACTTGAGAAGTGTTGGAAGTAAAGGATAAGCTCCTCAGCCTCAAAGCTTGAGGTTCCTCTGGCCCGTGACCTCCAGGAACATTTTCATCCATGGCCACCAAGACTGCTCCACTTACGTAGATCTGCTGCAGTCTATCTTTAGGCATAAAATGCGAAATGCAACAAGTTCTAATATTTCCCGGTCTCTGTTCAGCAAGGCAGATCTCGTTCACCAACTCTATGCCACATTCCTCGTATGCTCAGGCCTCGACCAACAAGCCTTCCGAGGAAGCTGGCCTTCTCTTCTCATTCTGACCTTCATCCCTTACTAACATCGATCTCTCGCCAACTCCTCGATCCGAAAGCTGGAATTTCCAACAATAAGCCCCACAATCCCCCACGAACGACTTGGTTAGCAGAGGTATCGGATGTTGAACTTCTTTCATGCCTTTTAATTCGGACACCAAATCCGAAGTGCAACACACCCAGTGTTTCCTTAAATCCGTCCACCAAGACTTACCAGATTCTCCTCATTCTCGGCCTTCCAAGCTTACTCATTCCTGAATGACTTTAATCCTATCCTTGTTCCCTTCAGGAACTCAAACTCCTCTCGAGTTGGTTTTTCAATCCAAAGCCTTCACCGGCAGACCATTTGATGACCTCGCCAACCGAGATCTCACACGCCTTGCTTAACGCTCTGTCCTCAGCTGAAGACTGCGAAATGCAACAGAAAATCCTGTCAGAGGTTGGCGGATTCCAGACCCAGCCTCTTCTCCACAAAGCTCACCCAGGCCACGACCGCTTCAATGAGCCCCTTCTGAGTGAATTATTCTCATCTCTTCATCTCCCATCCTAGATGTTCAGCTCCCCACACCTCAACAATCCAATTCCCATCTAAATTTCCAGGCCCCGCAAAGTATCCTCAAAAACATCCATCAACCTCACAAAATGGAAGCTTACATATCACCCCACGCATCCTCAGCTGAAGATGCGAATTGCAACAGATCCTCCCATCCAAATCAGCCGACTACTCTCACCTCATCCCAAAGCCATCCACCAACTCTACGCCCCTATGAGTGCCAAGACGCCGCAAGGATGAGGCGTCCCTACAACCTCCACCAGGCGGAATATATCACATCCAGCTCACGCTCAGTCCTCAGCTGAACCTGCGAACTGCAACAAATCCTGTCTCTACCATCCTTCCCTTCCAACTCAACCGAGTCACCACGCCGCATCCCAAGCCATCCACCATACAGGCGTCCACAACTCCAGCAAACAATTATGTCAAGTCTTACCTCAAGCTAACAGCTCAGCAATACCGCGGGTGCACCAAACTCTATCTTTCAGTCCTGTGCTCCCACGCCCTCGCCGCATCCTCTGAGCACCAACCCTGACGCCCCATTCACAACCTCCCGAAGAAGAACTCCACAAACTACAACAAACTCTCCACTCTTCTCTTTCTCTTTCTCTTCCCCATGACCCTACCCTAACCATCCAATGATCCAAATTCCAACACACTTGCATCCCACTCACTCCACCCTCTCCCCATATCCAGCGCCACTTCCTCCACCTCTCCTCAAATCCTCTCCAACTCCCTCCCATTCTCCCATTCAGAATCCCCTTTCCCAAAATGCCATTTCCGTACCACCAGTGACTTCCCACCACTTACCTAAAGCACAGTAGCACTAGTGCTAATATCCGAGATTCTGCCTCGCGTGCTGTCTAACAGTCTAAGTACTTTTCGGGAACAACTATCGATTGTGGATTCGAAGCGAGAAATGAGAAATGAGACACGAGACCTAGATCTGCCTCACGATATGCAACAGAAAATACAGTACATGAAATAAAGGAAAAAGGATACGCCTGGTTAGTATGAGGTGAGCTGTGATAGATGCATGGGAAGCCAATCAGTGGCGTGAGGTGAGAAGGATTGGTTGTGCTACTCGGCGAGTGGCGGTTGGTAGGGTTTGTGGTTCGAGAAGGCTTGGCGAGAATAAGGTGTTGGAACTTTGGAAGGCTGGAGAAACTTATGTTTGTGGGGAGGGATCTGCTTGGTGTAAGGATTAGAAGATGAAAGTAAGGCTGCTTGTTACTTTCATCCCATTTTCATAGATCAAATAGTCAAAGGAAGGAAGGGTGACGACGGATTAGATGTCAATATATTTTACTTTTTACTATTAAATTACGTATCCAGAACATATCCATCTATACATACTCCAACACGCCTGAGAATGAAATCACATCACCATATATGCCATGTAAATGCCACGCCCCGCCCTATATACAGTACACCACCTGCCAACCCATATCTTCATTACAACACGCACAATCCAGCCACCAGAGCAGCGGCGATCGCACCAATACCAGGCACAACCCTCACGCCAAAGCCAGTTGCAGATGGGATATTATTCGTAGCCGCACCGCCCAGGTACCAACTCCCGATATCCGTCAGTTTTCCATTCGACGTCAACATGGCAGCGTTAGGTCCAACGTTGCTGACATCGCTTCGGAAGGCACCAAAGTACGAGTAGCGGTCAACATAAGAGATACGATCAAAGTATTCAGCGGATGAGTTGAAGAAGGATTGGGTGTTCGTCAACGTGTCGTTATTCAGCGCGTACTCGGTGATCCAGATGCTTTTATTTGGGTATCTATTTAAGTAATTAGTGTAAATTGAGAATTGAGTGGGAGGGAGAGAACATACGTTCCAGCCACCTGGCCCATGTGGGAAGCTAATCCCTCGAAATTCCCATACCAATGGATGGGGAAGAAATCCGCAGTGCAATTTGTGCCTTGGCTGGCACAGGCATCGAAGAACATCGATAGCCAGGTGAAGCCTGAGGGACTACCAGTGACAGCCGGAGCACCGGTCTTGACACCTAGTTTCCGCAGAGGCTCGACTTGCGAGATCCAGTTCGTGGCTGCCACTGAGGGGTCGACATTGCTTCCTCCTGTTTCAGATGTCCCATCAGGCTCGTTGTAGGTCATGATATGGCTGATATTCCGTCCTCCTGATATCATTGATTTCACAGACGATAAGAAATTGTTGTTGGGTGACCAGAGCATAGGCACGAATTCGAATTCCTCCTGTGTACGATTGGAGTAGGCCGGGGAGGGCGAGACCTGGTAGTTGTAGTACCAAGTCAGGTCACTGTTTCCTTCAACCCATATCTGATTGTCCGTAGGATGTGAGTCTGACGGGACGAAAACGAGACCGCGTTTCGAGGAGCGTTGGAAGGTTGCTTGTGCAGATGTGAGTGTTGCTGCTGCGAGCAGCACGACAGCAGTGACATGCATCGTGAAAGTAATTAGGAAGAAAGAATGTATGGAAAGTTCCAAAAGACTATCCAGGGGTCGAGGATTGTTATGAAGCCTTGGAGCGTGTCCTGCCTCTGCACCGTGGAAATCGAAGAACAGGCTTTTATTATGGGTTAGGTGACATTCAAGACTCGAGATCTTCGCCCGGGTTCAGAGCAGAATCGTTGATACGTAAAAGAAACAAGGCGCAAGGGTACGGCGATTGTACACTGAAAGTGGGATGAAATGAGTGTCGTGAAGCAGAAACAGACAATACGAAGATCAAGAGAAGAAGAGGATGTACAAGACGAAGTGCAAAATATGCCAATACGTGCCAATGTAAAGGCACAGCTGGGCTGCAACGCTGCAGCGGCGCGGATTGTTGGTGCTGGGCGTGTTCGGGATGTGCGGTCTCTGATGGATCTTGCCGATGTTCCAAGATCGCCCAAAGAGGAATGGTGGCCAGTCCCGTGCGCCAAGAAATCCAAAAGGATGACTTTCGCCAGCCCAGACCCCTTTTCAGCCTCCAGTGGAGAGACACACTTCACCAGATTGAGACTCACACTCAGCCAGCCATTATTGTTATCTATGAAACAGATCCGTACTCTACTTCACCAGCAGTCAAACGCCAAACACGACATCTCGAAGTGCCGCAGCAGTGAGCCTCCGTTACGTGTGCCTTTTAAAGTGCTGACACTGATCGATCACGGCACGGTATCGCCACCATGCCTCAATTGTTACCCCTGAGCGGCTGCATTATTGGCTCGTAATGTTCACAGGGATTCCCTCTAGCAAACTTGGCCCGCTCTTGCTAGGCTATTTTTAATTTTACATACGCCACTGCGTGCCTCGCCCGGAATTTGTGGAGATAGTGGTGGAAGGAACACTGGCTCGTAAAAGGAGTCTATCGAATTCCTATGCCGATACCTTGCTTACAGATGGGGCACATCTGCACTCGCAAGGTTGCAGTCTCGCCTTCGGTCCCCTACCAGTTATTTTCAGGATATCGGATAAAACAGTTCCTTTCTGGCTGCGAGGCCGAGGGTGATTGGTTGATAATTACGAGCAAACGCGCATCTCATAAAGGTCTGTCGTGTCCATCTTCTCTCCCGAAGATATTCTCGGATCTTGAATCTTGACGAAGGATATGAGAATGATTGATAACCTTTGGAAGAATTTGAGATCAAAATCTTGATTTTTGCGTCTGCAATTTATCTTTCAATTCCTACTTCGGCAACATTTTGCTTTTGTCTTGGGTTTCTAGTAACCAACTCTTCTCAGCCTCGAGTGTGGCTTGTGTTAAATCTTTCCTTTCTTCTATCTGGCTACAACTCTGCCAGACCCTTGATTCGTAAGGACCTCTATGAATACCAACATTCGCTGTCAACCACCTTCTCCACAGTGTGACTTGTTTAGGTTTTCTTCAAGGAGGAATTTTATGGCCAAATTGTGCCTGCACACAAGAGAATCTTCTTCCCGAGCAAAGGCACAATGGCAACTATGCATACAAGCAGAGGAAATTCGTTTCATCAATAATGGAGTACCACCTGGTCTAGGATTTGAAATGAAGCTAGTGGTTTGAGCATTATAACGCTGAGGAATCTCAAGAGTGAGCGTCGGCCGCAACTTGCTGGTATGTAGTGATTAATCCCATTGTGTTATCACTAACATGATCAAGATGCCCTCGCTTCATGGGCCAGAGCGTACCAAGCCCCGTCATGCTCAAATACCCACATTTCCTCCCGCCACTTCCATGCTTCCTCAGTCAATGTTCATTACCTCAGCACAATTCTGCTCGACATATCACTTCAGACCTTCAAGCCGCAATCGGCAAGGAAGGTGCGCCTGGCTCAAACACGAGCATTTGCAAATCTCACCAAATGGGCTCGTACATCCCCCGAACCTGCAGAGCACGTCGTATCTCACGCCATCAGAACCATCATCTTACTAGATCCCGGTAAAGACAACGGAGAAGGTGGTACCAGGAACACTGATACGGTGCCTTATAGTCTCATCACCATCTTCCTCTGCCACATCATCGTCTGGGCCTTCGCAAAAGTTGCTGCGTCTCCCCAGAAATTGCGATTCCTCGAGACCATCTCGGAAAACAGGGAAATAACATCAACAGCATTCTTGGCGACTTTAAAGCACAGTTTCACTTTCGAGAAACATGGGAAAGAGTCATCGAAGACGGTAAGGCGGGAATTTGAAGGGAGGAATGGGAATGGGGAAGAAGTAGTGTTGTTCGGAGTCCGGCGGAGATGTTGACTAGGCTGGGAACTTGGGGATGCTCGCTCAATCTGGCTTTGTTGCTTCATGAACGGGCTAAGATGTAATGAATGAGTATGTGATTCTCTCTACTCCCGTTCTAGAGAAAAGAAACTCGAGTTTCTTTGAGAATGCAAAGGTCATTATTGGACTGTTTGCGGAAGCCTTGGCCCTTCTCTCTACGAAATAAGACGTACAGAACCTACCAACTCGACAGCCTATTCTCTATCTCCTCAACGCAAAAGGAGACTCCTCCTTCCTCCCCGGGAAAAGGGGTTATCTCAAGGAAAAACCTCGGGAAAATTGCGAAGTGCAACGAAAGCAGGGAAGTTCAATTTCGTTGCACTACGTACTTTTTAGTGACTCTTTTATCTCGAACTACCTCAAACCTCTTGATTTTCGTTGCATATAGCAGCCTAAGCGAGTTCCTCCTCCTACCTTCTTTGGAAAACGGGTTATTTCAAGGAAGAACCTCGGAAAAATTGCGAAGTGCAACGAAAAGAGGAAGGGTTTGTTTTCGTTGCACTACGCACTTTTTAGGGGCTCTCTATCTCGAACTACCTCAAACCTCTTATCTTTCGTTGCATTACGCAAATTACCCGAGTCCCTCCTTTACCTATTTAAGAGGGGGGGGTATCTCGAGGAAAAACTTCGGAAAAACTGCGATGT
>Ga0302325_10005228_pt1 | contig 29662 bp, 22 predicted proteins | sample Palsa_T0_2_FD_201948 | JGI IMG/M metagenome (GOLD analysis project Ga0302325, IMG submission 201948) | Peat permafrost microbial communities from Stordalen Mire near Abisko, Sweden - Palsa_T0_2 | ecosystem: Environmental > Terrestrial > Soil > Palsa > Peat permafrost | place: Sweden: Abisko...
TGGCTACTTGAAGGCCGAAGCTGGAATTCACCGGCTGGTGCGAATCTCGCCCTTCGACGCCAACGCGCGGCGGCATACTTCGTTCGCGTCGGTGTTCGTCTTCCCCGCGATCGACGACAAGGTTGAAGTGATAGTCAATCCGGCCGACCTGCGTATCGATACGTTTCGCGCGTCGGGCGCTGGCGGCCAGCACGTCAACAAGACCGACTCCGCCGTGCGGATGACCCATCTGCCGACCGGTATCGTCGTGAGCTGCCAGAACGAGCGCTCGCAGCATAAGAACCGCGCGCTGGCGATGAAGATCCTGCGCGCCCGCTTGTTCGAGCTCGAGGAACGCAAGAAGCGCGAGCAGTTCGAGCAGTTCAGCAAGGACAAGAAAGACATCACGTGGGGCAGCCAGATTCGATCGTACGTGCTGCAGCCGTATCAGATGGTGAAGGACCATCGGACGGGCGTCGAGATTGGCAACACCACCGCGGTGCTCGACGGCGCGATCGACGAATTTATCGAGGCCTTTCTGATGGGCGTGCGCAAGGGCGATCCCGACTCGATGTCGGTGTAACGGTCGGCACCGCAACCCGACTTCGGTAAATCAAGGCGGCGGCGCCGCCGCGGGATCGAGCAGCCGGAGCAACGCATTAACCGATTCGGTTACGGGCACATCGATTCCGTGACGACGGGCGGCGCGCAACACGGCGCCGGTTATCGCGTCGTACTCGAGGCGGCGGCCGCGCCGTAAATCCTGCAGGGTTGAGCTGTTGCTCTCGCGCAGGTTGCGGTTGACGAAATCGAGCAGCCATTCGATTCGATCGGACGCGATGTTAGCGCCTTCCGCGCGGGCTGCCGCGACGGTCTCTTCCATCATCACGCGCAGCATCCGAATACCGTCGGGGTCGTCGTAAATCTCGCCGAGGTTGCGGCCGGTCAGCGTCGTAATCGAGTTGAACGCGCTGTTGGACATCAGCTTTTCCCAGCGCAGGTCGCGGATATTCGTCACCAGCTTCCCGAGAATTCCGGCCCGCTTGAACACCGCTTCATATTCGCGGGCGCGATCGCTGATACGGCCGTCGATCTCGCCGAACTCGATATAGCCCATGCCAGTGTGAACGATTCGCGCCGGCTCCGGCATGTCGGCGAATACGCGCGCATTGCCGGACATCACGGCGTCGTCACCGATAACGCGCGCGATCGCGGCTTCGTTTTCGACGCCGTTCTGGAGCGTCAGCACGGCGCCGCCGGGCCGCAGGCATCCCGCGATTTGCCGGGCCGCTTCGTCGGTGTGATACGACTTCACGCAGAAAAGAATCAAATCGTAAGGCTTGTGAGTAGCCGGATCGTCAGTCGCGACGACGGTCGGCAGCGTGAGGTCACCGTTGATACTTTTTATTTCGAGACCGTGTTGCTGAAGCGCCTGTAAGGTCGCCCCGCGCGCGCAGAAGACGACGTCCTCTCCAGCCTGCTGCAGACGAGCGCCGTAGTACGCGCCCATCGTTCCTGCGCCCATCACGAGGATCTTCATCGTCGTCAGTTCCCGCTGGCCGCCGCGGGTGTGGGCGACGCGCCGGCGGCCGCCGATGCTCTGCCGCCGTCGAACAGCTTGAGCAGCGTATACATAGCGACGGTAACCGGCACCGAGACGCCGAGTCGTTGCGCGGTTCGCATGACCGCGCCACTGATAGCCTCGAATTCCAGCGGTTTTCCGCGCGTCGCGTCCTGCAGTGTGGATGGACGATTCAGCCGCAGCCGCGCCTGACCGTGCCGGAGCAGCCGATCGATATAGTCGTCGGCTATCCGTGCGCCGGCCGCGCGTGCCGTGGTCAATGCCTCCGTCATCAGGGTGCGGGTGAGCCTGGCGGTTTCGGGATCGTCGAGGATCGCGCCCAACGGCCGGCCGGTCAGCGCGGCAACCACGTTGAAGCCGGCGTTGCCGATAAGCTTCTCCCAGCGGGCACTGAGCAGATTCGGGACGATACCGCCGAAGATTTTCGCTCGCTCGAAGACGATCGCAAGGGCCTTCGCGCGTTCGGTCTCTCCGCCTTCGAGCTCGCCGAACTCCACGAAGCCGTTGCTAGTATGTCGGATTCGGCCGGGCGACACGAGCTCAGCGCCTATACGCGAGTTGCCGGCCATCACGGCGTCGCGGCCGACCAGTTCGGCTAGCCGCTGCTCATTCTCGACCCCGTTCTGGAGAGTCATGACGGCGCCGCCGTCTTTGAGGCATCCGACAATCTGACTGCCCGCATGGGCAGTGTGATACGACTTGACCGCGAACAGGATCAAATCATACGGCGCGAATTCGTGCGGATCATCGGTCGCCACGACCGTTTCGAGTCGCAAGGGGCGAACGCCGAAAATTTCGAGGCCGTGCTCGCGCAACGCGCGGAGGTTTTCGCCACGCGCGCAAAAGACAACTTCCTCGCCAGCCGACGCCAGGCATCCGCCGACAAAGGCGCCGATCGCTCCCGCGCCCATCACGAGGATTTTCATCGCCGCACCGCGAACTTTCCCGCGAACTTTCCCGCCAACTTTCCCGCGAACCTTCGAGAGTTCAATTCAAATTCCATCTTTCAAGTAGATGTGTGGTCGTGCCGTAGCGCCTCCTGGAACACGACGGCGAGGCGTGCTCTCAAATCGTCGAGCGTGCCGTCGTTGGAGATTACCTCCTGCGCATGCCGGCGCCGTTCTTCGTCGGGCAACTGCGCGCGCATCCGCGCCTCGATCTGTTCGGGGCTCATTCTGCGATCGCGGCTGATACGCTCGACGACCGTCTCACGCGAGGCGACCACCAGCCAGATCTGATCGAATAGGGTTTGCCAGCCGGCTTCGAGAAGGATTGCGGCTTCGATTACGATCGGCCGCGTTTCACCGGCCGCGCGAGCGTCGCGGATCATTTCGCCCATCCGATCGAAGATCCGGGGGTGAACGATCTTGTTGAGGCGCGCCAACGCATCGGGGTAAGCGAAAACGATCGCGCCGAGCTTCTTGCGATCGATATGGCCGTCGGCGCCGACGATACCGTCGCCGAACTCATGTACCAGCTCCAGAAAAACAGGAGTGCCCGGCTCATAAATCGAATGGCCGATCGTGTCCGCGTCCCATATCAGCGCGCCGAGATCGGCCAGCATCTTCGCCGCCGTGCTCTTGCCGCATCCAATTCCGCCAGTTAGTCCAATCGTCAACATCTTGATGCGCCGCTAACGGAATATGGCAACTATCCGGGTACCGCCGCAACGCGCCGCTCAGACATCGGCCGGCGCGTCGCCGCGGGTCTGCATCTCGTAGAGATGGCTGAAGAACCCTCCGCGCGCGGTCAGTTCATCGAAGTTGCCTTGCTCGATTACTCGCCCGCCGCGCAGAACCAGTATCAGGTCGGCGTAGCGGATAGTCGACAGCCGATGCGCGATGACCATCGTGGTGCGGCCGCGCATAGCCTCCTCGACGGCATCCATCACAAGCGCCTCGGTTTCCGCATCGAGCGCGCTGGTCGGTTCGTCCATTATGAGGATAGGTGCGTCCTTGAGCAGCGCCCGCGCGATCGTCACGCGCTGCGCTTCACCTTCCGACAAGCTATGGCCGCCCGCGCCGACAGCTTCATCGATACCACGCGGCAACGTCGTGAGTACGGGTTCGAGGCGTGCGAGGCGCGCGGCGGTTTCGATTTGGCGCTGGCTCGCTCCCGAGCGGCCGATCGCAATATTGGCGCGGACGGTGTCGCCGAGGATGAGGGTCGGCTGAAGAACCATCGCAACGTTCCGGCGCAATGATTCGAGCGTCAGCCCGTGGACATCGGCACCATCGACCCGGATCGCACCGCTCTGAGGCTCATAGAAACGCGCGAGCAGGGCCGCCAGCGTGGTCTTTCCCGATCCGCTCGGGCCGACAATCGCGACGCGCTGACCGGGCGCAATCTGGAAACTGATATCAGTCAGGACAGGCCTGCCGATCTCATAAGCGAAGTTCACATGGTCGAACTCGATCGCACCGGTCGCGGCGCCAAGGTTGCGGGCATCGGGCCGGTCGGCGATTTCCGGCTCGATCGCGAGCAACTCGAGACAGCGGCGGAATCCGGCGTTGGCGGTCTCGACCAGCGCATAGCTCTGGCACATCGTATTTATCGGCACGTACAGAGCCGTGAGATAGGCGGTGAAGACGACCAGATCGCCGAGGGAGAGGACTCCATTCATGACCTGGCGCGCGCCGAGATATATCGTCGATGCGGTGCCCACCGCGACCATCAGGCTGACCGCGACCGCAAAAACGTTCTGGAAGAAGTAAACGCGCAGCGTCTCGCCCATGCTTTCGCCGCTGGAATCAGCGAAGGCGCGATAGGATTCATGCTCCTGCCCGAACGCCTGCACCACCTGGATGGCGGACAGCGTCTGCTGCGCGATAGTGTAGACGCGGCTTTCCTTTACCCGCGCGGCGTTGGCCGCCCGGCTCATGCGCCGGCTGGTGAACGAAATTGCGAGGTACAACGATGGCACCACGGCCATCGCGACGATCGTCAGAATCGGATCGAGCCGAATCATCACGATGAACATTCCGGCCAGCATCACGATCGACCCGAGCACCGGAAAGATGCCGTTGACCGCGATGGTCTGAATGGCCGTGCTGTCAGGGCCGATACGCACCATCAGATCCCCGCTCTCGCGGCGGCGATGGAACGCGAGCGATTGTTTTTGCAGATGCTGAAAAATCTGGCCGCGCAGATCATTGACCATCCGACTCCCGATCGACAGCGCTCCGTAGTTGTCGAGCACAGTCAGGATGCCATGCATCAGATAGAGCACGACCAGTCCGACGCAGGCGGCAATCAGGAGGACCGGCCTGGTCGTCGCGGGTATCCAATGGACGTTCATCGGGATACCGCGAAGTACGTTGTCGATGACGATTTTGAGCGGCCAGGGCTTGAGAACTTCGAGGACGCCGGTCGCGATGACACCGCCAATAACCAGTGCGAACCGTCGCAGGTACGGGCGCATCCGGCGGATGACGTCACCATAGAGAGCGATGGAATTGGTCCCGGTAACGAGCGGCGGTCCCATCACGACGAGCTAAACTCATAGGACGGCGGCATGCAACGCGTCACCTTCGACCGAAGCCATGGCGCGCCGATTCGCCGCAGAAACCGAGCGCCGGAAATCCTCCAGAATCGGGCAAATAGTCAAATTTAGGCCAATTGCTGACGAAAATCGGACCTTGACGAACGGCCGTTCGTACTTACCTTTTAAACAGATGAAGGGGAAACATCCGGCGGCTAGCTGGTATTTCCCAAATCCAAGTTCGATTTTCGGAGGAATTTATTAAATGGAAGTATGGTTTGAATCAAAGCCAGTGAACGGATGGTTCAATAGTGAGAATCTGAACCGCTTTTTTGCCGACGCGAACGGCGCCAGCCGCCCGGTGGTCCCGGCGGCCGACATGGTCGAAGATGCGGAAGGATACTTGTTCCACGTCGAGATGCCCGGACTGGATGCCGGTTCGGTTGACGTGCGCTCCGAAGAGGAATGGCTGGTGATCGAGGCCGAGCGCAAGCGTCCCGAGCTGACCAAGGAGTCCGAGGTTCATCTGGCCGAACGGCGCTACGGCAAAATTCGCCGCGCGTTCCGGCTCTCCGATGACGCCAGCCACGAGGGTATCCGGGCGTCGTACAAAGACGGCGTGCTCGAGATAAGGGTGCCCAAACGTCCCGAGACCAAGCCCGTCAAGATCACCGTCGAGCACTGAGCTCGCTCTGTCACTTGAGTGAAGCCGCGGTCCGCAATTGGGCCGCGGTTCTTTTTTATGTCGGACCTGCTCATCACACGAATGAATTTGACGCAAGGCGAAGGCCGAGCGATCGTCATCGCTACCGACTGCGGAGCTTGAGCGCCCGCTCGAGATCGCGGCGATTCTCTTTGCGCGCGATCGATTCACGCTTGTCGTAGAGCTTCTTGCCGCGTGCCAGCGCAATCTCGACCTTCGCCCGACCCCGCTTGAAATAGATCTGTAGCGGCACCAGCGAGTAGCCCCGTTCGCGGACCTTGCCCCACAGGCGCTCGATCTCCTTGCGATGCATCAGGAGCTTGCGCGCGCGCATCTCGGGATGGCTGAACTGGCCCGCCGGCGCGTACGACGAGATATTGACCCCGTGCAAATAGACCTCGCCGTTTTTCACCCGCGCATAGCTGTCGCGCAGATTGACGCGATGGTTGCGCAGGGATTTAACTTCGGTGCCGGTCAGCGCCATTCCGCATTCGAGCGATTCTTCAATAAAGAAATCGTGGCGCGCCTTGCGATTATCGGCGACCAGCTCGATTCCATTTGAAGTGCCGCTGGCTTTACCGCGGACAGATTTGCGATCGGATGCCATCGATCCACAAGTCTAACGGCTTATGACGGCTACCTTAAGCAGGCGCTGGGCGATGCGGATTGTGACCGGCGTCCGTCATGCTTATACTGATGGAAGGTAATCGTCGCGACTGGATAATTCCTCAATATGACCGGGGGCGAACTGGGCTCGACGGAGTCAAGAGGGTCGTGGTTGCACGCCGGGGTACTGTTGGCCCGTAAAACAAACAGACTGCGAAATTTACCCGCAGACAATAACGGTTACCTTCTAGCGGCCTAAGGGCCGCTGGCGTTCCGCCGCTGCTCGCCCATGGCTGCGGGTCGGGACGTCATTTAGTGGGCTAGGCCAGCGTCGTTCACCGGTTGGACGTGATGCCGAAACTTAAACCGGCTGGCTTGCCTGTAGCCCGTCCGTGGGCGCCAGGCGAGCGAGCTAGAAATCGCGGACTAAGCGTGTAGTGGCCATCACCGGAAGGTCTTCGGACGGGGGTTCAATTCCCCCCGCCTCCACCATCCTGTTAGCATCCCATCCGTTTGCGAACTTTCGCAAAACCTAGCGCTCTTTGGTAAACGGACAGGCAATTTATCCTGGCTTTGTATAGAGCTGCTGTATGTCCGCGTTTTTCTCTGTCTCGGCTGCGTGCGACCGCGGTTGTAAAAATCTAGGCGATCGCTGAGCGCGCGCGTGGCAGGATTCATAGAGCAGCGGTTCGGCATCCAAGGGCCCCTTGCCTGGTTCGATCGACTCCAAGCACTGGTCTTACGCGAACTTGCTCCCAGCGGCCGGAAGATCCGCACCGCCTTACGCATCGGCACGATTGTGACGATCGCGGTCGGACTGGACGCGAGCTGTCACGTCAACAGCCAGCTCGGCGCGGTCATCGTGTGGATCATGGCGGGGGCGGGACCGATGATGTCCCTGCGCAAGGCCCTGGCATGGCAATTCGCGGTGATGATCGCCCTAATCACGGCGGTGGTGATGGCGCGCGCATTCGCCGAGGCGCCATGGCTGATGCTGCCGTTTGTCTTCGCATGGATTTCAATTTCAACCTACGCCGGAACGACGCTCAAGCTCGGCGCGGGCGTCCTCGTTATACAGGTAGTCTGCCTCGTTACATTCTACGGCGTCGTGTTTGAACCGCAGGAAATCGGTTGGAACGCGGCAGCCGCGTTCGACGGCAGCGCGATTGCCTTCGGCATGATCGTTCTGTTCGACAACTGGTTGTGGCCGGACCCGGGCGAGCCGATTCTGATGGACTCTCTCGCAGCGTGCCTTGCGCGCTCCCGTTCGCAGCTTCTCGGGGCTTCGAATTTTTTTCTCGATGGCGAAAGCGTACCACGGCCGCCATTGCCGGCAGCGACTTCGGACCTACCCGCGCATATGGCGCTGCTTGATCAAGCGTTGGCCGAGGGCGCGTCCGAGCATCGCCGGGCGATCCTGCTTGCCGCGATCACGCGCGCGGCTCGCATCAATCTCGAAGTGGATCGCCTGATCACTACGGCGCGCGAGAACCTGCCACGGGAAATTCGCACGATGGTTAGGGACGAACTTCAACGGGCGGTATATGCGATCGCCGCCTCGATTGACGAGATCTCTCGCAACATACCGGCGCGCATTGTCACGGGCGCCGACAATCAGTCTCTCGCTACGCGAGCGGATGTGCGCCTGGCGATGGACAATCTGGCCGCGCGCGTCATTCAGATCAGACCCGCATACATCGGCATAGCCAGTCCGGCGGAAATCGAAAATTTCGCGGGATTCATCGATTCGCTGGCCGTGCTGACGAGGCACGTCGAGCGCCCGCTGGATGAACCTCCGGGGCCATCGACCGTGGTTCCATTGAATCCGGCGGACAGTGCTGTCCCTCGGAACAGTGTTTTCCGTCGACTGAGTGCGCCTGCCGATCCCGCGCTGGTGCGCTATTGCCTGAAAGTCGGCTTATGCACCGTGGTCGGCTATATGATCGGCCTCCTTACCCAGCGTCCGGACTTATTCAATATCCTGGTGACCGTAATAACGACCGCAACTCCCACCTATGGCGCAACCTTGAACAAAATGTACCTCCGGATCACGGGCGCTATAATCGGAGCAGCGGTTTCCCTTCTCGCTATCATTATAATTTCGCCTAACTTCGAGTCGCTCACAGCCTATATGTTTGCGGTCTTCGTGGTCTTCTATGCGTTCGCATACGCTTCGGTTGGCAATGCGCGGATGTCGTACGCGGGCAAGCAAATGGGGATCGTTTTTTCGTTGGTGTTCATTGGGTTGAGCCCATCTAACAATATCTACGAACCTCTTTGGCGTACCTGGGGCCTCTTGCTTGGCGACTTTGTCGTGGTGATGGTCTTCTTTACGCTATGGCCTGCATATGCTGGTGATTCCATTGTGCCCAGACTGCAAAGAGTCATTGCCAATGCGCTCGCGCTGGCGCCAGGCGGCTCAGCTTCGAGCAGCGAGGATCAAATCCTGAAGACGAATTCGGAAACGATGGGCGTGTTGACCGAGTTCCTGGAGATCGCCGAGGATGCGCGGATGGAAGGACGCACCTGCGCCGTCCAGCATCAAGCGATCGTCGAAACCGCCGGGACCTTTCGCCGGATTGCGAACTGGCTATCCTCGATCACTACGGCGCGAGTCCATATTCCGATGCCGCAACTCGACCCCATAACGGAGTCTGCGCGCGAGCGGGTGTTCGATGCGATTCGGCTGCAGCTTCGTTCGTGGCTGGATTTCTTCAGCGGCGCGGAACGCCTCAACGCTTCCGCTGCTCAGTCGATCGCGCAGACGCACTCAGCCAATGAACTGGCGGAACCGCTCAACGAATTCGGTTCACGCGTGGAGGAGGATGGGTTCGCCCGACTGGCATCGTGGCCGCTCGAGCCGCGTCGCACGATGATGGCGGAACTCCAGTCGATGCGTCAGCTTGAGCTTCTATTCTCCGAACTGAATCGTTATCTGTCGGATGTTCCAACCCCACCACGACACGCCTCACGCATCGCTACTCCCGAGGGATAAGACAATGAGCAGCCTCGTCGACGGGCTGCACCGGTGGATCAATTGTCCGAACGGATGCGGCTCAAACGCGTGCGGCAACGCCTGAGCTGAAGAGCGTCTTATTCTTGACGATGTAATCCCTCATCGCGAGCGGCTTTCGATCCGAAAGCTGTTCCACCAAACCATTCATTCCGGAAAAAACTCCGTCGACACAATCTTCGGCAACGTGCCCCATGTGCTGCTGAAAATGCGGCGTAAATCCCATCCCCTTCAACATTTCCTTAAAGGCTTCGTTCTCCATCGGAACGTACGTTACTTTCTTTCCCAACACTTCAGTAAGGATGGCCGCAACCTCATACTCGCTCAATTCTCTTTCACCGTAGAGGGGATAGGATTTTCCGGCGTGCTCCGCAGGATTACTCAGAATTGCGGGAATCACTCTGCCCAAATCCTCTCCCGCGATGGGCGCGTAGCGAGCGTCGCCAAACGCGAGAGGCAGAACGGCTTTCTCCTTGATGCTCTGCGATAGATACATGAGCCATTCGGCGAATAAAGTGGGCCGCAGGTGAGTGATCGGAATTCCCGATCGATCGAACAGGCGCTCGGCGATCCAGTGATCGCGGGACGCGTGGCTCTTGGCAGCCCTCCTGGCCAAAATCTGCGACATGTTCACGATGGCTCCAACGCCCGCTTCGATGGCGGCCTGGGCGAAGTACGCGGTCGCTTCCACGATGCCCGGCACCTGAATGGGGTAAAGGAAATAGGCGCCGGTTATCCCCTTCAGGGCTTGGCTTACGGACTCAAAATCGGATAGGTCGCCCTGACTACTTCCGCGCCTTGCGCGCTCAGTCGCGATGCTCGAGCATCTTCTCCGTGAACCAGCGCTCTCACGGGCACCTTCATTTCCAGAAGTGTCTTGACGGCGGTCGCTCCTATAGCCCCTGTTGCTCCGGTCACGAGAATTTTCGTGTTTCCCATTTTTGGCTCCTGTTACAACTGTGCATCGGCCCGGTTCCTACCGGAGTTGGCACTGCCCGCGCGAATACTCTGGGCATCACCATCCCGGCGCCTGACCCGGAACTTTTGCGAAACTGCTTTCTGCGGGCGGATTAATCGAGTGCCGAGACGACTTGATCGGCGGAAATCTTGACCGGGTTACTATGGTGATAGATTCCGGAATCGTCGATCAGGGCGAACAGCTTCTCCGGGATCAGAACGATCGGACGGCGCAGATTGATAACCGCGCCTAATTTCACCAGGTGGCCTAAATCCGTATTGACGGTCTGTCTCGACGCGCCGAGCAGGTTCGCCAAATCATTCTGCGTGATCGGCAGATTCAGGATCAGGCCTCTCGAGTCGCGCACGCCGAACTTTGCGCCCATTTCGAGCAGCGCGATTACCAGCCGGTCGCGCGGCAATAGACGAAACATCCTGACGTAGCGCAAGAGTGTATTGAACGACCATCCCATCGTAATCTCAGTCGCCGCCTTGAAAGCCGCAAGCTCGACGCCGAGCAATATGTCGAGAAGCTTCTTCGAGTCGATAGTAGCTATTACGCTATTGATGAATGCATATCCTCTCAGACCTTGCGCCAATTCGGGCGGCAGGGAAGAAGACACGCCGAACATCTCGCCGGGAGCGAGCAAAGTTACCAGCACCTGGTTGGTTTTGTCCTGATGCCAGGTGACCGCGATCGCTCCGCTCAAGACGAGAAGCACGTCGTTCGCGGAACGAGGATCGGCCAGAACGCGGCTGCCTCGTTTGAAACGCGTCAGCGACATTTCCGCCGCCATGCGTCTGAGCTTTTCAGGATCGAGCGCGGGAAAGTATTTGGCTAGCGAACGAGTTTTGAACGGCCCCTCGTCTGACGTGATCAACGAAACTTCCGCAGTCGGCGTCTTTTTTCGAGGTATGAGCCTTTTCATAGCGGGTTGTGAGTTCAAGAGGCAGGAACATAAAGCTTACCATTGTAATTCTGTTCCTGTCTATAGTCTTTGATAGATGTTTTCTAGAATTACGTTTACTTGTCTATATCTAACTTACGTGACGCCGCGTGCGCATATTAGCGGCCTCATCATGTCTAGCCGACCGGTCGTGACGTCCTCGCCGCGATCTTCGCCTCGTCGATCAGCTCCGCAGCGCGCAACGTGTTGGAATCGAGCACGCCTTCCAGCAGAGACGACGATTCGACCTTGCGCAACAATTGGATGTTCGGGATTACGCAATGCCCGCCGATGAAACCGGGGAAGTACCTGGTGCGGGGCAAAAAGTCGATCTCTTCGAGAAAAGTCATCGCCTGTTCGTAGTCGCCGCCGACGCAGTTGGCGTAGCGATTGAGTTGCTGCGCAAACGCAATCAACACGCCGAAGTAAGTGGTTTCTCCGAGTTTGGCCAATTCGAGCGTTTCCAATTTGTCGATGCATTGAATGGTCATGCCGGCCGCGCGAAAATGCTCGGCGGCCCGATTCTCGCTTGCGGCATCGATGCCGGCGACAAACTTGCGATACCTCAGCAGGTCGGCGGTCATGCCAGCGTGCTTTCCGCGCACCGGACTATATGCAAGCGGGACCGATGCACGCTCGGCAATCGCACGGCTGGTGCCCGGAATGACGGTACTGTTGATGATCGTCAGCTCGGGCTTGAAGCGTTCGATATAGGCAAGGGCGGCGGCTTCAAATTCGCTCTGCTGCGTGAACGGAAAGCACAGATGCATCACGCCGATCGGTTCGGCAAATTCACGTCGCTCAATATTGTGTTCCAGGACGACACCCCGGCGCTTCAGTACCTGCGACAGAGCGCTGCCGACCTCCCCGAGACCGATAACCAACGTAGTTGGGCTTTCCATTGATACTCCTCCTCGGTCCTGAGACGCGAACCGCGGTCTTCGGCGGAAAAGCGATTACCGATGCCGCGTCAGCATCGGCAACACTATCCCGTTTTCGGCGCTTTCTGCCGTTTGATTAGGATGGTGCGGGATTCCGACCTATGAGACATTCAAATCGCTATAACATCAGACAGTAGTAGATGGCTGCTATCAGAGCAATAACGGAATATTTATATCTTACTTTTAGACAAGTATTATAATCTTTTATTGATTATGTAGGTCATCTATTTACTTTCGATTCAAAGATTTGCTAGGGTCAAAGAGTGTTAAGCCGTGCTTTATTGGTCAAATCGAAACGCAAGTCGACGTCAGACGGGCGAAATTTCAGACGAATCTCTTCGGTTGTCGAGCAGGATGGGCAGCGAGGGGCGTGCACGATGAACCCTTGTCAAACTTCCCGACTGAAGACGGCAACGGGCGAAGCGGCAGGTTAGAGGCGATCTGAATGCCGGCCAAGATGCTCCGATTGCGCGAGGTTTCCGAATACCTCCAGGTCAATCCGGCAACGGTTCGCAGGCTGGTGCAGAAGGGCCAGTTGCGGGCGATCAGGGTCGGCCGGGATCTGCGCTTCGACGCGCTGGTGGTTGAACAATGGGTGGCGGCGGGCGGCAGCGCACCACCCGTCAGCAATCGGGACAAAGCATAGGCCGCCAAACCTGACGTTTCCGTTCCAGGCCCGATCCCTAAGGATTCTTTAGTCGCCTTCCTGATAAATGTCCCGCAACGATAATGATCGGTTGCCTTGATCGATGATCTCGACCGTCTGTTTCGGGGACGGATCGAATGGCCCTCCGGTGGGCATACTTAGGTCACCTCAGGCACCATTCATTGCGTAATCAGCTTCTATTGCGCCCCTTTATTTGATCTCCCTGCATCGCCTCACTAGCGTCATCCTAGAACGGAATCGATTTTCCTGCAGGATGGCCGATGAAAAAATTATTCCCTCTGGAAATACCATCTGGCAGCTACTCGCCCAGAAGACCGACGTGCTGCACAATCGATTCTCCATGCGTCCGATGCTCGATGATTCGGCTGACCAGCCATCGATTTGCGATTTTCGAGGAGAAATTCGGCCGCCTGCCTGACATCGACGATGAATTGTTTTTCGATGAGACACGCGCGCATCCGGTTCGCGCCAGCGACGAGCAGATCAGGCATCAGATTTTTGCCGCCGCCGAGGCCAACGGACTCAACTTCGCCACCCTGCTCAGCTACCTGGGCTTGAGCTCGACTATCGGTGAGATTTCGAACTGAAATATCCGTTGCGAGGACGGCGGAAGAGAATGACGGCGGGACTGGATATTGCGGAGCGGAGCAAGAACGCCGACCCGTTGAGGATCAAATCGGTCAGGATATATTTCCGGGAACTCCGGCGATCGAAAGGGTGGCGATCCGAATAGCGGCATCGATGCCGCGTCGAATGTCAGTTGCCGGAGCGAATCTCATTAACGGCCGCCTTGACTACTCGTCGCCAGCCGAAACGAATCAGCGCCCGGCCGCCGGTCTGGGACTTTCGGACTTATCAGGTTGGGTGGCCGGCTGCCTGGAGTTTTCGAGAAACGTCTCGACGTCATCGCGGCGAAAGCGTTTGATTCGCCCGATCGCGTGGCATGCCAGCTCGCCCCGTCTGACCATCCGGTAGATGGTCATCGGCGTGAGTTGCAGCAACTCCGCGAGTTGGCCGACCGTATAAAACTCGGGCTGGCTTTCGTCTTTCGTTTGTGGTCGTCGCATGGGCCAGAAGCCTAGACCAGAATAAATGACTATTCAAGCCTTCAGCCCTATTCGTCTCGATTTTTTTGTTTGTGAAAGGCTTCATTTTAACTTGGTTATGGTCTAGGTGACCTCGCGCCGTCTTCCTTTAGCAAAAAAACCCCCTGATTTGCTAGGTAAATTGCGATGCGGTCGTCTTTCGGAAGCGCATCCTACGTCAAAATTTTTGATTCATTCCTGCACTGCTTCAACACGACGTGTAGCTGCTCGCCCGCCTTTCTTGAGCCATATTCATCAAAAATATGGCGTGACTTCATTATGCATGATAAGCGGAGCATATATGAGCACGACAACGGTTGGCTCGGGCGGTCTTTTGGGGAGACACGCTTCCCATTGGATTTTTCGGCGTCTGATCCAGCGACCGTCATGGCAGGGTGAAAGAGAAAATCGACGGCATCGGGACGGATCGCGGGACCGTGTGACGCTCGCGATCTATCTGTTGATCCCCCCGCTAGTCGCCGCAAACGCGGTCGGTATGCCGCGCGATCATCAGGTCCTCGTTGGTCGGAATGACGCGGACCTGGCAGCGTGAGTCGGCGGCGCTGATCGTATCGGCGTTGGCGTCGTTGCGATCGCGATCGAGGCTGATTCCGAGGTGTTCCAGGCCTTCGCAGGTTTCCCATCGTACTGGCGCCGCGCGCTCGCCGATACCGCCGGTGAAAACCATCAGGTCGAGTCCGCCGAGCGCGGCGGCGTATGCGCCGATCTGTTTACGCAGCTCGTAGCAGAACATTTCGATCGCAATCGCCGCCGCATGAAGATCGTCGCTGCCTCTGCGCTCGAGCAGCGTCTTCATGTCGGAGCTAACGCCCGATACGCCGAGCAATCCCGACTCATGATTGACTAACCGCGCGAGCGCCGTCGCGTCGTATTTCTTTTCGTTCATCAGATAGAGAACGATGCCGGGATCGAGATCGCCGCTGCGCGTTCCCATCATGAAGCCGCCCGTCGGCGTGAAGCCCATCGTGGTGTCGAGCGAACGGCCGTCCTTCACCGCCGCCATGCTCGCGCCATTGCCGAGATGCGCGACGATCACGCGCGCCGGCGGCTGATCGCCGAGCGTCCGCATAATGTACTCGTACGAAATCCCGTGAAATCCGTAACGGCGAACACCTTGGTCCCACAGCGCGCGCGGGATTGGAAAGCGCCGGGCCACTTCAGGCATCGCATGATGAAAGGCGGTGTCGAAGCATGCGATCTGGGGTATATCAGCCAGACGAGGTGTCGCCGCGACTGCCTCAATCGCCGCGATTTCGTCGGGCAGATGCAACGGCGCAAAGGGAATCAGGCCGCGCAAATCTTCGAGCAGCGCGGGCGAGATTCGTTCCGGCGCCGCGTGATTCGGCCCGCCGTGCACGATCCGATGCCCCACGGCCGCCGGCTCCGGCAGGTTGATCCGCTCTATCTCGCTTGCGGCCGCATGCAAGGCCGCCGGCGCCGATGTCATATCGGAAATGGTCTTTTCGATTTTCCCTTGCGGGCTGTGAATCCATAGACGGGCGGTTTGCGTCTCGCCCGAATTTTCGCGTTCGACCGCGCCTTGCGCGAGCAGAAGTTCTTCGTCTTTCTGATCGCCGATTCGCTTATGGCCGTGGCCTATTCTATAGAGGGCAAATTTGAACGACGACGATCCGCTGTTGAGGCACAGGATGACGCGCGAACCCATCTCAGGCTCTGTCCATTTTAGAGTCGCGGCGCGGCTCGCCGGCCCTATATCCCGCCGTCAGAACGGCCATTCCCAATTGGAAAGCTCCGGGATGTCGGTGCCGAAATCGTTGGCGTGATTCTTCACCTGTATCTGGCGGTTCAGAAAATCGTCGCGCGCGCTGGCTCCCGTCACCTTGAAGCGCGGCATCCGATCGATCGCGTCGATCGCGAGACTGAAGCGATCCGTCCCGTTCTCGATCGCCAGTTGCATCGGCGTGTTGATATTCCCCTGCTCGTGGTAGCCGCGAACATGTATGTGATGCTGCCCGGGCCGGCGATAGGTTAACCGGTGAATCAGGAATGGATAGGAATGAAAATTAAAGATAACCGGCTTGTCCGGCGTGAAGACGGCTTCAAACTCCAGGTCGGTCATGCCGTGCGGATGCTCGATACTGGGGACCAGCCGGAACAGATCGACCACGTTAACGAACCGCACCTTCACGTCGGGCAGATTCTGGCGGAGCAAGGCGGTCGCGGCCAGGGACTCAGCCGTCGGCACGTCGCCGCAGCTCGCCATGACGACGTCGGGCTCGGCGCCCTGATCATTGCTCGCCCATTTCCAGATGCCGACGCCCTTGCTGCAATGCTCGATCGCCGCCTCCATGTCGAGGTACTGCAGATGACTTTGCTTGTCGGCAACGATGACGTTGACGTAATTGACGCTGCGCAGACAATGATTCGCCACCGACAGCAGCGTGTTGGCGTCGGGCGGCAGGTAGATACGCACCACGCTCGGACTCTTGTTGACGACGACGTCGAGGAAGCCAGGATCCTGATGCGTGAAGCCGTTGTGATCCTGCCGCCAGACCAGCGCCGTGATCAGCAGGTTCAGCGATGATACGTTGACGCGCCAGTCCAGGTCGTTGCATTTTTCCAGCCACTTGGCGTGCTGGTTGAACATCGAATCGACCACGTGGATGAACGGCTCGTAGCTGTTGAGCAGGCCGTGCCGGCCGCTGAGCAGGTAGCCCTCGAGCCATCCTTCGACGGTATGCTCGCTCAGAATCTCCATCACGCGCCCGTTGGGAGCGAGCTCGCCGCCGTCGGCGTCTTCCGGAAAATATTCGCCCATCCAGACTTTCTTGGCGACCTCATAAATCGCCTCGAGCCGGTTGGACTGGGTTTCGTCGGGACCGAAGACGCGGAACCGATCCATGTTCAGGCGCATCACTTCGCGGATGAAGTTGCCCATCGTCGGCACGTTGCCGGCCCACGTCGCGCCGGGTTTTTTAACCTCGACGCGGGACTCGCGGTAATCGGGCATATCGAGCGCCTTGCGCAACAGGCCGCCGTTGGCGACAGGGTTGGCGCTCATTCGCCGATTTCCCTTGGGTGCGAGCGCCTTCAGCTCGGGGATCAGCCGGCCCTTCTCGTCGAAGAGTTCTTCGGGTTTGTAGCTGCGCAGCCAATCCTCGAGAATTTTCAGATGGCCCGGATTTTTGGCGATATCGGTAATCGGAATCTGATGCGCCCGCCAGAAGCCCTCGAGGAAATGCTCACCCACGTGGCGCGGCGCGGTCCATCCTTTCGGGCTGCGCAGGACGATCATCGGCCATCGCGGCCGCACCGCTTTGCCGGTCGTGCGCGCCTGCGCCTGGATCCTGCGAATCTCCAGCACGCAATGCTCCATCGTCGCGGCCATCGCCTGATGCATACTTTGCGGATCGCTGCCCTCGACGAAGTACGGCGTATACCCATAGCCGGTGAACAGCGCTTCCAGCTCTTCGTGGCTGATCCGCGCCAGGATGGTGGGGTTGTTGATTTTGTAGCCGTTCAGATGCAGCACGGGCAGCACGGCGCCATCGACGATGGGATTGAGAAATTTGTTGCTGTGCCAGCTCGTCGCCAGCGGCCCGGTTTCCGATTCGCCGTCGCCGACCATCACCAGCGTGATCAGGTCCGGATTGTCGAAGACCGTTCCATAGGCGTGCGAGACGCTGTAACCGAGTTCGCCACCCTCGTGGATACTGCCGGGGGTTTCGGGCGTCGCGTGACTGCCAATCCCGCCGGGAAAACTGAACTGCTTCAGAAAACGCCGCATCCCGGCGATATCTTCGCTCTTGTCCGGGTAGACCTCGGAGTACGTTCCTTCGAGGTACCCGTTGGACAACACGGCCGGCGCGCCGTGACCGGGACCCGCGATATAAATCGCGTCGATGTCATATTTGACGATCAGCCGGTTGAAGTGGATGTAAGTGAAACTCTGGCCGGCGTCGGAACCCCAATGGCCCAGCAGTCGCGGCTTGGTGTGCTCGAGTTTCAACGGCTCGCGCAGAAGCGGATTTTCCTTCAGGTAGAGCATCCCGAGCGACAGGTAGAGGCTGGCGCGCCAGTAGGCGTCGATCTTGCGCAGCTCGTCGGCGCTGAGCGGCGATCCTTTGACGGTCGAACGAGCCGTGCCGTAGGCGGAAAGCGGCTGATCGCCAGTCGTCGCGGGCGTTGCGTGAGTGCTCTTTAATATTTCCGGCATCCTGTAATCGTACGCTCGATGCTCATCATATGCCATTTCAGGCGTGTTAAGGCTGTGAAAGTCCAACCGAGTACTTCAAAATTGAGGCGCACGCAGTGTTGGAAGCACCACTCTTTCAACGCCGATGCGGCGTTTGTGATATCTTCGGAGATGTCCCCATCACCTAAACATTGAGACTCACGCGAGGTTCGCTTTGGACGACCTGGCTGAATCGAGAACACCGAAGGCTCCTCAGCCGGCGACCGCGATCGTCTCGCATCGGGTCCATCCGGAGAAAATTGCGGCTTTCGTCGAGGCTCAGACCGCGATCACCAATGCCTGCCGGCGGTTTCCCGGTTTCATCGGCACCGAAGTTTTGCCGCCGGTCGCCGGCCTGCAGGAAGAATGGATCGTTATTTTCCGCCTCGAATCGAACAGTGCGATGAAACGATGGCTCGACAGCGAAGACCGCGCGCGCCTCACCGCCCGGATCGGACTCCATCTGCTCGAGCCGGCGCGGGTGCTGATTCTCGCCAGCGACGACCATGCGGAACCGCCGGTTGCGATGGTCTTTACGCATCAGGTGGCCGACGACAAGGTGCCCGAATATCTCGCATGGCGGCGCAAGACGATCGCCGCGCAAGCGCACTATCCCGGCTATCTTGCGACCGATTTTTTCGAGCCGCACGCCAAGTCCGACGATTGGGTCGATATCGTCCGCTACGATTCGTTGAAGGATCTCACCGACTGGATGGAGTCCAGGGAACGCAACGACTTGGTGCGGGAACTCGAGCCGCTCGTGATCAGCATGCATGCGCATCAGGTGACCGGGCTCGAAGGATGGTTCGCGATCAATCGCGCGCCGGGCGAAGGGATGAGCGGCCCGCCGTCGTGGAAACAGGCGCTGGCGGTGCTGTTCGCGCTCTACCCGACCGTGATGGTGCTGGGATATCTCAACCCGCTTTACAGGAACCTGGCACTCTCGTTCCCGGTCGCGATGCTGATCGGCAATATCCTGTCAGTCGTCCTGCTGACGTGGCTGGTGATGCCGTGGGTGAGCAGGTTGTTTAACTTCTGGCTGCAGCCGACGTCGCGCGGCTGGCGCCGGGAAACGCTCGGGATATGCGCGGTGGCATTGGGGCTCGCGCTCTTCGTCCTGATCTTCCGCACCCTAAACTTCTGAACTTCTCCGAGGCCAGCGACGCTTCTGATCCTCTCCCCGGGGCCAGCGGAGCGTTCCAACGCGGAGCGAGCAGGCGAGTCGCGACCGAGGCTGCGCCAAACTAGTGGAGAGGAGGGCGCGGGTGAGAGTCCTCGATCTGGCTGCGGCATATCGGAACCGGCCGGATCTCTCCATCTACGCCAAATGAGGAGAGCCCGTTGCCTTTCCATTGGTTTCTGCCCTCTTTTGGGGCTATTTTCCTGGGTAAGTGCCCTGAAGAACTCCATTTCAGTAGCTTGGTTAATGGACCCCATTAGAAAGTTTGTGTTTCACGTGAAACATTTTGGGACGCTCTGGATCCTCTCCCGGTCGGGAGAGGACGGTGCAAAGCACCGGGTGAGGGACCTATAGAAATTAAAAATCCGTGATGCCAGCTCTGAGGAAGGACCCTTACTCGCGCCTCGGGGTCGAGGCCCTTCGCACGAGTATTTCGATCCGCGGCGGATAGCGGAAGCTGCTTGAGGCTACCCGCGTCATAATGTAACTCTGGCGGATGCGCTATATCCAAATTCGCCTGACCGTCGCTTTCGGACTTTTTCTGTTCTTATGCTGTTCAACCGCCAACCGATGCTTTGCCGCGTCCGCCTCGAGCCTCGGCCTGCCCGATTACATGGATGTGATTGTCGGCGACCAGACGCCCGAGACTGCCGCGGACGTCGCGACCAACAATGTCCTCAATCTCGATATCGCGATGTTCGGCCTGTACGACGACGCGCTGGCGAAGTTTCAGAAGAACATGATGGCGCAGCATCCGATCATCCTGGCGCTGTTCTCGAATCAGGGGGGCAGGCTGATTCTCTATCGGCCCGGACAGCCTCCGCTGGAAGCTCCGCTGGTCCCGGTCAGTTACCAGATTCTCAAATCGGTCGGCCATTCGGCGCTGGCGGTCTTCGAGCTGGCGGCTTCCAACCTTGGCACCGTATCTGACGGATCGTGGACGGGTCAGATGCGCGCTTTCCGCGCGGCTAATCAGACTGCTCTCGACACGATCGGCGAGGCGCAGTTGAATCCGGCCTGGCGCGACAATGAAGCCAGCGTGCTCAAGACCAATATCGCCTTCATGGACGCGGCGCTCAAAAAGGGCAGCTACACTTTTGCCGATATCCAGAATTATACGGCGACCGAGAAACCGTTCCTCGAGAAGACTATCCATTGGGGCGCGACCACCCAGGTCGAACACTGGATGGAAGTGATGAAGGGCTGGAAAGAGCTGCTCGGGCCCGACTGGGACAAGACCTATGGCGTCAGCAATACGCTTTACGTCGCGCGCCAGAATAACGTCCTGTTCAGCGTGCTCGCGCAATATTTCGGCAAGGATGCGATGAACACGCGGCTCTTTCTGTTCGAGACGTCGGCCTTCGTCACGACTCCCGATCAGATGCTCGACGTGCTGATTCGGACCGTCGCCGATCGCTCAGTCGGCCAGGTCTTTTTCGGCAACTACTACCTGATGGACTACGAGCTGATGGGTGGCGATGCGCGGCTTGCGATCGCGGCCGCCGACAAGAAGTACGGCATGCCGGTCTTCCTGCCGCCGCTGGTGCCGTTCCACTCCAACGAATGGCCGTTCCGCATCGATCCGTCGCAGGGCGAAGGGCCTGCTACCATTCAGCAGATCAAGTGATCGCCAGCGCCAGCGGATCGAGTCAATGTTCAGAAGAGGACAATTACTTCCGCCGTCAGCGCGAGAGCGCCCTGGGTCTGCGGGCTATGGCCGGGATTCGGAATGTAGCTGAGCGCCGGCTCAAGGAACGACGTCCCTATCAAATGCATCTGGTAGTACGTCTGTAGCATCGCGGCGTTGCTGCGGAACCCGTAGCGCCGATTCAGCCACGACCACGCGAGGCCGCCGCCTATCGAATCGATCGGCCGGCCCGGCACCAGCCCGAACCCGGTGAAGCCGAGACCCAGATATCGGTTGATAATCATCGTGCGTGAGTCGTTGAAGCCGAGCTGAAAAAATCCGATGACGCCGCTGTTGTCGACGCCGGCGTGCCGCCGCCACAGCCGTTGCGATCCATAGGAATAGGCCCCCTGTGCGCCGTCCTGCTTGGCGCCGCCGCCCGCCAGCTCGCCGGTCTGGGCCCATCCGCCGACCGCGACCATTCCAGGTTTCTTCTCCGCGCCAAGCGTCCATGCATAGCCGCCTTCGCCGATCGTAAAATAATGGCCATTGAAAACCGGCGCCTCGTTCAAGCCGGTCTGCACCCGCGTCGCCAGGGCGCCATCGTAGAAGGCGTAGGTGAAATAGAAATTCCGCGTCGGGGCAATATCCACCGTCACGCCGTATGCCGAATTGTAATATCCGCCCATCGCGCCGAATAACGTCGGGTTCTTGAAGATGGGCGTATAGAGCAGACCGGTGACCGACGGGATCTTCAGACTGTCATCGGAGACCGCGAGCGGACGCGAGACATTGTTGAAATCGTACGTCGGGATCGTCTTACCGATCCGCAGGATGAACTTGTCCTCGAAGAGGCTCTGCCGCCACCATAGTTCGTATAGTTCAGTGCGTTGCAGCGGAGCGGGGCCCGTCAGACCGTCGTAACCCTGGACCGCGCCGGCATTGCGATTCGCATCCTGTCCGTTGAACTGCAGCAGCGACGCGTCGAGCGACCCGCCGGGGAGACCGACGAGCTTGTCGGCGTCGACGTTGAGGTTAACGATACAGACGCTGTTGAAACTCCACATGCCCGGCTTGACGCCGCCGGCGACCAGGTAGTCCGCGTCGCCGATCCATAGCCCGCCGACCTCGATGCCCCAATCGGGATTCAAACCGAGAGTGCGGCCGAGCAGGCCGGTTCCGGGGATTATGTTTGAGGCGCCCGGATTGGCGCTGATCGGCGTTGCATCGGAGCCCGATGATGCGGCCGCGCCCCAAGACGTCTTGGGAGACGCGGCGGGAACCGGCAAGGATGTCGTCGCGGACGCGATGCTGTCGGCGCGCGACGTCCTCGGCAGCGTCGCGAGGAATATCAGCGCAACGATCAGTCCCGCCGCTATCGCATGAGTACGCCGATGCGATGACCGTCCCGATACGTCGCTTCGGCCACGGTCAGGCACGACTCCATCCACTCCTCAGGCGTTCTCGCCGAGAGTGCTTTCGTAGATCTGGCGGTAAATCCGATCCGGTGTCAGCGACGATCCATAGAAGCGGATGCCGGTCGCATTGGTGAGCGCGTTGGCGAGTGCGGGCGCGATCGGATAAATCGGCGCTTCGCTCATCGACTTGGCGCCCAGCGGTCCGAACGCATCGTGAGTCTTGGCGAAAAAAATCTCGGTGCGCGGCGGCTTGTCCGCAAAGGCGGGGATTCGGTAGTTGCGGAAGTTCGGATTGACCATCCGCCCCTCGTCGGTAAAAACCATCCTTTCGATCAGCGACCATCCCAACGCCTGCGCGACTGATCCTTCGACCTGCGCCCGACATTGCATCGGATTGATAATCACGCCGCCGTCGGCGCCGTGAACGCTCTGGAGGATCTTCACTTCGCCGGTAATGCGATTCACCGCGATCCGGAAACCCTGCACCTGGAAAGTTACGCTGCGCGGGGTGCCATAAGCCTTGCGGACGACTTCGAGCGGCCGGCCGGCCTTTTCCGCCGCGGCATAAAATTCGGCCAGCGGAACCTTGATATCGTTGTAGTAGATCGCGTCGTGCGCGAGGCGGCAGGCGGCGCGGCTGACCGCGTAATTTTTCGAGGCAAAATTGAGCATCCGATCGCGCAGCGCCTCAGCGGCGTTGCGCACCGCGCTGCCGGCCACGACGGTCCCCGCGCTGGCGAACGCGCCGGTGTCGTAGCCGGTGCGATCGGTATCCGACTGCACCACCCGGACGCGCGAAACTGTGCTGCCGAGCACGCTCGATACGATCTGGGTATGGACAGTCGTCGTGCCGTTGCCGAATTCGCAGGTGCCGATCGCCAGATGGTAGTTGCCGTCGGCGCCGAGCCCGAGCCGCGCCTCCGAGCGATGCTCCGTCGGCGGCACCGCGCCATGCATCGAAATCGCCATGCCATTCCCGGTGAGCCAGTCGGCGCCCGCCGGCGGCGGCACATCGTTGCCTCGCTTGAGCGCAATCTCGACCGCGTCCAGGCATTGATCGAGCCCATAGCTGCCGAACTCGGTATCGTTGACTTCGGCGCTGGTGGCGATCATCTGGTCGGTCGGCTTGACGACGTTGATACGGCGAAACGCGAACGGGTCCATCTTCAACTGCCGGGCGACCTCATCCATCGCCGATTCGACCGCGAAGATTGTCTGCGTCATGCCGTAGCCGCGAATCGCGCCGGCCGGCACCATGTTGGTGTAAACCGTAAAGCCGTCGACCTTCTTGTTGGGACAGTTGTAGACGGCGACCGCCTCGCCGCAGGCTGCGTATAATGTCTCGCCGCCATGATTGCCGTAGGCGCCGGTGTTCGAGACGACCCGCATCTGAAACGCAGAGAGCGTGCCGTCGCGGCGCGCGCCGACTTTCATGTGGACGTCCATCGGATGGCGCGTGGTCGAGGCGATAAACTGCTCTTCCCGCGTGAACTCGAGTTTGACCGGACGCTTGGTCTTGAGCGTCGCCAGCGCGCAGACGTCTTCGGCCAGAACCTCCTGCTTGCCGCCAAAGCCGCCGCCCACGCGTTCGCAGAAAACGCGGACGCTTTCCGGATAGAGATCGAAAATGTAGCAGAGCTTCTGCTTCGTGATATGCGGCGTCTGGCTGCTGGTGCGGACGTTCAGGCGATTGCTGTCGTCGAGCCAGGTGATCGCGCAATGAGTCTCGAGATGCGCGTGCTGGACGCGATGGGTCGAGTAGGTACCCTCATGAATCACGTCGGCTTCGGCAAAACCCTTCTCGACATCGCCGACATGGCCGTGGATTTCCAGCAGGATATTGCGGCCGGGCGCGCGGATACGCTCGGCGTCCTTGTCGTGCAGAACCGGCGCTCCGGGGCGCATCGCCTCTTCGGGATCGAAGACGGCCGGCAGAACCTCGTAATCGACTTCGAGCAGGCGGCACGCCTCTTCGGCGGCGCCTTCGGTTTCGGCAACCACGGCCGCGACGCGCTGACCGACAAAGCGCACGACGTTGTCGAGCATGTACATGTCGCTCGGATCGACGTGGTAATCGTCATGCGTCGCGGTGGTGTAGATATGCCGCGGCACGTTTTCCCAGGTGAACACCTCGACCACGCCGGGCACCGCCACGGCCGCCTCGCGCTGAATCGATCGGATACGCGCATGTGCGTGCGGCGACCGCAGTAGCTTCAGATGGAGCAAACCTTCGGGGGCGACATCGAGCGTATACTGGACATGGCCGGTGACGATCGCTTCCGCGGCGGGCGCGAGGAGGTCCGCGCCGAGGGACTTTCCGGGCTCGTCTGCACCGGCGGATACGACGCCATTAATCGCGTCCTCGATCGCGTGATAGCCCGTGCATCGGCACAGGTTGCCCTTTAACGAATGAGGCAGATCGCGGCGCGCTTCCTCGCTGAGACTCGCCGCCGTCATGATCATGCCCGCCGTGCAAAATCCGCATTGGAAGCCTGCCGCCTTCATGAAGGCTTCCTGCATCGGATGCAGATGGCCGTTGGGCGCGAGCCCTTCGATAGTGGTGACCTCTTTGCCTTCGGCGCGAAAGGCGGGGATGAGGCAGCTATGGACCGGCGCGCCGTCGAGCCAGACCGTGCAGGCGCCGCAGTCCCCGGCGTCGCATCCCTTCTTGACGCCGAACCATCCGAGCTCGCGCACGAACGTCCGCAGACATTGGCCCGGCCGCGGCTCTTCGGAAAATGTTTTGCCGTTGATCAGATAGCTCATGAAGTATCAGCCGCCCCCCAGCTCGCGGCGAATTTGTTCGGCGAAATGAAACGTGATGTGCTTGCGATAGTCGGGCGCGCCGTGGACGTCGTTGAAATAAGCCGGAATATCGCGTACCAGCCGGGTCCGCAGAACCGTCGCATCGGGAATCCGCGGAAATTCGAGTCTGTGGGGTCGGTCGGTGCATGCGCTGACCATCAGGTTGAACGCACCGTTGCGCAAGTCCAGCGTGCCCGCCAGCAGAGCCGCGGAACGGCCCAGATGGGTCAGCGACAGGCGGCGAAAAGCGGCCCGCTTGCGCATCGCGGAAGCAGGCAGGTTGATCTTTCGTAGCAGATCGCCCCGATTCAGCACGTTGCGATTATTGCCGGTGACAAAATTCTCGATCGGCACCCGCCGCTCGCGACCATCAGGTCCGATGATCGTGCAGATACCCTCGAGCGCGGTCGTCAGCGAGATCATCGGGCCGGCCGGCAGCGACATGCAGATATTTCCGCCGACGGTGGCCGTGTGCCAGATCTTGAAAGACGACAGAAACGAATTGCAGCACTCGCCGATAAGCGGCGCGGCGGTCCATTCGACGGGCGCCACGAAGGCATAGAGATCGGCGATTGGGCAGGTGGCGGCAATCTCGAGACCGTCGTCACTTATCGTAAGCGGAGTCCATCCGAGCCCGTTCAGATCGATCAGACGGCGAAGATGCGGCTGTTGTTCCGAGAACAGCCAGGTGCCACCGGCGAGCCATGCGTCGCCTTCACGCCAGTCGATTCCGGCTGGCGCTAGGGTGGGACGGGCGATCTCGGCGATAGTATTCAGATCCATTGTCTCGTCACCATCTTTAGTGCGAATTCGGCGGAGCAATTTGCCGACAAAACGTGCACATCATAGCTAGCGTCATCGTCTCGTAGAAACTATATACGTCCTTACAGGACTATATGAGTTTCAGGGCGCACGCACGCGCTGTGACTTTTGATAACTTAATAGGGCTGTTTCGGTTTCAAATTGCAGCCCAAGTCCGACCTTATTGGGCCGTGGCGAGGAGTAGCGGAAGAATCCCCCGCGTGGCGGCGGCTTCTGTACGATCAGGACCCTCACCCGCACCTCAGGGCCAAAGACCCTTCGGCACGACCTCTCCCATGAGGGAGAGGGTAAGTTAGTGCGATCACCAACGCTGCAATTTAGGTGAGGCCGCCGTCGACGACTCCCTCGACGGCCGGGGCGGCTGGAATTTCGGAGCCGAGTTCAACGACCTCGCTATGAAACTGCCGCAGCGACGGACGATGCCCGATACTGACGAGCGTTATGGGCATCCGGGTCAGCAGCCGGTACATTTCTTCCTCGGCGGCGATATCGAGCGCGCTGGTGGCTTCATCGAGAAAGGCGACGTCGGGTCGATTCAGGATGAGCCGCGCGATCGCGAGGCGCTGCTGCTCGCCGCCCGACAGCACGTCGGCCCAGTTCATCTCGCGGTCGAGACCGCCGAAGTGATCGGCAATATGGCTCAGACTGACCTGCCGCAACACATCGATAAGCGCCTGATCGCCGACTTCGCCCGCGCGCGGATACTGGAGCTGACGGCGCAGCGATCCGAGAATCAGATAGGGTTTCTGCGGCAGGTACATGATGTGATCGGCGGCCGGCCGCAGAATCGTGCCATTGCCGAAAGGCCATAGGCCGGCGACGGCGCGCATCAGCGAGGTCTTGCCGGCGCCGCTCGGACCGTTGATCAGGACCCGTGCGCCGGCGGGAATCTCGATCGACAGATTGCGCTGAATCGCCCGCGCGCCGTCCGGAGTCGTCAGGGTGACGTTGCGAATCGCGATCGCGCGATTGTCCTCGATCACCTCGATTCCCGGCCCGGCTTGAATTTGCGGCGTGCCCGCCGCCTCGCAGCTCTCCTCGAAAGCGGCCAGCCGATTTACCACCGAGGCGTAATCTGTGAGCTGCTGGAACTGGTCGACGATCAGTGAGAGCGATCCCTGCAGGACTGAAAACGCGTAGGCGGCCTGCGTGAATTCGCCCAGTTGAAAGCGGCCGGAAAAGTAAGCGCCCGCGAGCACGAAATACGGCACCAGCCCGGCCGCATTGTCAAAAGCGTTGGTGAAAAAAGCCAGGTGCCGCTGCCATAGCAGGAGCAGCTTGAAGTTGTCGACCACGCGGGCGAACCGGCCGCGCAGATTGCGCGCCTCGTCGCGCTCGCCGTCGTAGAGCGCGATCGCCTCGGCGTTGTCGCGCGCGCGGACCAGCGCGAAGCGGTAGTCAGCCTCGAAGCGCTGCTGGTTGAAATTGATTCCGACCAGGCGCCGGCCGATCACCACGGTCAGCCAGGTGCCGATTGCCGAATAGCCGATCAGGCATATCGCCAGCCAGTGGGAAACCACCCACAGGACACCGAAAAACGTCGCGGCGGTCACGATCGATTGCAGCACCGTCATCGAGTAGGTGAGCGCGCCGGAGGTGAAGTTGTTCGCGTCCTCGCTGATCCGCTGGTCAGGATTGTCGACCCGGTGATCGCGCATGATGTGATAGAGCGCGTTGCCGCGGAGCATCCGATTCACGAGAAATTCGGTCATCCAGTTGCGCCAATTTATCGACAGGATGCCGGTCAGATAGGGATAAAGGGCGGCCACCGGAACGAAGATCAGTATCCAAACTCCGAAGACGATCAGCAGATGGTAAAAGAGGTGCGCGTTTTTCGCTTGCAGGGCGTTCATGATGTCGCGCGACACGTAGCTCAAAACGGCCTGCATCCCGATCGAGACCAGGCTGAGCGCCACGACGACGCCGAGCAGCGCCAGCGCTACGGCGCGGTTCTCGGACACCCAGTAGGGCCGCGCCAGCCGCCATAGCCGACGCCAGAAGATCCGATCGAACCTATCCGAGGTGGTTACACTGTTGCCTGAACTGTCTGCTGACATGATGTTTGTTTACCGCCCACCAAGTAGACGCCCGGTACGCCCGTAATGTTCGAGTTCGATTTCCAGCCGCGGGATTCCCGAACAAATCCCGCGAGTTTTATGCAATGCGAGGCGAGTCGGCAGTGCGGGATCCGAGGGCTGAACCGATGCTCGATCTTTTGCGCTCGATCCACAGGCGCAGCCGATCGAGATAGAGATAAATGACCGGCGTCGTATACAGAGTGATCGCCTGGCTCGCGATCAGGCCGCCGACGATCGTGATTCCGAGCGGACGCCGCAGCTCGCTGCCCATGCCCGTGCCGAGCGCCAGCGGCAGGCCGCCGAGCGCAGCCGCCATCGTAGTCATCATGATCGGGCGGAAGCGCAGCAGGCAGGCCTCGTAAATCGCCTCGGCGGACGTCTTGTGTTCGTTGCGCTCGGCTTCGAGGGCGAAATCGACCATCAGGATGGCGTTCTTCTTGACGATACCGATCAGCAGGAACATGCCGATAAGCGCGATAACCGTGAGTTCCGTATTGCAGAGCATCAGGGCCAGCAGCGCGCCGACGCCGGCCGACGGCAGCGTCGACAATATCGTGATCGGATGGATGTAGCTCTCGTAGAGAATTCCCAGCACGATATAAACGCTTACCAGCGCCGCGAGGATGAGCATCGGCTCGCTTGCCAACGACGACTGAAAGGCCTGCGCCGTCCCCTGGAAGCTGCCGTCGATATCTTCCGGCATCCCGAGTTTGTCCTCGGCCCGCTGAATCGCGCTGACCGCCTCGCTGAGCGGAACATTCAGCGCGAGATTGAACGATATCGTGACCGACGGAAACTGGCCCTGATGGTTGACGGTAATCGGCGTGGTCGTCGCCGTATAATGGGTAAACGTACTCAAAGGCACTTCGCCGCCGCTGGGTGAATCGACGTGAATCAGGTTCAGCGTGGACGGGTTTTGCCAGAATTGCGGCGCCGCTTCCATCACGACGTAGTACTGATTGAGCGGCGTATACATCGTCGATACGAGGCGCTGCCCGAAGGCGTCGTAGATAGTGTTGTCGATGACCGAGGGTGTCAGTCCGAGCCGCGCCGCGCTGGTGCGATCGATCTCCAGGTAAGCGTCGGGCCCATTGTCCTGCTGGTCGCTGCTGACGTCGGTCAGTTGGGGCAGACGGCGCATCGCGGTGAGCAGCCGGGGCGCCCACTTATTCACCTCATCGAGATCGGTGCTTTGCACAGTGTATTGATACTGCGCGTTGCTCATGCGGCCGCCGACGCGCACGTCCTGTGAGGCCTGTAGATAGAGCCGGCCACCGGCGATATGGGCGAGTTTCTTGCGCAGGCGATCGATAACCTGGTCGCCGCTGACTCCGCGCTTGCTCAGGGGCTGGAGCGTGATGAACATGCGAGCCGTGTTGGTCGCCCCGGCGTTGCTGCCGGCGAAGCCGATCACATGCTGGACGGCGGGATCGGACTTGACGCCGTTGGCGTACTCCTTGATCAGACGCTCCATCTCCTGAAATGAGGTGCCCTGGTCCGCCATGACCGCTCCCATCAGGCGCCCGTTATCCTGCTGCGGAAAAAATCCTTTCGG
>Ga0302325_10005231_pt1 | contig 29652 bp, 23 predicted proteins | sample Palsa_T0_2_FD_201948 | JGI IMG/M metagenome (GOLD analysis project Ga0302325, IMG submission 201948) | Peat permafrost microbial communities from Stordalen Mire near Abisko, Sweden - Palsa_T0_2 | ecosystem: Environmental > Terrestrial > Soil > Palsa > Peat permafrost | place: Sweden: Abisko...
ATGGATACGTCGGCATTCGGCCGGCTTAGCTCGATCGCCATCCGGATCGTCGCTTCGCCGTCCGCGATTCCGCGCACTTGCAGCGCAACCTCCTGGCCGCGCCTCTGATATTCACGTTGAAATTGAGCGACGAGCGCTTCGGTATGGCGATTGTCCATCTGATCAAAGGCGTGGCGCGTGGTGATCGTTACGCCCGTGGCCACCAGGCCCACGGCGAGCACCACGAAAAATGTGAACAGCCAAAAAAGTTTGGCTCGAAACGTCACTGCGCTTCCCCTTCAATCCAAACGTCGGCGAGTTGCCAACCACCGAGAGCGTTTCCCGCGCGAATCTCCCAGTTCCTCACCCGATTTCCCACGCCGTATGCCCGCGGCAAATGCACCAGCGGCACAACGCGAAAACCATCGAGTGCCTCGCGCTCCCGGCCATAAATCTCTTCCGCGCTCGCCGGATTCGGCAACGGTTCAACGTCCTCGCTCGATGCTGCCGGTAGGGCGCTCAATAAATCGCTAAGCGCCGCGCGCGGCTCAGGCGAAGACATGCGCAACCGTACGAGCCGCGAATCGAAATCCCCCGGCCTTGCCGCGGCCGGCATCGCGCGCGTGACGATCGAAATTCCCGCCGCCCGGGCGTTCACCGTGATTCGCTCCGCGATGGACTGTTCCAGGGCCTCACCAGAATCATATCCCAAGACCAGAGCAGGCGTGGGCTTGATGTGCTCCCAGAGTGAATGCGCGGCGGCAGGATCGGCTGATGCGGAAAACAGGGACGCGGTGCCGCTCAGCCATTCCGGCAGCAGGCTCGCCGCCGGTTCGCCCTGCTTCTGCAAAATAAAATTGACGATGGCGGCCCGGTCAATTGAGCGTGCCAACGCTTCGCGCACGCGCGCGTCCTGCACCGCCTGGCGATCCGATTGGAATATTAAGGCCAAGAGATCCGTCGGAACGCTGACACTCACGCGAAGTTTGTCGTCCGCCGCCCGCCGCACCATATCGGGCGGCAAATCCACGAGATCTGCTTTGCCCAGTTGGAGATCAATGGTGCGGGCCTGTGGCGCAGTTCCCATCGTGACATCCACAGAATCCAAAAATGGACGCCCTGCCCAGTAATCCGGATTCGCGGAGAAAACGGCACGCTTCCCTGGCTGCCAAAGGGTAATCCTGAATAACCCCGTTCCGACAATCGTTCCGTCGTCTGCGCGGCGCGCCAGCGCATGCCGCGGCTCAGCGAGGAGAAATGGAAGGTCCGGAGTCGGCGCGTTCGTCTCGATGCCCACCCCATCGGGCGAGGTGCCGATGTGCCACGACGGATCAACGATCGAAAGTGCGGCAACTGCGGAACTAGGCGTGAGCGGCGAACCATCGTGAAAATGCACGCCGGGCCGCAAGTGAAAATTCCATCGAAGAGCGCTGGGATCGTGATCCCAAGAACTTGCAAGCCCCGGCTGCGGCACACCGTTTGCATCGAGAACGACGAGTGTCTCGAATACCAACGGGAGAAGATCTATTTTCGCACTCGCCTCGGCAGCGTTCACGGCGCTCTGCACGGGATCAAGCGACGCAACGCTTGCGCCAATTTCGACCCGCAGCGTCCCACCGTATCGCGGGCGCTCCGCGGCGCGAAATCCGGCCAGTGCAATCGCGCTAACGATTGCAGGATACAGATACGATCGAAGCTTCATACATTCCCGTCAGAAGATTTCGTGAGACCGCGCGCGCCGACTGACGATCGCTCGAAGGCCACAGGACGAGCACCGGGCCAGCATAATCGAGCGGCTTGCCCAGAGCGGCGAGATGCTGATCCGCCGAAGCGTACGCGCGGATCGCATCCGGCTGCGTCCAGTCGCCGGTGCCGCTCGCGAGCAGTAGCGAATTCACGCCGCACACGGCACCGAGCGAGACGGCCTCGACATCTTGCCCGCTGATTTGAACGGTCGCGCCAGCCAATTGCGCAAGCCCAGCTTTATCCAGCGCTGTTTCCGAACATTGAATTGTTTCCGGATGATCAAAACGTCCGCTGCACTGAACTCCCGGCAAAGTCGCGCTCTGCGCTTCGAGATCAATCTTGCCGCGTACATCGCGAGGCCACGGCTTCGCACGCGCAATTGTCACGGCTCGGTCGGGTTGCGATTGCGATGACGCGCTCTTGTAGAAAGCCAATCGCTCCGGCTCGAGGATCACGAGAGCAAATCCGCCAGCCGCATCGCCCGCGACGGCCGCAAAATCAAGAATCTTCCCAGGCTGCTGCCAGATAGTTTGCCGCTGCAGAGAAATCGCCGGCTCAGACGTAGCGGCAGGCGCAGCCGCGGACCGCGCGACGCTCACAATCGCGACCTGCTCTTCGTCACCTCGATGAATTACCGCCGCCCAAACGTAGTCTTGCATGTTCTCTGAGAGCGTCACGTCGATCGCGGTGCCGGGCGCTGTCGAACGGGACGATGCAAATCCCCGACGTTGAAGATTTATTTCCAAGACCGCGCGAATGCCGGCGACGGCCGTTGAATCGAGCGATGAGAGATTCTTCACCGTCAGTGAAATCGCAGCGCGAGGCTTGAGATCGCCGGCAATCTTGGCGGCGAGCGAATCGATCGCCGAATCCCACCAGTGCGCGCCTTGAGGAACGGGAGCTGCAAGGGCGATGGACGAATTTGTGAGCAAGAGTAGCGTCGGGAGGAGAAACAGCCGGGGGGCAGCCCGCATCGTTGTGCGCCAAGCGTTCGTAATTCGCCATCATAGCACACGGAGAATGCGAGCTCGCGCGACGACCCCGCAGCGAGCCGGTAGGAACATCATTCACGAGGAAGCACGCGAGACCTGAATCGTGCAACTCAAAAATACAAATCGGCAAATCTTCCGAAGCGCTGGCAGGGCGGTTTCGCTGCGGCGAAGTCGAAACCGCCCGCAAGGGTTTTTGCCAGCGTTTACATCCGCACCGGCCCCCGATCTTCGACGCGAACCGGCGAGGAATTTTCATCGATGTCGCATCCGGCCATTCACGGCGCGTTCGACAGAGCGCCGAACCGGCAGCACCACTTCCGCGCGCCGATTCAATCGTTCAAGCTCCAGCGCGAGATAGATGTCGTAACCAACCATCGCGACCATCGCGAGCAAACCAAGACCGCTGACCGCGAACAGCAGCTTGAGAAACAACATGGTTCCTCCTTCAGACACCGCGTCCTTACCGCATGGCGTCGTTGCCTAATCACGTCGTTCTCTCATCGCCCCGCCGCACGAAGCCGCAAGCGCCGCGCGTGAATCGGAACCACTCGCTGCGGCATTGCCGCGGCAAGCGGCACCTGCATCACCGCGGCAAGCGGCACTGACATGGGCGCGGCACGCGCTTCAAGCCTTGGCTCGGCAAGCGCCACAGAGCGCGTCGCGGGCATCAATTTCATCAATCCCCACAAGCTCAGCCACTCGAGCAACAGCGCGAACGAAATCGAGACCAGCACCACCATCGCCAATCCAGCAAATTGAAATGCGGCTACCATTGGCATCTCCTTCCGGCTGGGCCCTCGATCCGCAACGCTCGATCTGCACTTCGCCAGGCACAATCGCACGCACCGCGCCAAATTAAATTTGCTGCAATTGAGGAGGTTAGCGGCCGCGCGCGCGCCACACGCCGTGGCCCGAGCGACACGCCGTGGATTCCCAGACGCAACGATGGTAGAACGATGCCGGATTGCTATAATCTGCGGCTGGGGATTGGATGGATCGCGCCTCTGGAATTCGGCTTGGCAAAATACTCGGGATCCCGATCTACCTGCATCCCAGCTGGTTCATTATTTTCGCGCTGATCACGTTCTCGCTGGGCACGCAGTTCACAGCGCAGCATCCGTCCTGGAGTCCGGCGCAGCACTGGATCGTGGGAATCGCGACGGCAATCCTTTTCTTCGGCTCCGTCGTTTTTCACGAGCTCAGCCACAGCGCCGTCGCGCTCCGCTATCGCCTGCCGGTGCTTTCGATCACGCTTTTCGTTTTCGGCGGAGTGGCGCGCATCAGCGCGGAGCCGTCGAGCGCCAAACAGGAATTCAACATCGCCATCGCCGGGCCCGCCTCCAGCTTCTTCCTCGCGGGAGTTTTCTATCTTGTCAGCAGAGTTGTGCCCGGCAACGAAATCATTTTCGCCACCACGACATGGCTTTGGCAGATCAATTTCGCCCTTGCGGCGTTCAATCTCCTTCCCGGCTTCCCTCTCGACGGCGGCAGAATTTTCCGTTCGATTGTGTGGGGCATCACGAAGAACTTCACGAAAGCCACGCGTTACGCCTCAGGCTCAGGCCAGCTTCTCGCCTATCTGATGATTTTCGGCGGCATCTGGCAATTCGTCAGCGGCAACCGCTTCGGCGGGCTCTGGCTCGCGTTCATCGGATGGTTTCTGCTGAACGCCGCGCAAGAAAGTTACGCGCAAGTCGCGGTGCAGTCCGTGTTGGCGGGCGTGACCGCCGGAGACATCATGTCCAAAGACGTGCCCACGGTTGGGCGCGATATTTCGCTCTCCGATTACGTCCACGAGGTACTGCGCACCGGCCGCCGTTGCCACATCGTGACGGGCGCGGGCACTCCCGTCGGCCTGGTCACGCTTCACGCCGCTCGCGCGATTCCTCGCGATGAATGGGACACAACTTCAGTGCAAGCGGCGATGATCCCGATTGACAAGATTCAATGGGCCGCGCCTGGCGATCCGGTGCTCAAAATCCTCGAGCGCATGCAGCGCGAAGACGTCAATCAAATGCCGGTTCTCGATCAGGGCAACATCGTGGGAATCATCGGCCGCGATTCGATTCTGGGCGCGCTGCAGACGCGAATTAGCGCCTCCAATCTTTCGGGTCAGTCGGCAACGCATTAGACCGCAGGCGCTCACTAGATTCGGGCAGATAGCAGGGGCGCTGCATCATTGGCGCGGAGGAAAATGGCGATGAGTGCCGGAAACAGTAATACGATCTCGGCATCGTTACGGGTCGCAATATTCATCGCAATCGGAACGACGCTGCTCCCGATGTCCGCGGCTGCTCGAAGCAAGATCGGGAATAACCCGCCGCAAAAAGAACTCGAAGCTCCGCACCACGACCCGCAAGACGCCGTCGTCACCGGCTGTCTCTATCGTCGCGACAGGCCCGGCGATTTTGCTCTCACCACGCGCGATGGAAAACTCTATTACGTGGAAAGCTCAACCGTAGACCTCGCCGCACATGTCCGCCACACCGTGACGATTACAGGCACTTTCGTACCGGACAAAGATACTAAGGACGACCCGGACAAGAATCAGGAAGTGCCAACAATTTTGGCCAGCAAGCTCGAAATGATCCGAAAAACCTGCCACTAGGATGTCCCGCGAGGCTTGAATCCAGAGTCGAAATGCGTCCTTCGCCAATTTCTGCAGCGGCCCGGTTTATGAGCGGGTCCTTGAGTATCTCAGTTCCAAAAATCCTTCCGGTTGGTAGGTCTTGCTGTCGACCAGCGTGAATTCGCGCTGTGGGAAGCCGCTCGGGAAAAAAGGGATGCCGTCGCCGAGAAGTACCGGATACACGCCGATGTAGAGTTCGTCCACCACGTCATCCCGCAGGAAGGATCGGGCGAGTTCACCGCCGCCCATCACAAGAATGTTTTTTCCCTCCGGCTCCTTGCGGATGAAATCTACGAACGCCGCCGGCGTTTGGCTGGTGAAAATTACTCCCTGTCTCTCCCCGGCGGGCATCGACTTTGAGAACACGTAGGTGGGAATTTTTGCCGGAGACTTGTACGATCCGCCGCCGCGCTTTACCGCTTCGTCGAAAGTCTTGCGCCCGAAGGCGACGGTGTCCAGCGTAGCGAAGAAAGCGCTCATCGAATAACCCGTCGGCTGGCGGAGAAAGTCGATATCGCCGTCGCGTCGGGCGATGTAGCCATCCAAGCTCATTCCGCATCCGAGGATCACTTTCCGCATAAGAAGCTCTGTGAAGCTTAGTGTCAGCCCATCCTCGCGCGTTTCAAACTGGGTGCCTATTGAGACGCCGTATGCGTATCACGCAAGAGGACTGCGTCGGAGACAACGTGCAGGCGCGCGACAGCGAGCGACTTGCCGTCGGGAGAGAATTGAAACGTTCGGATTTGATCCGACGTGAAGTTCGTCAACCGGCGCCCCGCCGAGCCATCAAGCGGCTGCGCCCAAACGTTGCCAACACCGTTTTCGACCACGTTGTAAGCCACGGCCTTCCCGTCCGGAGTGAAGGCGATGTCATTCGCGATGTCCGCGCGAGGAGTCAGAAATCTCGCGGGCGTCTCTGGGCCCGCGGTGACATCAATGAGCGCAACCTTGATCGCGACCGATTGTGTCGCCGTTTCAGCTACATCTGCGACCTCCGGCATCCACCGGCCATCGGGCGAAAAGTTCAACGCGCCATCCATAAACCCGCTGGGAACCACGCTAGCCTTGACGAGTTCCGGGGATCCCCCATTGATGGGCATCTTCATCGTCTGAAACGTGGCGCGGTCGAAGTAGTAAAAGGAAGCTCCATCCGGCGAGCAAAGTGGGACTTCTTCATCCTTGCCGCTCGTGAGTTGCTTTAGACGGGACCCGTCCGCTTCCATGCGCCAGATATTTGTCGTCGTCTTCCCCTCCCGGAGATGCGTGGCGAAGAGAATGGGCCCGCCTCGTCCGCAAACCGTCGAGTAATGTATGGTCTCAGAAGGGTCGCTAAGAAGAGTCGCTTGCCGGCTCCCGTCAGGCGACATCCGCAGAATCGACGTCGTCGTCGTGACGATCAAGTCTCCCTGCGCGTCCCAACCCACACCCTGAATCACGGCTTGATTGGGGAGACCCGAAACTGCCGCAGGCTGCCCCTTGCCCGTCACGGGCTGCAAGGAGATTGAATCCGTTTCTTGCCGCTGTATCGAGACCATTGCTTTGCCATCGCCAGAAATACTCAGCGTTTCGTACCCGCGTGTGTCGTTCGTTAGCGATTGAAAGCGCCCGCCGGGATAGGAAACGAACCCGATCTGCTGGTTGGTTGAGCCCGCGGAGCGATAGCTCACCAGAATCCCCCGTCCATCGGGATTCCATGTCAGATCTGTGAAAGTCTTGTCCGCGAATGATGTGAGCGGAGTGTCTTTGACGCTCGCAATTTCGAAAATGCCGATCTGGCCCGGAGCGTTGCTCTGGGAATAGGAAATGAATGCGATTCGCTTCCCGTCGGGCGACCATGACAGATTGTCGGGAAAAGGCAGCGGAGCGATTTGAAGAACCTTCTCGTCGCTGCCGTCCAGATTCGATGTGAGAAGGCGATATTTGCCGGTTTCCGGATCGTTCGCACGCATATACGCCATGCGCTTGCCGTCCGGTGAAAACGTTGGCCCCTGGTCAACATCGCGCGCCAGGACTTGCGGCGTGCCGCCCAGCACCGGCATTCGATACATAACGAATACGGTCTGCGTGGCGTCCGCCGCTTTGCGGTAGAAAATATAATTCGCGTCCGGCGAAAACCCGGGGCTTCGAATGGGAAAAGCGTCGGCTTCGAGAATCTGGGTGTTGCTGCCGGTCGGCACATTCCGAAGCCACAGGCTTTGTTTACCGGCCTCATCCACGACGCTTACCACGTACTTCCCATCTGGGGAAATTGCCGCGAACACCGCCTTGCCCGAATTCGTGATTTGCGTGATCGCGAAACTTTGAAATGGGATCGTCACGCTGCGATTTGCGAAGAGCGCGTAAAGGCCATATCCCGCGCCGGCGATCAGCAGGAGCGCGACCATAATTCCGCCGATAAGCGCTCCTTTGTGCTGCTTCGCCGCCGCGACGACCACAGAACTCCCCGACGCGTGTGCACGCTCCGCCGCTGGAGCCGCCGCGACCGAGGCGGCTGTGCCCGAGCCGGCGGAAGCGGGTATCGCGCCAGACGAACCCGCCTGCGCGGAATGAGCGCCACTAAGCGCCCCCGACGCAACATCGCGCTGCATGCGTTGCAAATCAGCGCGCAGATCCGACGCATGCTGATACCGCAGCTTCACATCTTTCTCCAGACACTTATTGATGATCCGCTCGATTTCAGGCGGCACGGATGGATTCAACCGCACCGGCGCCACGGGCGCGCGATTCAATATCGCGTCAAAAATCTCAACCGAACTATTTCCACTGAAAGCCTGGCGCCCAGTCGCCATTTCGTAAATCACGGCGCCGAACGAGAAAATATCCGTGCGCGCATCGACTTCGCGAGCGCGCGCCTGTTCGGGAGACATATACGCGACCGTGCCGACAGCAGCTCCCGGCGTCGAGATATTTTTGTCAACAAGCGTTGCAGCCGTAGCCGAATCCAGCGCCACGCCTTTTAGCGGCACGAGCTTCGCCAATCCAAAATCGAGAATCTTCGCCTGTCCGCGCAAAGTGATAAATATATTTGCAGGCTTGATGTCTCGATGAACGATGCCTTCGCTATGCGCTGCGTCAAGCCCATCCGCAATCTGCGTCGCGATCTCAAGCAGCGTCTCAGTTTCGACCGGCGCTCCCGCAATGCGATGCTTCAGCGTCTCGCCCTTCAGCATCTCCATCGCGAGATACGGGCGCCCATCGTGCTGCCCAATCTCGTAAATTGTGCAAATGTTGGGATGATTCAGCGCGGACGCGGCGCGCGCTTCACGCTGAAAGCGCTCAAGCGACTGAGGATCAGCAGATAAATCGTCCGGCAGGAACTTGAGCGCCACGCGGCGGCCGAGATTGAGATCCTCAGCCTCGTACACCACACCCATCCCGCCACCGCCCAGTTTGGACAGGACGCGGTAATGCGATACGGTGCTGCCAATGAGTGAGGAAGAGTCGGTCACGGTCGTGCCATCGGATGAATAAATCTCGCACTTCCGATGCGCGCCGAATGTTAGTGCACGGATGAGATGAAGTCAACGCGCGGCGCAGACATGCAAGCCTGCGCCGCGCGTTCCGATCGTGATTTCCGAAGCCGCTAGCGAACCGGCACCACGGCAATTGCCCGCATCGCCGCCGGATCCTGCGTCGTCACTAGATTCGCGAAGAAAGTGTTGTCATTAATCATGCTTCCGGTAGAACCAGATACCGTCAATATTCCAACCGAAGCATCGATGAATTCGTTGCCCGTCACTCTGTTGCCGTTTCCTTGGATGTAGACTCCGGCCTGATCGGCGTGCGTTAGCGTATTGCGAACGACAACGTTGCTATTGCCGACCAGCGCGACGCCGATCAGCGTGACCGAGTTCGCTATCGTGTTCATAGCAACCCGGGAATTATCTCCGCCAACGTAAATGCCCACCTGATTCGTCGCCAGCGAATTGTTACGCACGATCACGCCGTTGGACTCGAAGATCAATATCCCAGTCGCGTTGAAAGCGCATGCCGTCGGCGACGTGCATGACGACCACACATTGTCCGTGATGGTGTTATTCGTCAAAGCCCCGCCCGCACCGAATCCGATCTGGATTCCATTCTGTGCCGCGCCCGTCGTCGGACCGATTCCGGTGACGGTATTTCCGTCGGCCGTAAGCTCCGTGCCAGCCTCATTCCCGGTAATGCCGTTCTTCTGATAATCCCAAATGCTGTTCTCGTGTACCGTGACACTCGAACTCGAGCCGCTGGCGGTCTCGACCTCAATTCCATTGCCGCTCTGGCAGCCATTCACCGTCGAACTGGTGCCAAGATTCATATGACGCACGGCATTGTGGCGAATATGGCCCGACGCGTTTTGGTAGAGGATGCCAACCAACCGCGGCGAACACTCCGTCAGTCCGTTGTTCGAGCCGTCAACGATAAATCCATCGATATCCACGTTCGCGCCTTGCACAGCAAACACGAACGCGATCGCCTCAGTCCCCGCGACGTCCGTAACAGTCTGTGTAGTGCTCGGATTTACGATGACGCCGTTATCGGCGCGAAGTGTGAGCGACGTCGTTATCGTCACTTGCTCAGGATAAGTGCCCGCGCAAACGCGAATCACGTCTCCAGGTTGCGCGGCATTAACGGCCGCCTGAATCGTCGTATATTGCGCGGTCGGACACTGCACTTTGTCGTCGTCCACCAGAATATTGGCCTTCACGTTTGGGCTATCGAATGAAGTGGCACGCGAGGCGGAAACAAAAATAAAGAGCGATACGGACAGGACAAACAAGACTTTCTTCATAGAACTCCCCTTCCAGGACTGGGATTCCTGGCTCACTGTAGGATTTACATGCGAGGACGGGCCCCAAGCGGCCTAAACGCGGCGAGTATATCGCAGCGCGCGAAATTTAGGAATAATTACGTACGTAGTGCGACCGTAATGGAACTATTGACATTTTCGTAATTTTTTCGCCTTCGCCGATACTTGCTCTCAGCCATTGACCCAAAACGTATAACCGCATAACATCCACCGCAGATGCTAGGCGATTCTGCATTCCCTCGCGACGGCGCATCACTCTCTCCAGCCGGCAAATGCAGTTCCAATCAGAAGTTTCTCGTGAAAGCGTTCGCGACGTCGCTGCTCTTCATTGTTCTCTACACTGCCGCAGCGCTCTGCTGCTTGCGCCAGTGGGGCTCCGCACATCCCTGGTCGCGCCTGGATATTTTTTCAGGCGGATTCCTGGCGATCAGCCTGATCTGGGTATACGCGACGATGCAGTTCTACCGCGTCATCTTCCGCTCGCGCGAAGTTCTGCAAGAGGCCGTCGGCACCACCTATGACTCGCTGATGCTCTTCTGGATCGGCGTCTTCGGCGTCGCCGAGATCAGCGTCTACATGGATTACGGCCATTGGCATTTCGTCCACGTGCTCGAACAGCCCGTCCTGCAGACAATTGGCCTCGGAATGTATCTCCTCAGCGCGCTATGGCTGATCTGGACCGACCGCTTTCTCTCGCGGCAATTTGAGGGCGACCTCGGCAATCGAAAAGTTCTCGTGGACGGTCCTTACGCCTACGTCCGTCACCCGCGCTACGCCGCATTGATCGCCGCGCGAATCGCGTTCGCTCTCTCCCTGGCCAGCATTCTGGCATGGGGATTCGCGATCGGCTGGCTATGGGTGAATCTCGAGCGCGTGCGCCTCGAAGAAGCTCACTTGCGCGAAGTCTTCGGACCCGAATACGACGAGTACGCCGCGCGCACCGGACGCTTCTTTCCAATTCCGCCCCGCCGCTCAAATCGGCGTTCGAATAGACAACCCAATCGCCGCCTGCCTATGACTTCCCGAGAACGTTCCCCTCTGTAATGTGCAACCATTTGATTCGAAAGCTCGTCCCACTAGTGATGGTCCCCACATCCAAACTGCAAGAGAGGATCAGACCATGAAATCCATCCGGCTCAGCTCTATCGTCTTATTGCTATCGTTTGCCGCATGCGCGCTTCCCGCAAGTGCACAGAAAGCTCCGGTCAAAATATTTATGTCACCGCGATCAAACGTTCCTTTGGCGGACATCGTAAAGAATTTGAACGACAAGTGCTCCAACGCTGCGATTGTCACCGATTCAATGAAGTCCGATTACATGCTCGAAGCGGTCGGCTGGCCAAACGGCTACAAGTTCGTCCTCTTTAGGAAGGGCGGCCAGGTCGTGTACGCCACATCCACCGCGTGGCTCAGCAATTCAGTCAAGGACGTCTGCAAATACATAAACACGCACCCGCTGCAATAGCCGGCCGTTCACAAATCAATTCGCATTCTTAAGCCTCGCCGCCCTTTGAAAAGGAAAATAAACAAGGCGGCGAGGCTTTCTTTTTGAACGCTTGCCTCTGAAACTTGATACTCTGAAAATACTAGAGACTCAGCCGCATTTCCCATGTAGCGTTTCGTCCATCAGGCCGTCGAGCGCACGCGCGCCGCTCGGCCTTCTTCCATGAAAAAGTTCATGAAAAAGTTGCTCGTCGCCGTCGTTGTCTTGGTCGTTCTCTACGCCGCCGCGACCGGCGGATTTTACTTCGCCATGTGCCAGGGGCCGGATTTCTTCGCACGCACAATGCGCCACCTCCCGGACATCTCGTTCCTCGTGTTTCCTCTGAAGCCGCTCTGGATGAACGCGCGCAAAGGCACACTCCGCGTGGGCGACGCCGCTCCGGATTTCGCGCTCGAAAGCACCGACCACCAGAGCCATTTCCAATTGTCGTCGCTGCGCGGCCAGGAACCCGTAGTCCTCGTCTTCGGCAGCTACACCTGACCGCCCTTCCGGCGGGAGGTTCCCGCCCTCAATAAACTCTACGAGCAATACAAGGATCGCGCCGCGTTCTATGTCGTTTACATCCGCGAGGCGCACACTACGGATCTATGGGAAGATTCCGACAATCTCGACGATCACATCCTCTTCGCCAGTCCGAAAAGCTACGACGAACGCACCGAACTCGGCCAACTCTGCGTCGTGAAGCTCGGAATAAAATTTCCCGCCGTCGTGGACACGATCGATAACCCCACCGACCGCGCTTACACCGGCTGGCCCGATCGCCTCTACGTGGTCGATCGCGATGGCCGCATCGCCTTCAAATCCGCCCCCGGCCCATTCGGCTTCAAACCGGCCGGCGTCGAAGAAACCTTGAAAAAACTAGTCCCTCAGACCGCAGCGACGCAATAATGCGGCTCAGGTCTTTACATGCAGCTCAGGTCTCCTGCCTGACGAAGGAAGGGTCAGCCCCGATGCTTTTCGTCGCGCGCGCTTCAAAACGTTGTCATCCCGAACAAAGTGAGGGATCTGCGGTTAGTATGGAAAGGATCTACTGCCTATACTCACATTGAATTGAGTTCGTGACATGGAAACGAATCGGTGGGAAGAACGCTATCGCACGCGCGAACGCCCAGAAGAAGATTTCGCCACAGCGCCGACGCCGCTCGTACTCGAAACAGCGAGCCGCCTCGCCCCCGGCCGCGCCCTCGATCTAGCCTGCGGCACCGGCCGAAACGCAATCTGGCTCGCGCAAAATAACTGGAAGGTCACAGCAGTAGACAGCTCGCCAACAGCAATCGAGCTTTTAGTCCAACGTGCGGGTGAATTTGCAGTTCAACTCGATGCGAGCATCGCCAATCTCGAAAACAACGAATTCCAAATCGCGCCAGCCGCCTGGGATCTCATCCTAATCTGCTACTACCTCCAACGCGATCTCTTCGAACCCGCAAAAAAAGGCGTCGCCCCAAACGGAATCATCCTGGCAATCGCCCACATCACCGAAGCAAACGAACAACCCACCAGGCACCGCCTAAAACCAGGCGAGCTAGAATCCTATTTCACCGGCTGGGACATCCTCCATCACTACGAAGGACGCCCCAATGACCCATCGCATCGCCGCTCCGTCGCAGAAATCGTCGCGAGACGCAAAACCAGCCGCTAATTTCCTTAATCCGCAGCACCCGCCGCTCGCGCCCCTTCCACCTCTACGAGCTTCCCCGTCTTCACATCGTAAATAAATCCGTAAACAGGAATGGACCTCGGAATCAGCGGGTGCGATCGAATGCGCGCAACGTCATCAAGCACCGCCTGCTTCGGCTCTTTGAACGTCAGCCATTCGATAAATTCTCCCGCGCGCGATCCGCCTCCCTTGCCAACATCGCGGAATCCTTGCGGCGTGAGTTCGGCCGTCTCCAAACTCGACGCCAGCAATCCGCGCATCACGTCATTCGAGAAATATCCCATCCCGCATTCGGTGTGGTGGACGACGAAAAATTCGCGAGTGCCGAGCAATTTGTAGCTGATCACCAGCGATCGAATCGCGTCGTCACTCGCCCGTCCGCCCGCGTTGCGAATCACATGCGCATCGCCTTCCGCCAGCCCCGCGAACTTTGCGGGATCTAGCCGCGCATCCATACACGTAAGAATCGTGAAGCGCCGCGCCGGCGGTATCGCCAATTTCCCTCGCTCGCCAAACTCCGCGCTGAACTTCGCATTCGCCCCCAGCACCTCGGACAAAATCTCACTCATCGCATCTCCTTTGAACGTGTTAGCGGCACGACGTCACTCGTAGCGCCGGCATCTTGTTTACCCTGAGCCTCGAAGGGCCGGCGTTTTTGACTTACCGATACGCCGCACAGCCATTTCTAATCGGTCTTCCCCGCCCCCGGTCGATCTCGCCCAAACACAATCGCCTGACGGTAGGGGCGGGTCTAAGACCCGCCCGGCCTTCCTCTAATTAACCTGTCACATCAATCAGCCGCAATCGCCGCCTTCGCAAACGTATTCTCAATCGGCGCGCCCACCAAATTCCCCCACTCCGTCCACGAGCCATCGTAATTCTTTACATTGTCGTAGCCGAGCAGATATTTTAAAACGAACCATGTGTGCGAACTCCGCTCGCCGATCCGGCAATACGCAATAATTCCCTTATTGCCCGTGACGCCTTTTCCGCCATAAAGCTGCGCCAACGCCTCCGCGGACTTGAACGTTCCATCCTCATTCGCCGCCTGCGCCCAGGGAATATTCGCCGCGCCCGGAATGTGCCCCGCGCGTTGTGCCGTCTCCGAAAGTCCCGGAGGCGCTAGAATCTTCCCCGTGAATTCGTCGTTCGAGCGCACGTCAACAAGGTCATCCGATTTTCGGCGCTCGAGAATTGCAAAAACGTCTTCCTTCCGCGCCCGAATGGATTCATCGGGATCCTTTGCAGTGTATTTCGCATGAGCAACATTCGTCGGGCTGGTGGTCAGCGCCCGCTTCTCTTCCACCCACTTTTTCCGCCCGCCATTGATCAACCGAACGTCCGCATGCCCGTAATACTTCAACTGCCAAAAAGCATACGCCGCAAACCAATTGTTGTTGTCGCCGTAAAGCAATATTGTCGTGTCATTCGAGATTCCCGATTCTCCAAGCAGCTTTTCGAGCGCCGGCTTATCAATCAGGTCGCGCCGAATATTATCCTGCAGCTGCGTCTGCCAATTCCAGCCCACCGCTCCAGGTATATGCCCCTGCCCGTATGCGCTGGTATCCACATCCACCTCTACAAGCCTCAACTTCGGATCGTTGAGATGCTGCGCGACCCAGTCCGTCGAGACCAAAACTTCCGGAAGCTTATAATCAGCCATTTCGTTTCTCCTTTTCGCGTTTCTCTTTTCTATTTTCCCTTTTCCCTCTTTGTCGTGCTCCAAAAACAAAAAACCCACCGGCCAATTCACTCTGGCGGTGGGTTCTAGAAAATCGAGCTGGATTCAGTTTCTAGAGTGCAGAACTCCCCGTGCCAGAGGACACTGGTGGACAACAGATACAGCAACACAGCTCTCCAGCCCTCTGCACACGAATCAACATAAATAAAGCCTACAAGAAAATCGCCCCGGTCGCAACGCCAGATTCGCGTCCCTGAATATGAATAGGATTGGCCCGTGAAGCCAATAGCTCCGACGAAGCGCCCGGCGCTTGGCCGCACTTTTCTTCAGAGCCGGGAGGCCCCCGCCTCCCGGAACTCAATTCGCAATCTTCACAAAGCGATCCCGAGCACGGAACCTCACGGCTCCAATTCGGCCGAAGACCGGCTGTTTGCGCGATGACGAATTTCAAGGCGCTTCATTCTTGCGCAGCGACGATGGCTCTTCGCGTTCCTCGGCTCCGCACCAAAATCCTTACAACGTGATCGGTTGCGCACTCTCTTCCCGTCTGATACCGTTTTAGTGAACATGTACGAACGTTATAACTCGGGCACTGTGACGGCGCCAGCCTCGGAGTCACTCCAGGCACTTGTAGCGCCCGGCTTCAGCCGGGCATCCGCTCTCCTCGCCCGGACTCCGACCGGAAGGCCAGAACGGCACCGGTTCTGTAGCGCCGGACCGGTTTTCGTCCGGCATCGGGCGTACCGCGAAAGACCCAGCGGCGCGCCGGCGCGTTCTACATGCCCTACCACTCGTACGCCCGCCCAAGGGCCGTACGAGAAGCTGAATGGGTCGCCTCCCACCCCAATTCTAATCGAGACACGAAAACGATTAAAAATCGCCGTAACTCCAACAAAACAATCAACGGAGCACGGTTCTAATCGAGTCAATTTTGCAGGCAATTTGGACGCAAATAAGAGCTCGATTCAATCACGATTCGAGCTTATATTTCGTCGAGGCCAAGCCGTAAAGCGGGCGCCACACCAGCCGGTTGATCGTAACCACCATCGCCGCCAGAACCACCGTCGCGGCAAGCAACAACCGGAAATTCCCGTCGTCGGTCGCGCTGCTGATCACAGCTCCGAGCCCCACCGTCGAAAACGTCTTGCCCCGAAAGTGAAAATATTCCGCGACGATGCTGGCATTCCACGCCCCGCCGGAAGCGGTGACGAACCCCGTAATCAAGTACGGGAAAATTCCGGGCAGCAGCAAATCGCGCCAGCGTTCGATCTTTCCGAATCGAAACACGCTGCAAACTTCTTTCAGATCCGTCGGAATCGCGCTCGCTCCCGCAATCACATTGAAAAGTATGTACCACTGCGTGCCCAGCAGGAGCAGCACGACGGAACCGATTCCGAGTCCTCCGCCCACGCGAATCAGCAGCAGAAGAATGACGGGGAAAAGCGCGGTAGCGGGCACCGAGGCCGCGACTTGCGCGATGGGCTGCGCGATGGCCGAAAATCGCGGATGCAGCCCGAGCGCGACTCCGGCTGGAATCGTCCAAAGCGCTGCGAGCACCAGCGTCAATTCGACGCGAAGAAATGTCGCGCCCGCGCCCCAAAAGATTCTGCGCAATTCTCCGCCATTCACCGTCACCAGCAGCGCGGTCATTTTGACGAACGCGAATCCGATGCCGAGCACCAGCAAGATCAGCGCGATTCGCCCGATCCACTTGGCGACGGCGCTCAACTCAGCGTCTTGATGCTCCTCAGCCCGTCTCTTCGCAAAATACAAATCGGCGCGCTCGAGAACGGGGCCAAACGTATTCCGTTCGATGAAGGGCAGGAGCTTCGAGCTTCTCAGCAGCTCGAGAATAGGCGAACGGGGCGCTTCCACAGCCTCCACCTGCTCAAATTTGAATTTCTGCGCCCAAGCAATGATCGGGCGCCATACGAGTTGATCGATCAGGATAATGACGCCGATCATCACCGCGATGCCCCAAACGATCGCGCGCGTGTCTCCGGCATTCGCGGCCGTCTGCAAATAAGAACCGAGCCCCGGCAGACGAAAATCGCGGCTGCCGAGGACGAACATTTCGCAGGCCATCAAAAAAAACCAGCCGCCCGCCACCGACATCATCGAATTCCACACCAGCCCGATCGCCGAGTACGGCAGCTCCATCTGCACGAAGCGCTGCCACCAACTCCAGCGATAAACCTGAGCCACCTCGCGCATCTCTTGGGGGATGCTCTTGAGCGAGGAATAAAAGCTGAACGTCATATTCCACACTTGTCCCGTGAAAATCAGCAGAATCGAGCCCAGCTCGACTCCGAGTTGTTTGGCCGGGAAAAGCGCGACCATCGCCACCATCACCGGAGGCAAAAAACTCAGAACGGGAATCGATTGCAGTGTGTCGAGCAGCGGAACGAGCACGCGCTCCGCTTTCGCGTTGTACGCGGCCACGTATCCGTAGACCAACGTGAATGCCAGGCTCACAGCGTAGGCTATGGCGATCCGCAAGAGCGAGAACATCGCGTACTTCGGCAGCGCGCTCGGCGAAAGTTGAATTTGCGCGCCGGTGGTCACTGGCGACATCCACGCATGCGTCAGTGCCAGCAAAGCGTAGAGGGCAGCGACCGCCGCCAGCACGATTGGCAATTCTCTAAACACCGACGGGACGACGATAGGCAGCCTGCCCCACAGCGGCATTCCAGAAAGGGGTTGATGACTGGAGTTTTCAGCCATCAGATTTGCGGTCTGCTTTCAACGGAAGTAGCCGGCACATCGCCCGGCGTCTCGGCTTCGTACAGCGACAGTTCGTCGGTCTCCGAGTCGTATCTGAAAATTTCGGCGTACCGGCCCCAGTTCAGCGCCGTTTCAATCTGCCGCTGGACGTCCTCGGCCGTGAAATGCTCGTCGAGAATATCGCGGAAGAATTCGAGCGGCATTTTGTGGTCTGATTTTTTCTCGAGCGCAGCCTTCATTTGTTGCAACAATGCGACGCGGGCAAGCGCTGCTTCGCGAAACAACTTTTTTCGCGTGCCGATATCTCCTTCGGCAAATTCCTTTCCGTGCTGGGTGATCACGACATCTCCTTCGCGCACAGTTGCAAATCCCAGCAACGCCGCGGTTTCTATGATGGGAAGTAGATCGTCAATCTCGAGCAGCAAATCCTCGGCGATGTGGTACATGTCCTCCTCGCCGCCGCGATCGATCAACAATTCGAGCAAGCCGCCCACGGAGCCTGGCCGCGAGTGCGGCAGCATTTGCGGAGCAAAACTCGCGCCACTCGCCGGAACCGTCGGCGGCGCGACTTCGAGCTGCGGCTGCGTGATAACTTTGTAGATGTAATCGACGTAAAGAAGAAACGCGGCCGACTTGCGGTCGCGCGGCCGCTTCAACGGCAGGCGCAAGTCCGCGCGAATTGTGGCGGGATTTCTGCCGAGGACGATGATGCGATCGGCGAGAAGCACTGCTTCCTCGATGTTGTGAGTCACGAGGAAAATGCTTCGCGTGGGAATTTTGTGCGCGAGCCAAAGCTCCATCAACTCGCCGCGCAGATTTTCCGCGGTCAGCACATCCAATGCGGAGAACGGCTCGTCCATGAAGAGAACTTCCGGCTCGACGGCGAGTGCGCGCGCAAATCCAACGCGCTGTTTCATACCGCCGGAAAGTTCCTTCGGATAGGCGGTCTCGAAGTTCGCGAGCCCGACGGACGAAATCGCATGGAGTGCCCGGCTGCGGCGATCTTCCGCCGAGAGGCCTCGCGCAAGCAACGGCGCTTCGACGTTTTCGAGTACCGTGAGCCACGGAAACAGCGCGAAGCTCTGGAACACAATCGCAACATTCGGACTGCATTTCGAAACTGGCGTGCCGTGCCACAGAACTTCCCCGGCCGATGGCTGCAAAAGCCCTGAGAGCATTCGCAGCAGCGTCGATTTTCCTGAGCCCGACGGACCGAGAACCGCGAGAATCGTGTTCGGCTCGAGATCCAGATCGATCGGCGCAATCACTTGTATTTCCGGTCCGTCGGGCTGCTGGTAACTTTTCGCGATTTTCCGCGCCTCGATAATCGGCGCCTCCGTTTCGGAAGGCGTGAATGGTTCGAGCACTTGCGTCGCTTCGACGGCACGCCGCTCCGCCACGGTACGCGGTGGCTTCTCAGGAGCCGCGGTCGGCGCGAGCACTTCGGAGATTGGCGTTGCTTCGGCAGGCGGTTGACTCTCCGTGAGTTGAGCTTCCGGAGCATGCGTTGCCGCGAGCGTGGTCATCAGGCTCTGCCAGGCCTCTTCAGGCAAAGCGTCGAGAAAATTATCACGCTCGGTGGGATCCATGCTCTCGACGATGGCGTGCATTTGGGCAGGCGGACGCGAATGCAGGAGAACGTAGGTGTGGAAATATGGAAACAAACCGACGAGCGCGGCGGCGTAATCCACGGGCAATTTTTGGAACAGCGCGCGCTGCGTTTCAAACGGCAGCGCGATCACGGCCTCGGCGGCGGCGCTTACGTCGTACTGCTGCAAAAGATCGATGGCTGCGTCCCAGCGGCCTTGCGAGCAGAGATCGTGGAGTTTGTCGTACGGTACCGGGGACGGTGGCGGCGACGGAGGCGACATGGGCGCGAACCTTACGCTACTACAATTTCAAGCCGTCGCCGACATTGAAGAAGTGAGTTTCGAAATTAAAGATGCGATTCGAATGCTGGACGAAACCCGGCCTGCCCTGAGCCTAGCCGAAGGGTCCGGCGCTACAAGGCCGTCGGGTTGCGACTACACTCGCCATGCAACTCGACTCATTTCGACGAGTTAGTTGATGCAGCGCTGGGTTCGGTTGTGGGCAAATCTTGAAATGCGAAGTGCGATTGCAACTGGTCGAATGGCTTTCCATCGAGTTCCGCGTAGGGATAAACGAAATAGTTCAGTGGTTCCGATTGCTGCGGCGGATTCAGGCGAATATCGCGGCCCATCGAAAACTGAATGCGATTGGCGTCGTTCGCGCCGAAGAAATAATCGTGTTTCGCCGAATTTTTCCAGGCTTCCGAAGCGTCAATGGGAACCCATCCGACTCCGTTGACATAAAATTCCGTCCAGCAATGGTAGCCGGGAATTTCGCCCTGCGATTTTCCGATCGGCAGAGGAAATCCGACTTCGAAACGCGCGGGAATTCCCGCGGCGCGCGCCATGCCGTCGAAGAGTGAATGAAAATCCGTGCAGTTGCCGCGCTTCGCAGTGCAGGCCCATATCGCGTCGCCGTGGCCCCAGCCTGTTCCCGATTTGTCGTATCGCATTGTGGCGACGACGTACTCGTAAATCTGGCGCGCTTTCTCCTCCGGTGTCGTAGCACCCTGCGTATGTTCTTTCGAAAGTTGGCCAATCACGCCGTCAATCGGAACCAGGTGATCCGGTTGAAGAAATCGTGCGAATTCAATGCGGCTGGGCGCGGGAGAACTCGCCACAGCGTTGGCGTTGCTCAAATCCACGCGATGCTCCCTGCGAACTGCCGTGAAATGCATCGCGATGTCGAATGCCGGTTTAGCGTGAACGAGCTTCACGTCGAAATACGCCATGCTGTTTCCGAACTCATTCTCTTTCGTGATTCGGTGCGCGATTGGACTTTCGATTGTGAGATTGGTGACTGTTTGCCATAAATCGGAAGTAGGCACCGGAATCCAAAGCCGGAGCGGAGTTGAAGATGCAGGAAGCGCCGGAACGTGAACTTGATAAGAGAATTCGAATCGACGCTGCGACGAATCTGGAATCTGAGCAGGGAGGTCTGAATTCGCAGAACTCGAGCTCGTTCCCTCCGAAAATCCTTTCCAAGCAAACATGAATATCAGCAACGCACCAAGAGTTCCTGCGAATCGCGCGGACTTTCTCATCGTCGATCTCCTATTGTGCGATGAAAAACGAAATGCAGCTCTCAGGCCGCATCTTCGAGTTACTCATTTATTCGATTGATTGCGTTTCGATGGTTTGACTACGAATCAGACGACGGCTACACGGCCGTTCAGCGGGAGGCTGCTCAAGTGAATCCGGCGCGGGATCGGCGGTTTGGCAACATGCAGAGACATATGATGCTCGGCATTCGATTGCGTGGCAAGAAATATGACAAACACTAATCGCAGGTGCGATGCGTTTCGCTCAGAGTGTGCGAGGCTCTGTAACATCACAGTAACAATCGGAAGGTACCGTCGTTCGGCTAGAGGTCGGAATGTCGCAAAACGGAAACTTCGGGCCGCGTTATTTTTTTAACCGGCATTTTTCGTGGCTCCAATTCAACGAGCGGGTCCTCGAAGAGGCCTACGATTCGAGCAACCCGATCCTCGAACGCGTCAAATTTCTCGCAATCACCGCGAGCAATCTCGACGAATTCGTCGAGGTGCGCGTCGCGGGCCTGATGCAGCAAGTGGAGCACGGCAATCGCGAGCCGGGGCCCGACGGCAGAGCGCCACAGGAAGTTCTCTCGGAGCTTTCCGAAAGAATCCAGACGTTTGTGCGTGCGCAGTACGATTGCTGGCGCGACGAACTCGTTCCCAAATTGGCGGCGGAATCCGTTCGCGTCCTCACTCTCCCCGAACTTCGGCCCAGCGCACGGCAGTTCATCGAGAATTTCTATACAAAATCGGTTGAGCCGCTACTCACGCCCGTAACGGTTGATCCCGCGCATCCGTTTCCGCACGTTTTGAACAAGGCGCTGTGTCTCGCATTTTTATTGCGCCGCAAGCGCAAAGGCTCGCACACGTACATTGGCGTGGTGACGGTGCCGCGAGCATTGCCGCGCCTGGTGCGCTTGCCATCGGCGGAGGGAACGGTCGAATACGTGTTCCTCCACGACGTGGTGCACGCATTTGCCGAACGGCTTTATCACGGCTACGAAATTCTTTCCGCTGCTGCATTTCGCGTAACCCGCAACAGCAATCTTTATCTGGAAGCAGAGGAATCGCGCGACGTGATGGATTCGGTGGACACGCAGATCCACCGGCGGCGGAAGGGCGCGGCGGTGAGGCTGGAGATCGAAGCGGGAGCGAATCAGGAAATCATCGAACGCCTCGAGGCGAACTTCGTTTTAGCGCCCTGGCAAGTGTTCCGCGTGAATGGCCCGATCAACCTTTCGCGACTGTTCCATCTTTACGAGGAAACGCCGCGGCCGGATTTAAAGTACAAGGCATTTACGGCACGCGAGGTTGCGCTCAAGCCAGGCGCATCCTCGTTGTTTGAACTGATCCGCAGACGCGACTTGCTGCTGCACCATCCGTACGATTCGTACTCGACCGTGGTGCGATTCATCGAGAGCGCCGCGCAAGATCCCAGCGTCCTCTCGATCAAACAGACGCTTTACCGCACGAGCGACAATTCTCCGATCGTCCGCGCGTTAATTGACGCTGCCGCGAGGAAAGAAGTGGCCGTTGTAGTCGAATTGAAGGCGCGCTTCGACGAAGCGTCAAACATTCGCTGGGCGCGAAATCTGCAGGAAGCGGGCGTGCAGGTTTATTACGGCGTCGTGGGGCTGAAGACGCATTGCAAGTTGGCGCTGGTGGCGCGGCGGGAGGCCGATGGACAGATTCGGCGTTACGCGCACCTTGGAACCGGCAATTACAATCCTACAACGGCGCGTTTCTATACCGATCTGAGCTTGCTGACGAGCGATGCGCGGATTACGTCGGCGGTGCACCACGTCTTCAATTATCTGACGGCCTATTCCGAGCGATCGAGTTATCACCCGCTATTTGTGGCGCCGGTGAATTTGGGAAAAAGTTGCCTGAGTTTGATCGAACGCGAAACTGAGCACGCGCGCAAGGGCCGACCAGCATTCCTGATTGCCAAAGTGAACGCATTGCAGGATGAGAAAACGATACATGCACTTTACGAAGCGTCGCAGGCCGGAGTGCGGATCGAGTTGATTGTAAGAGGCGCGTGCGCGTTGCGTCCGGGCGTTCGCGGATTGAGCAGCAGAATCCGCGTACGCAGCGTGATTGGGCGATTCCTCGAGCACAGCCGTGTTTTCGTCTTCGGAAACGGAGGAAACACGGAGGTGTATCTCGGCAGCGCGGATTGGATGCACCGCAATATTTACGAGCGCGTAGAAGTGATGTTCCATTTGAAGAACGAGGCGCTGCGCGTCCAGATTTTGCGCGAAGTGATCGGCCCTTATCTGGCGGACACGGAGAAGACGCGAGTATTGCAGCAAGACGGGATGTACGTTCGCTTGCAAAAAGCAGATAAAGTGTCGCGCAATGGGCATCGCCCGAATACAAAACGTTTGAATGCGCAGGAGTTTCTTCTGGAATTTACGAACGCTTCGGAGTTAATTCCGGCGGTTCCATCCCTGCCGGCATTTCTCAAGATCCGATTGCGAGACGCTGGCGCAAAATCCGCTAACTGAGGGACGGGGGCCAGGGCTGAAAGAGTCTGTGTGGGGACTGGGAATTCTGTCCCTCAGCGGCTAAAGCCGGACTCATTTGCAACGATTTACCGGCACGACTGAAGTCGTGCCCTGACGAAAATCGACGTTGCCACACAAACTCTGAAAGCCCGTCGAGGCGGGGTTTTCGTTCGCTGGGAAGCCCAGGTTCACTACTGAAGCGGGGGCTCCTTCGCGAGACACGCCCGATTTATGGGCCTGGGAGCGATACGATGTTCATCTGCGCGAAACACTCCGTTAACAATACCCAAATACAGTCTGCTGGCGTACTTAGCGCCAATTTGGACGCTGCCTTCGAAGCCATTCTCTGTCACTAAAGGAAACTGGATATGATTCCGCCGAAACTAATACTCTCGCCAATTGATTTCAGCGACCCGTCGCTGAAAGCGTTCGACGCGGCCACGGACATAGCCTCGCGGTACGACGCAGATTTGCTGTTAATGCACGCTGTGCCCGTGGTGCCTGACGTGCCGGAGAGCGTATCGATCTTGAAAGAAGGAGCGTACGAAAAAGATTTGATCCAGACTGCCGAAAAGCGGCTAAAAGATCTGGCGAAGAAGGCATCCGAGCGAGGAGTGCGCGCACGAACGACGGTAGGTTTGGCTAACGATGCGGCAATGGAAATCATCCGGACAGCCGAAAATGAAAAAGTCGACCTAATTGTCATCGCGACGCATGGGATGACTGGCTGGCGGGCCTTTGCATTCGGATCAGTCGCCGAAAAAGTGGTGAAAACGGGAGAGTGCCCCGTATTGGTGCTGCGAAGCCGACAAGCAGATGAATCGGCGAAACTTGAAGCGAAAGCTGTCGCAGCGACGCCAGCATCGCGATGAATCGGACCGCCATGAACTGGTTGACGACGGTACACCGAACCGCGTTGATGGTCCGTTCATGCGGCTGTAACAAATCTCTAACATAGCGATAGTACGGTGTGCGCCGAGCACCAAAGCAGCCGCCTGACGATAAGAACAAGTCTGGAAGTTTTTCGCAGAACACCTTTTGCGCGGCGCCGTAGTTTTTCGCTGCCCGGCGCGCAGCACTCAGCGGCGGATAAGCCGCACTCATCGCATACGAGGTAATTACCGATGGCAAGCGAATCCGCGGTACTCGATTCAAAATTAGGAGCAGGGCCGGGGCGAATCGGCGTGATGATCTTCGGCGTCGCGCTGCTGATCGGCTGCATCTATGTCGCGCGTCATCTCATTGGAGATCTTTCCGGCATTCACAACGTTAGCATCCTTCCGTATCTTCTGCTCGCCGGGGCGCTGCTGATTGCGCTTAGCTTTGAGTTCGTAAACGGATTTCACGACACGGCGAATGCCGTCGCGACCGTGATTTACACGCACTCGCTTGAACCGCACACGGCTGTGGTTTGGTCGGGAATGTGGAACTTCATCGGCGTGCTGGTATCGAGCGGAGCCGTGGCGTTCACGATCGTATCGCTGCTGCCCGTGGAGTTGATACTGCAGGTGGGAAGCAGCGCCGGATTTGCGATGGTGTTTGCGCTGCTCGTGGCCGCTATCATTTGGAATCTCGGAACATGGTGGTTTGGACTGCCGTCATCGAGTTCGCATACTTTGATCGGTTCCATCATCGGAGTCGGCATTGCGAACCAGTTGATGGCAGTGAAGACGGGAACGAGCGGGGTGGACTGGGCGCAGGCGGCGAACATCGGCAAGTCGTTGCTGATATCGCCGGCGGTAGGATTTGCAGGAGCGTATTTGTTGCTGCTTATCTGCAAGGCGCTGATTCCGAACAAGCAGCTTTACGTTGCGCCGAAGGGAACCGAACCACCACCGTTTTGGATTCGCTCGCTACTGGTCCTCACGTGCACTGGCGTGAGTTTCGCGCACGGTTCGAACGACGGCCAAAAAGGAATGGGCTTGATCATGCTCATCCTGATCGGAACCGTGCCGACAGCGTATGCGATGAATCATGCGGTGACGTACCAGCAGACGCAGGATTTCGTTGCAGTCTCGACGCAAACTGCCGAGGTTTTGTCACATTACGTTACGCCGGCAGCTGTCATTGGCGATGCGCGAGACGAAGTGACGGACTATATCCGCACGAAAGATTTCACACCGAATACGATGCTGGCTCTGCGGCAGCTTGTGAATGGAATCGGCACGGAAATGGCAATATATAAGGACTTGAAGCTGGTGCCGCAGGATAAGGTGAGGAACTTCCGAAACGATATGTATGTGGTTAGCGAGGCGCTGCGATTGATGCAGAAAAAGAAGCAGCCCGTATTTTCGGCGGCGGACGCGGACGTGCTGGCGAATTACAAGAAACACGTGGACAACGCGACGAAATTTATACCGGGGTGGGTGAAGGTCGCGGTGGCGATGGCTCTTGGGCTCGGGACGATGATTGGATGGAAACGCATTGTTGTGACCGTCGGCGAAAAGATTGGCAAAGACCACCTCACTTATGCGCAGGGCGCCGCCGCGGAGATCACGGCGATGTTTACGATCGGAGCGGCTGATTGGTTTGGTTTACCGGTCAGTACGACGCATGTGCTCTCGTCGGGAGTGGCGGGGACGATGGCTGCCAACCATTCTGGATTGCAATGGGGCACGGTGCGAAACTTACTGATGGCTTGGGTGCTTACGCTTCCCACCTCGATAGTTCTTGCTGCAGGATTGTTCTGGCTGTTCCGCAAAATCGGCGGGTAAAGTCACGTTTTCGCGCGAATTTTGAAGCAATCGCGCATGCGAACAAAGACCCGGAGGCGGGGTCCTCCGGGCCCTGAAGTTACACGCGCTCCCGCCTTCGCGCCTATGAGACACATCACAACGGCCGAAAGACCTCACCTCTGAAGAGGTGATCTATATTTCTTGACGGCCTCAAATTCAGCGACATACGGTCGCGCCTTCGGTTGAATTACAGCAACGATAATAAGCGGCCGACCGCGATTGCCAACTCGGGCGCGCCGCGGGGTCTTTTTCGCCTCTCGATTTGGACTGTGCCTTTGAAGGACGCTCCATCCTCGATCACGATGTGCCGAGTTGTAAGCTCTCCGAAGACGGATCCGTTCTTCTTGATCTCGATTCGATCAACCGCCCGAACATTGCCCGCGAGCTCGCCGTAGACGATTAGTTCCTGCGCGATTATTTCGCCCGTTGCTTTGGCTTCGGGTCCGATCGTCAGGCGATGGCACTTGAGCGAAATCGGCTCTTTCACGATTGCGTCGAGACATAGGTCTGCCTTGCCTGCGCTGTTCGTTGTGGCCTCGAATTCGGACCACGTATTGAACGTTGAACGCGCAGATGGACGCGGCCGATTCACGGCCTTGGGATGCCGAAGTTCCTCAGCATCGGGTTCATCTGGCCGATCGATTGTGCCGGTTGAATTAAACGGGGGGGAAAACGATGACGTTGTTGAATGGGTATGCTTGCTCCACCACATAGACTCCTCCTGTTGAGTCGTCTGGCGCAAGCGGACCGCGAAGAATATAGTCTGGGGCTTAAGAGGCAGGCAAGGTTCGAATGAGGGCGAGTTGTCTGTTTAGATAGCGGTCGTTGCATGAGATCGCGAGGCGCGAATGAGTGCTCTACGAGGCGCAATGCATTCTTCGCGAGAAATTGAATGGAAGACCCACCTTTGCTGCGCAAAGATGGGGCACCCTGAAAATCATGGGAAGCTTTGCGTGGCAATCTACGTTTAAACTGATTCGCATTGCTTCTGCTCGCTTACCTGTGCCATAAATTCGGGCCACCATGGCGTTCACGCTGCTTGATTGGTCTGCGATTCTCGGGTACCTGGCGATAACACTCCTTCTTGGTTTGTACTTTCGGCGGCGTTCCGGAAATACGACCGAGGATTATTTTGTATCGGGGAGAAATGTTTCGTGGTGGCTCGCGGGCACGTCAATGGTCGCGACAACATTTGCAGCGGATACGCCGCTGCTCGTCGCGGGACTCGTTTACACGCAGGGAATTGCGGGCAACTGGCTATGGTGGGCATTTTTGCTTTCCGGGATGATGACGGTCTTTTTGTTTGCGCGATTGTGGCGGCGCTCGGGCTTGATGACCGACGTGCAGTTCGCGGAGATGCGTTATGCCGGAAAGCCTGCGGCATTTTTGCGGGGATTTCGAGCGGTCTATCTTGGGTTGATGATGAATTGTTTGATTCTTGGGTGGGTAACGAAGGCGATGATTGGAATCGTGGGGACGACGCTTGGGCCTGAAATGCAAGGCTGGCGTCTGCTTACATGGTTCTCGAATGCGCTGACTTCGGTTTTCGGTCCGGTGTTTTCAGGGACGGACGGGCGCGCACTGATCATCTGCATCTTTTTTCTGATTCCCTTCACCGGCATTTACGTGTCGCTCGGCGGATTGTGGGGAGTGCTGTGGACGGATTTATTTCAATTCGTTCTGAAAATGGCGATTGTGATTGGCGTAGCGTATTGCGCCGTTGCGGCGACTGGCGGGATGGGCGCGATGATTTCAAAACTTGGCGCGCTGCAGGCTGGGAACGGCGCGTCCGACCCGCTGGCATTTCTGCCAGATTTTTCTCGCGGATTTGCGAGCGAGGCACTGTGGACGCTGCCGGTGATCACGTTTGTCGTTTATCTTGGGCTGCAGTGGTGGGCTTTCTGGTATCCCGGCGCGGAGCCCGGCGGCGGCGGATACGTGGCTCAGCGTATTTTTAGCGCGCGCGACGAACGGCAGGGACTTTTTTCGGTGCTGTGGTTCAACATCGCGCATTACGCGCTGCGGCCGTGGCCGTGGATTTTTACGGGGCTGGCCGCGATCGTGCTTTATCCGGGGCTGAAAAATCCGGAGAGTAGCTACATGATGATCGTGAATGAACACGTGCCGCACGCGTTTCGAGGCATCATTCTGGCGGGATTTCTTGCGGCTTTCATGTCCACAATCGCTACGCAATTGAACTGGGGCACGTCGTATCTGGTGGAGGATTTCTACCGGCGATTCATGAAGCGGGACGGGAGCGAGCGGCATTACGTACACGTTTCACAGGTGGTGACACTGCTGCTGGTGGCGGCGACGGGATATGTGTCGGCGCATTTGGTTTCGATCCGGAGCGGCTGGCAGGTGGTGCTGCAGCTCGGGGCTGGGACGGGAAGCGTTTATCTTTTGCGATGGTATTGGTGGCGGATCAATGCGTGGAGCGAGATTTCGGCGATGACGACGGCGCTGGTTGTGACTGTCGCGCTGAACTGGCAGGGGATGTGGATGTCACTTCTGAACCGGCCGGAATTTTTCACGGGATCGGGAACGGTTATTTTTGCGAAGACGGCACTCACGACAACTTTGGCGACTTCACTTGTGTGGATCCTGGTGACTTTCGCCACGGCGCCCGAGCCGAAAGAAATCTTGATCTCGTTTTATAGAAAAGTACGACCGGACGTGACGGGATGGGAGCCGATTGCGGCGCTCGCGCCGGAGATCGTGCGAACGCGTGATATCGGACGCAATTTGTGGTGCTGGATCCTTGGCACGGTGATGGTGTACGCGGCGCTTTTTGGTGTTGGCAAGTTGTTGCTGCGGCATTATGGATTGGGCGTGGTACTGGTGATTGTGTCGGCTCTGGCAGCGTGGCAAATGACGCGAGAGCTTGCACGCACTTGGGTTTCTTCAGATATTCCCTCTAGCTCAAAATAATTCGCGCAAAGATGTATTTTACGGCTCGCCGGCATTCTCGATCGATATCTTTCTTTTCGCTGGCTCGACCAGGCGGGCAACAGGAATGCATTCTGTTGCGGTTCCGTTACCCAGGCGCCGCGCGCCTTACCAAACTCTGCAACTCTTTTCGGGCGGTTTCACCATCGGTTGACCTTCTTTACACGAGAATGCGCGTGAGAATTCGGGCATATTCACGACAATGCCGTTGATTCGGTACGTGGCGGGTGAATGGGGATCGCTGATCGCGCGCGCCCGCAGATCTTCCGGGCGCTCGTTGGCGCAATCCCACTGCGCGAAGCCGATGAAGAATCGCTGATCCGGCGTGAGACCATCGATGGGTTGGAGATTTTTATCTTTTGTGGCGTCCTTCCAGGCGATGTAAGCCAAAATCTCGCCGCCGAGATCGGCCACGTCTTCGCCGAGTGTGAGTTTGCTGTTGATGTGGACGTCGTCCACCACGACGTATTGAGCGTATTGGTCGCGAACGCATTTGGTGCGCCCGTCGAATTTCTCGCGATCTTCTTTCGTCCACCAGTTCTTTAGGTTTCCCTTCGCGTCGTACTGGCTGCCTTCGTCGTCGAAGCCGTGCGTAAGTTCGTGCCCGATTGTGCCGCCGGTATCGCCGTA
>Ga0302325_10005232_pt1 | contig 29651 bp, 40 predicted proteins | sample Palsa_T0_2_FD_201948 | JGI IMG/M metagenome (GOLD analysis project Ga0302325, IMG submission 201948) | Peat permafrost microbial communities from Stordalen Mire near Abisko, Sweden - Palsa_T0_2 | ecosystem: Environmental > Terrestrial > Soil > Palsa > Peat permafrost | place: Sweden: Abisko...
CCAGCGACCCCCCCACCTGCCAGAAACTCATATACACCTTTCTCATAGATGCAGTAACTTTCGTAAGCCATCAAACCATTGAGAACTGACTCAATACCCCTGCATTTGTTCCCCTCGGGCTGATATTACCTGTATTTGGTCCGATTTCACCCCATCTCACCACCCCATGGGCCAACCATGGACCCCAGCGACCTCCCCACTTGCCAGAAACTCATATACACCCTCCTTATGGATGCTGTAACTTTCGTTAGCCATAAAACCATTGAGAACTAACTCAATACCTCTGCATTTGTTCCCCTCGGGCTGATAATACCTGTATTTGGCCCGATTTCACCTTATCTCACCACCCCATGGGCCAACTATGGACCCCAGCGACCCCCCCACCTGCCAGAAACTCATATACACCCTCCTCATGGATGCTGTAACTTTCGTTAGCCATCAAACCACTGAGATCTCACTCCAGATGGGGTGTTTCTGTCCCCATGGGGCTGATTTTGCCCGTTTTTGGCCCGATTTCACCCTATCTCACCACCCCATGGGCCAACCATGGATCCCAGTGACCCCCCCACTTGCCAGAATCTCAAGACCACCCTCTTGATCGATGCTGTAACCTTCGTTAGCCGTCAAACCACTGAGAACTCACCCCAGATGGGGTGTATCCGTCCCCCTTGGGCTTATTTTTCGCCTTTTTGGCCCGATTTTACCCCATCTCACCACCCCATGGGCCAACCGTTGCCACCAGCACCCCCTCCATCTAATAGAATCTCAAGCGTACCCTCCCAATGGATTCGGGAGCCTGCGTTGGCCATGAATCCCCCTAGAACTGAGTCCATTGGGTGCAAATCTGTCCCGTTTTTGCTCGTTGGGGGAAAATTCACACCCTATCGCACCACCCCATGGGCCACCCTTTGCCACCGGTGACCCCCCCACTGGATAGAACCTCAAGAGTACCCTCCCAATGGATTTGGGAGCCTGCGTTAGCGTTGAAACATCCTGGTACTGAGTCCATTGGGTGCATATCTGTCCCATTTTAGCTCGTTGTGGGAAAAATAACACCCTATCTCACCACCACACAAGCCAGCCGTTGCCACCAGTGCCTCCCCCACATGATACATTCTCGGGAGTACCCTCCCAATGGATACCGTAAATTTTGTTGGGCATGAAACCCCCTAGAACTGACTTCGTTGGGTGCGTGTCTGTCCCATTTTGGGGATTACTCCTACGTTGGGGCAATAACCCCATCTAAAGTGGCTCCAAAAATCTGGAAAAAATATATTTAATACTATTCAACCTCCTGAACAATTCGGTACCACCCCCATGTCCATAGCTTGCCTGTGGGTGCAGCCGTGGCTGCTTAAACTCTCTCACCCTAGTTAATATTTAACTTGGTGGTGGGCCACCTATCCCAAATACTGAATTCAGTACCGCCGATCCTTAGTTTAACTATGAGGAAACACTCTTTGCCCTACACCAACTACCCCAGAACCGGCTCTAAAAATCTGGAAAAAAAATTAATAAATACTACAAGATGTGCTGAACATGGACGTACCACCCCCATGTTCATACCATGCCTGTGGGTGGAACTGTGGCTGCTTGAAGTCTCTCTTCCTAGTAAAAATTAATTTGGCGTGGACCGCCGATCCTAAGCTTAACTATGGGGAAACACACTTTGACCTGCACCAACTACCCCAGAACCTGCTCTAAAAATCTTGAAAAAATCTAATAAATACTACAAGATGTGCTAAACATTATCGTACCACTCCCATGTTCATACCATGCCTGGGGGGGCAACCGTAGCTGCTTCAACTCACTCTTTCCCTTAGTTTCAATTAAAATTTGACTTGGTTGTGGACGGCCGCAGATCCCCTTAACTATGGGGATTTAATGTGTGGGCAAAGTTGCATGCTTCCGATTTTCGGGACTCTTTTTAGCTCCTTAACTATGGGGAAACACACTTTGCCCTGCACCAACCACCCCAGAACCGGCTCTAAAAATCTGGAAAAAATCTAATAAATACTACATGATGTTCTGAACAATGACGTACCACCCCCATGTCAATAGATTGCATGTGGGTGCCATCGTTGCTGCTTGAACTCACTTTCTCTAGTTAAAACCTTAGTAGTGGGCTGCCGATCGCCATATTATGTGTGGCGAAAAATCAAAAAACCATTTTATGAGATTTCACCAGAGCATGGGGAGCCCCAGAGCTGCTCTAAAAATCTGGAAAAAATCTAATAAATACTACATGATGTGCTGAACATTTTCCCCCTATTCCCATGTCCATAGCATAGCTGTGGGTGCAATCGTTACTGCTTGAACTTACTTTCCCTAACCCTAACCTTGGTGGTGGGCCGTCGATCACCATATTATGTGTGGCGAAAAATCAAAAAACCATTTTATGAGATTTCGCCAGAGCATGGCGAGCCCCAGAGCTGCTCTAAAAATCTGGAAAAAATCTAATGAATACTACATGATGTGCTGAACATTTTCCCCCGTTCCCATGTCCATAGCATGGCTGTAGGAGCAACCGTTGCTGCTTGAACTCGTATTCCAAGCGCCAGCCATCTCATCTACATTAATCTCGTTCTATTAATCTCGTTCTAATAATACAATCAAAGACCTTGAACGCATTCGCCCCCCTATGTCCCAACCATCTCTCCGCCTTTACAATCCATTGAATATATTCCAGTATATTCTCAAACTCCCGTCCATCCATAACCTCCTCAAATACGTCAACCAACTCCAGTTCCTCCTGTCTTTCAAACGCCACAAGAATAACCGGGAGTATAACATCTATCCGAGAACATGACGTTCTCACCTGTCCACATAATTTTTGTGGTAACGAACAACGATAACAGCAGCTGTACCTCTCGTACTCCAAATAATTACCTTAGAATACTTCGTACCTCATTCCCAGTGCCCGTTCCACGTATTTGCAGTTCTTCCTATCATGTTCTCCAATGTCGCAAACCAATCAACCAGCATGCTGCGCATGTATCTTGAAGATGATCCACAATACGCAGTATGTCCTTCACTCTTCGTTCCTCATTCATGATGGTGGTTTGTAGATCTGACCGTCTCCATTAATAGCTTTGTCGTTGACGTACCCTGCGTTCCAACTCTCCATCATCTGTCGCCCTTCGTGTCCCCGCTACAGTATGACTGAGATGCACCTTGCAGTTGTCGTATAGCTCTGATTCCAAAGACTCACAAGTGACATTATATTCCTCCCCGTTCAGATATACACTCATCCCCGTCCTGCGGCATTTGTTTGTCGTTAAGAACTCGTGCATAGCCTTCTCGTCCTGCGATAAAGTATAAACCTTTCGTTGGCATAACCTCATCTCTTCATCATCTGACAGCAACATAACAGACTCCACCATCTCTCCACCTCTCCCTCCACATCCAACCTCATGATCAAAATTAATCATTCCATATGGTTCCCCAACGTGAATGACTGCTCATATACTTATGATATCCACACCAGCTCCCAACGATCCTGTGGCGAACATTAATCCAGACGTCCAACTCTCAAGTACCTCGGCCTTGTTCTTCGTATCTGAGTTTAACCACTCGCAGTCCCAGAGTTTCACCCACGTCTCACTCATCTTCTTGCTGCGGCAGAATACAAGTACCTTGTCCATGTCCTCACAAGATGATAATGCGTTCTGAATTTGCTGGTCTGCAAGTTGGTCAAACTGTTCCCCGTCCAGAACTAGAACATTGTATCTCGTACATAGCTTGTGTCCAACCAATCTGATGAACTGTGGTTCATTCAAACACATGGCGTCCTTGTACCGATTAAGCATCGTGGGCAGGAATATGGCGGTGAGATAAACCAACTGGACTTCCACGCAAAGATCTTTGATCGCCGCTAGCTTGAGTCTGAATCCTTGATCGTGTAATAACTTATGACACTCGTCAAAGACAATGCGGTCCAGACATTTCTCGAGATGCAAGTCCCGTATAAACTGAAGACAAGAGCCTGAGATCGCAGTCTCTGTGATTATAACTACAATTCTTGCCGAACGATTAACTCCACGCCCATATATAATCGCATCTATTCCAGTTGCTTTACAGCGCCGTAATAAATCCTCAGCGAGAGCAACTAATGGAGTGATCACCACTGTGGTTTGGGCGTGAGATTGCATCACCGGGAGCATAAACGTCAAGCTCTTTCCCTGGCCTGTGAGAAGAATAACAAACAGCTGGTTAGTTCCCATCGCCGTGCTGATTACTATAGCCCACTGTTTCACAGACTTGAACTTGGCATTGGTCCCGTACATCGTTTGTAGTGCTTTCGTCATTCGTTCCACCACAGCTGATTCATGCGTCACTGGTTCCGTCTTTACCGCCTTGTCTTTAATACTGGTTTCCCTCTGACTTTCCAACTTGTACCACTGCTGCCACTTATCTGACACTGAACGGTACAGATTTATGGACTTCGGAGTCAACCCCTTGGATAAACCACTCATCCGTACGTAACGAGCGTTGGCCAACTTGGTGGAATGTGCAGCCATCAAATCGTAGACATCATCATCTCCCTCTCCTTCTTCTTCCTCATTCGCCTCGGCAGAGCTTCCACGAATGAATTCCCGGTCAATAGCAATCGTGATATGTCTATATTCTTAAGTCGTCATGCGGAATCCCAACCTCTTACCAGATTCCTGGGTAAGTACTTTAGTCAAGCGCTCAGTCGTCCACGGACCCGTATTATCCGCAAATAAGAACCCGTCCCTGGTCAAAGATGGTTCAATCATATATCGAAACAGGACAATATCTATGAGATATAATCCAAGTAGCTGGCTGATTCAATGCGGCAAGAAATATGGGAGAATCTAGAGTTAATTTATCCAATAACGAGGACCCAAACCTTCTGATCATCCATCATCGCCATGGACTTATGATACTCCGTGACGAACATTAATAGATGGTCTTCCACATAGATACTGCGAAGCTCGTCCATAGTATTCACCCAACGAAGTGAGTCATCTCAGTCTCCTGTCAAGATAAACCACACGTAAACATCATAAGTAATGCCAAGATCTCACAGAATTGTTTATCCTTCTGGGTATAATCATTCCGTGCCACCTCAGAGATCTCCATCCCGTCACCCATGTTCTCGAACCAGTCCCCCACGAGCTGCGCCTTTTGGATTCACTGCACCATTCTAACTCGTGCCTTGTTCCAAACATCTGATTCCCGCAACGCAAAGTAATATCCAGCTTCGTGCTTGCTCGGGTTATCGGGCTGATCCAAATCGAACTCTGGGAGATCTCCGTCTGATTAGAATAATAATTCCTTGGACATAATCCCCTCCGCAATATTCAATAATTCGTGGACGAACTCAATCAGCTCCTTTAACTTCAACACACGTCCATCGAAGTATAATGTTTTCTTGTCTGCCGACCAACGAATACGAGATCTGGCAGTGCTGTTCTGACTAGCTGCCATACTGTAATTAAGTGTACGGTGGATACGTCCAAATGGTGTGTCTGTACTTAGCGTTTCCCATGTATGGGACTTACCGCCCCCGTCAATTAACCATTTTCTAATCTCACGGAACTGCATGACTGGCGTAACTGTACTGTGTTCTGTGAAATCATCCCGAAGCACTGTTGGTAATGCATGTTCCAACATTATGACCCGTATACAGAACTGGATCCCTGCGAGAATAGTTGTATAGTCTTGTGGTTTCCGCCATTGTTTATAATCAACGTTATAGCCACGAACGCCAGTGTAATGAATCAAACTGGATGGCTCTTTTGCATAATCTGAGTGACAGATAAGTGCGACAGATACGTTAAACAGTAACATCTCCAAATCCTCTGCTTCGTCTTCCGTGTATGACTGAACCATACTTTGTGCCGCCAATAAATTGTTGAATTGTTGTTTCGTGAATTCCAACCGTGTGTCCTTTAGCAAGAACATGCGATAACAGAACAAAATATAGCTCTGCTAATATCCAATATAGCGAGATAGCGTATATGGTGCAATGTAAGACCTGAATGGCTTCGTGTCTTCCTTTTCCAACGTTATGGAACCTAACTAGAATGGAATGAGATCCCACTCCCGTGCCAAGCAATCCTGGTAGCCTTCCCAGCACTGTTCTAAGACCTTGCCAACCGCATCCCAAATCAGTTTCTCTTCAACTGCAGTTGCCAGCGGTGGATCCGTCAACGCATATAATTCATTCATGTCCTTACTTGTGAATTTCTTGTCCCATCTAGTGTACCGCAGTCATAGTGTCTTTGTAACCAACGAAGTATTGTCTTGCACAGTATTAATCTCCCGCTGGTGTTTCTTGTCCTGTTTCATAGCCTCTCCAAGCAGATCTTCCAATAATTGGTCCGTGAAATTGGAAATGGGAAATGTCTTTGGCTCGTGGACTGCAAAGTACCTGCTATATTAGCTCTCGCCAACGCAAATTCATGTACCTTTTATTACTATTCCCCTGGAAGAATGTTTGTGCCCGTGTTTCCATCCATTTCTCTCCGTCCTTGGCTTTCCAAGCGTGATCATGCTTGCAGTGTTTTTAGACTGACTGTAGCGTACCAAGAACCTTGTGGCACTCATTATACTTACATTGGAATCCGGAGATAGTACTGAGATACGGGACTGGTATAACCTTCTCTGTGGAGTAGATCAACTGTGATGCTTCCGCCGTAGTAAATTGAGGCATGTATTGAATAATTTCTTGCCTGACACTTATGTAAAGATCACGCTCATAAAGAAAGTGGCGATAGATAAACTTGGACGAGACTGCATACTAGTGAACTTTGCAGAGGACATGATGTTCTTGATGGAAGAAGAGGTACGCGCTCATGATAGTGGTTTTAGGTTGAATGGTTTTAGGTTGCGTTTCCAGAGCCACGGACTTGGTTAAGGGTCAGGCTGGTTTTGAATTTTTTTTCATGGTTGAGATTGGTAGCTGTCCGCCACATAAAATATTCCAGGACTTTAGCACAATCCCTACGTAATAATTTTAAGACTACAACGCAAGGGTTAGAAATCCGTGGTGGAGACAGACCCACGTCCGCACCTTAAAACGCAGGACTTGCGCGCAAGTCCTGCTTGGCATACTGGACAGGATAGAGATCACCAACGGTAGAGCATGAATCTTCTTGTTCGAACTTCTTAAATTCCGCACGGAATTGACCAAGTGCCATTATTCCTTCATCGTTTATCTCGTCTGCAAAGATAACAGTATCAACCCTCCAAAATCCACGGAGCTGGCTTGAAAATACCTGTTGAAGTGAGCAAGATACTGGACTGGTTTCTTGGTCAAGACTATGAGTCTTTTTCATATATCCAGTTACTTCCCTCTTACGCTCATTCGAGAAATTACAGTCTGTACAGCCATAGCCAGTAAGAGTCGGAATCCCTTGAATTGCCCCACGTAAAATTGGACCACTCTCTTTCCAGATCTTATAATCATTCAAAGTCTTAACATGATTCTCTTCTAACAACGAGTCCAACCAATTGGATTGTTCATCGGTATACTAATCAAGTTAGATACGTAGAAATGACTCAGAGCCTAACCTTTACTTGATGGCTATCCTTGAAATATTTGCAGATCCATTCAAGAGACAAAGCATACTGACATTTAATACAAATAGCCAATTTATAAGTCTTGTCATATGAAAGGAATTCGACAAGTGAATCCTCCTTGTCGATGTTAACTATGGAATTAGTACTTGTAAGCTTGAGGACAGGCACCTTGAGTTATGTCCTTTGTACTACAGGTCTTCCAATGTTTTTTTAAAGTATCATTACGTGTGAATGTTTTGTGACATTCTAGACACGTATATTGATTATCAATGCGTTCAATTTGATGAATAGTCCCTTCTTTATCTGTCAGAGTGACGGATGTCTGACAGAAATCCCGGAGGTAGTAGTTTCATTCGACTTTTGTCGGAAACTCTGCATTGCAGTTCGAGCACTTGTATGTTTGAACCATTCTAAATGCGAATGATAATAGAGATTTTTGATATTGTTGCAACGGGTTATTAGGACGATTACGGCAGTAAGAAAGTTGTTGACGGATATTGTTTTAGTAATCGGTTGGCTGCCGTACGAGCGGGCAGCGGGTAAGGCTTTGCTTGGAACCTCCTTCTTTCCCGCCTGCAGGATTTAAAGGTTCTAAACTGAATTTGGTGCAACAGGTGCTAAGTAGAGCTCTGTTGATGAGTTGTTTAACACAGCGTTATTAGACGCAGAGTTATCGAGTGTTGTTGGCAGGCGCAGCTTTATTAAACGTTTATCGTTTGTAGGCTGAGCCCATTATGAAACAAAAGCTCCGTCAGGACATAAGCTTTTGTCTCATAATGTGCGACAAAAGGAAAGCAGCTAAGTTCAAACTCAGAACCCGTTTAAACAGGGCATAAATAATTATTATATCCATCATTGTTCGATCTTAGTGCCTTCATAATTATGCTATCTCAAAGATATCCTTACCCAAACGGAAACGGACGCATACTGGCCATTTACAACAACAGTCTTCCAAGGACAACGATGACGGACGGGTATTATAGTCTACTAGTTGGCTATTATTTCTCCACAAAGGCACAGCAGTTAGCCCTGTAATGGCCCGTTCTCAGGCTGCAGTGACCCCAGAACTTCATGGAACCTGGAGGGTACCCAAGCCATGGATTCTGTTATCTCTGTTGGCACTAATCCCCCCGAGGACTGACTCCATCAAGTGAAAATTCCCCCGTCTTAAGCATTTCTTACACAATTGGGACTGCAATTGGCCCCGTCATGGCCTGTCCTCTGGCCCCAGTAACTCAAGAACGTCATAGAACCTGGAGGGTACCCAGGCCATGGATTCTGTCATCTCTGTTGGCACTAAACCCCCCTGGGACTGACTCCATTAGTTGAAAATCTCCCCTGTCGTAAGTATTTCTGACAGGATTAGGACTGCAATATGCTCTGGCATGCTGCGTCCTTTGCCCGCAATGCTACCGCCACTTGGTACAATCTCAAAGATACTTTCTACTCAAATTTCCTCAACTCTGTTAGCAATAAATCCCCCAGGAACTGACTCGAACGGGTGAAAATCGCCCCATCTGACCTATTTTTTACCAGTTTGGAATGCAATTAGCCCTGGAAAGAGTGCTTCAGTCGCCCGCAGTACTACCACCAGTTGGTAGAAACTTGATGTTATCCTCCTCTTGGTTTTTCCCATCTCAGTTAGCATTAGATTCCCCAGTAACAGACTCGAACGGGTGAGAATCTCCCCCATCTCAAGCATTTTTCAATGATTTGAGCTGCAATTGAGTGTGGCATGGCCTGTCCTCTGCCTACAGTGCTACCAGTACTTGGCAGAACCTTGCCAATACCTTCCACTTGGATTAGGACGACTCCATTGGCAATAAAACCCCCAGGGACTAGGTCAATCGGGCGCAAATCTGCCCCATCTTAAGCAATTTTCAACGATTTGGACTGCAATTGGGTGTGGCATGGCCCGTCCCCTGCCTCCGGTGCTTCCAGTACTTGGCGGAACCTTGGGGGTACCCTCCCCATGGATTTTCCCACCAAGACTAGACCAAAAACCACCAGGAACAGGCTTAATCGGGTGCAAATCTGCCCCATCTTAATTATTTCCCATACAATTGAGACTGTATTTAGCCTGCGGATGACCCATCCCATGCTCCCAGCGCTCCCAGTACTTGGCAGAACCTTGGAGGTACCCTCCCCATGGATTCTCCAGGCAAGACTAGTCCAAAATCCCCCTGGAACTGGCTTCCTCAGGTACAAATCCCTCAAATTTTAAGTATTTTGCATACAATAGGGACCGTATTTACCCTGCGGATGGCCCGTCCCCTGCTCCCAGCCCTGCCACCACTTGACAGAACCTTGCGAGCACCCTTCCCATCGATTCTCCACCCAGGACTAGGCCAAAACCTCCCAGGAACCGGCTTCATCGGGCACAAATCTGCCTCATTTTAAGTATTTTGCACACAAATTGCAGGCTAACCTTGGGAACTAAGCCATAGGGGCTTTCACCATCAGTTAAACCAACTTGGATAAGGTATAGGGCAGGCTATATGCCCAATTATTCGGGCTAGAAGCCCATTCAAACAGCTGACGGACTAACCATCCACTTTAAAAGCGTGCCAGATTGAATAACGACGGCAACGGATTGCAGGCTAACCTAGGGAACTAAGCCACAGGGCTTTCACCATCAGTTAAACCCACTTGGATAAGGTATAGGGCGGGCTAGAAGCCCAATGACTTGGGCTAGAAGCCTATTCAAACGGCTGACGGATTAACTATCCACTTGAAAAGCATGCCAGAGTGAATCATTAAGGAAACGGACGGGTTTACCTTGGATACAGGCCATACTGGCCGCATCCACCAATAAACCGGACATAGATATAGTCTAGATTGGGCTAGAAGCTCATTCAAACGGCCGACGGACTAACCATCCACTTTAAAAGCGTGCTAGAGTGAATACTTAAGGAAACGGACGGGTTTACCTTGGATACAGGCCATCCTGGCCACATCCACCAATAAATGGGACATAGATATAGTTTAGAATGGGCTAGAAGCCCTCCCTATAGGCCGGCGAACAAGGTCGCCCATTTCGAGAAATGTGCCATATTGGGTGGTCTGGATGAGAATCACCTCCCCCATATATATATCTGGGTACTCTTTATGTCCGAATTCTCCGGTTTATGGCGCATTGGCAAAATCCGTGATTTTGAACCATAGTTAAGCGCACAAAACGCACTTTTCACGCACAAATAAAGTCTGAAATGCTTGAATTTGGCCACTCTTCAGCTCCATGCAACGTCGACGTCACCTCATTCTCGTCCTTCTAGCAACGTCAACGTCACCTCATTCTTGCCCTTCTAGCAACGTCAACGTCACCTCATTCTTGCCCTTCTAGCAACGTCAACGTCACCTCATTCTCGTCCTCCAGGCCAATGCCAAGGCCAAGGCCAGGCCAGCTCCATGCGCCATCAACTTCGTCTCCTTGTCGTCCGCCATGCCAAGGCCAAGGCCAGCTCCATGCAACAATGGCCTTGGCCTTGGCATGGAGGACAAGAAGGAGACGACGTCGCCAACAATGCGCGTGACATGCGCGTCGCGCGCGCGGAACCATCCAAGTTGACCCTCTCCGCGCTGGGGAGACCTCTCCGCGCTGGTGCAGGATGGTTCCGGTTTTGACCACACAAATTAATACTAGGAACCAGCGCGCGGTGACCTCTCCGCAGCGGAGTCAGTAGTTAGGGTTCTGGGTGCGTCGGTGGTGCTGTATCTGTTCGAGTCAGTGTGAGGGCCTTGAATGTGGTAGTACATTGTTTCTCGTCAAGTCTTTGTAGAGCCAATAGTTTTCTTTGTTGGCGAGACATATTGTCGTGTTTCGGGGGGTTTGTGGGAGATTCCTCCTCCGGCTGCGGTAGACATGGTGACAATGTTGAGGACGAGATAAGTTTTCGTGGAGAGGAATGATTGGGGACAAGAGAGACGAGGGTTCTTATGAGGGATGACCCTAGTGCTTCGAGGAACGGGACCGTTTGGGTTTCATCGTTGGAGACCACTGTCGTCGGGAGAGATACTTCCTCAAATGGGAATTTCGAAATAAGATCGAGAATCGCTGCTTTAGATATCGTTATGACGTTTTTCACAGCGGGTGGGACGTTAGGGACGGTCTGTGGAGGAGGGGTGGTGAAACGATGGTGCTCCATCAGAGAGTGTTATGCGCGTCGGAGTTTGGACGGTGGCAAGGTGTGTGGTTTCTGCAAAATTGTCGCAGGAACAACGAAATTTCGACATTATTTCGATTGAGACTGGAGATTTTGTGTGGGAAAATTCAGACTGAGGCTCATAAAGTGACTCATAGCTTAACAACAAGAAGGTTCTTGTCACGCACGGATGAAACCACGGGCTATGCAGGCGGAATGGAAGGCTCGTTATGGTGAACATTTGCTTCCATTCATGATGTTGATGAGAACTAAGGAAACTACGAGCTACGGGACAGTTTTTTAAGGTGCGCTAGGGCCGAGACCCTAGGTTTGTGACATACATCCGGCAACGTTGACTCTTCCACTAACCAGCAAATATATATGCCACACTTCTGTCATGAACGCGAAGTATTCTAGTTAGGTTAGGTTTCGCAGGGACTGCTTTTAAACCCCCGAGATCATTCATGTACCTTAGCTTGCAACAATTCATCTTTCAGTGAGATCCTCAGTTCTAGCTCCGGCGTGCTTCTTTCTTGTTTCCCGCGCTCTGCCTCGTCTCCCTTAGCTCTCCGGAGTTACCCCGAACTCGCTCCGTAACAACTTCTCTCAAATGCATTACTTCCTCCAGATTAAACCCAGTATAACTGAACATTCCAGTCTGCGTCAAAACAAACGACCAATCACCCAGAGTACCAAGATCGTGCATTGCATTGAATAAAGCCCGTCTCATTACCTTCACTCGATTAGATATAAACTCGAGCTCGGAAAGCCATTGTCGCTTTAAATCAGGAGTCGAGAGAATTGTATTGATGACCGAGGCACCAAAGATAGGCGAGGTAGAAACTTCAGCGCGGGAATAGTATGACAATTCCGATAGGATTTTGGTCCTTACTTCCGCTGAATGGACCGTGAAATGCATGCTGCCGACTCGTTCGCCGTAGAGTGTAAAGTTCTTGGAGTAGGAAGTCGCCACAACGATCTCCGTTCTTTTTGAAAAGCAGCGGACCGCCCAAAGATCCTCTTCGAATCGTGCGCCAAAGCCAAGACTAGGATCAGTAGACGCAAAAGAACGAATCATACTAAGCGGCGTCGAAGAATGGAATGAGCCGCTTTCTGCTCATGAATTCACACAGCTCGATCCACTGTTCTCTTGATGGATCAATGCCCGTGGGATTATGACAACATGCGTGCAACACCACCACGTCGCCTCCTTGAGCGGTTTCTAAAGTCGCCAACAATCCTTCGAAATCTAGCCCTCGAGTTTGTAAGGATAAGTCGCTGGCGGGATTGAAAGACACGACCAGATTTGGTGATGAATCGCCCATGTTTGTTCCGGCACCCAGACACGTCGAGTGAGTTTACTCAGTATCATCGCACCGAGATGATTCGCCCCCGTTCCGCCTAGAGTCTGAATTCCAACGACTTCAACCGCAGGAGGGAAGAGCAGTTCTTTGACGCGTGAGAGAAACTCGGGATTGCCGCTGATGGGAAGATAACCAAACTTCATCTTGGATGCCAATATCATGCAAACTTAGACCCGTCAACCGACAGTTCGACCGCACGGCTTCACGTTTTGGACCACCGGGAGGACATAGTCTCCGCCATCTTTCCCGCGATAAATCCCTGCGCCGAGATCGACTTTCCTCTCATCCAAATCCGAGATAAACGCGTTCCTCACGTTCTCCAAAACCACATCAGGCGGAAGCAAGTCCAAATCCTCAAAAAACGAGCTGCTCTGAGTCTCCTTTAAAGCAGACATTGTCCCAACAATAACAAGCAAATCCTCGGGCGAGGATACGGTTATAAATAAATGTATTGTCAGGGGTCAGTGATCCGATTGGTTGGTGGAGTTCCGTGCGACGTGTGCGCGGCTATCGACGGGGATGCAAGGATGACGCGCGGTTGGTTGCTTGTGTGAGGCGGATGGGTTAATTTTGCCACGTGATCAATCATCCGGTGTCCGGGGATACGTGTTACCAATGAATCTGGGAACCGGGTATTTATGGGCTGCGAACGTTGCCTGCTTAGCTCCGGAAGAATGAAAAGTCCGCCGCCTTGGGCGTTTGTAGATAAAATATAGATACTTTTATTCCCCAATCTCTGTCAACTGCTACTATCGAACAACTCCCAACTTCGTTTCTTCAACCGACGGTACATGGCCGTGCCTGATTTAAAGTCGATCAACAACCTCACGTCCCGTATCACTAACATTTGTCCACCAATACTCAGGCGTCATCTACCATAAGTCCAAGCCTTCACCGGGGGACAGACCTGCAACTTGCATACCCCATCCTCAAAAATAACCTCATTATAAGTCCCATGAACTAGTTTGTTGACAACCTCCAATTTGATAAGTCCCTTCTTGCACTCCTCCTGGAACGCCTCCTGCATCATATCGTCCCCGCGGAATTTAAGATAGTCGAGGTTCGACGCAAAAGCTTTGAAATAATCGAGAGTCACGGTTCCGAGATACCCATCGTTGAAATCTGTCTTTTTCGCCTTGAGAATTTTATAATTTTCTTCGAGATTGCCATCAAGTTTGATTGAGTACCCAAGAATCGTAGAAAACTCTTTCTCAAGATTCGGAAACTCCAAGTCAACAGTTTCCTTGACATTAGCCTTTGCGCCTACACTCAATCCAGAGGCCCCTGGAGCCGCCGCCTCCGCCGCCTCAACCGCTTTGAGCATATTGTAGCACGCATCGCCGACGTTTGTCCCCAAATAGTTTTCGTTGGCAAGGATCCTGAACCTTCCCTCCTTGATATCACACCCACAATACGAGAATCGTGCGGGCGTAACGTCGTCAATTTCGAGAGTAATCTTTTTCTGATCGACGAGCGCGTTGAACGTGCTTTTACCGTCGGCACCATACGCGTTGATGTATCGTTCCAGCTGGTACACAAAGCCCTCGAAGTAGTTATGGACCATGCTGCCTGGGGAGCTTTTTGCATAGGAAGAGTCGGCGGCATAAGGATAGAGGGCGAGCATGTTGACTTCAAGGGAGTATTTTTCGCCGAGGAGGTCTTTGACTTTGTCTTCAAGGTTGGATTTGACGATTTCCCAGTCGTCTCGGACTATCAATGTTCAGAATGGGACCCGACGAATTGAAGGAAATGGGGCGCCGTACGTGACTTCTTGGCTCCGAGAGGAAGCTTTTCGACGGGAGGATGTAGTGGCATTGTTAACGCGCGTACGGATGTAAAGCTGATGACCTTCGAAGGAAAAAAGCCAATTGAGCGTGAATGAGTTCGTGGAAGCAGTGCAAGTGATGAGTATTGACGAGTTTTTGGGGAGGAAGATTCAAGGCTCGGGCCCGGCGAAATCCCTTTTTCAGGGGCTGGGGAAATTATTTAAGTTTGGCGGCCTATTTTTAGGACGGCCATTTCAGTGTGCATGGGAAATTACTTCTCTGCAGCGGATCGGCGCGACCTGCTCAGCCTGCCTTCAGCAGGGGCAAACTTTGAATCCGTCTGCCCGACACGATCGCCTACTTTGTCCGCTTGACTATGGCTCTTAGCAAATTGTACAGGCTTTACACGGTGAGGAGTTATTAATTGTAGACCCTTGCAAGTGAGATTGTCGATCCGCGATAATTTCGATCCCCCCGAATCTCCCTTTCGAACCAATCTGGGGAAACTGATTGCCGAGGTCGGCTACGACTTTGACGTCAGTCTTGCCTGGGTCGATATTCACCGCGATCTCTGTCCTCTATTTCCCGACATGGCAGTCCTCGTTCCCTCCGTCACCGGCGCCATCACATCGTACCTCCAACGATTGCTCGTACTCCTCGAAGGGGATGAATTCCAAGAAGCCTTTCTCGACAAGATAAAGGGGAGTACTAGCATTATTGTCAGGATCGGAGAGCAGAAGACGGAAGATAAGAGCTGTTTCGATGGCCATGGACGGCTGATGTTGAGCTTACCTGCAGCGGGACCGGAGTGGTATCGGACCATGCTGGGGAGAATTGGACATGATCTCGAGACGGTGTTTCTCAATCCCGGGGCTGTAGCAGAACCTACTACTGATTGGGTCGATGTTCCTGCAACAAAAGCCCGCGCTTTTGCCGAACCGCCGGTAGCAGAGACGGTTGCAGCGTTACCCGCAATGTCGACATTATCGAAGCCAGAGTCGCTATTTCCTACCTTACTTCCCTACTTCGTCGTCGTCACGGCTTCAGGAACAAATATTCACATTGAATCAGCACACCAACCGACATTGACATTACTTCATACCTATCTCTCAACGCACGTCCGTAAAAATCTCACTCTTTCAACCCAGGTAAATTCCCCATAATATCCGCTGACGGATTAGGAACCATACCTAAATGTCCAGTTGAAGCAGACATACTGGGGCTCACAAATGTTTGAAGTGGTCATCGAATTAAATGACGATCGCCATGCGAGATGGGCTCCTAGGAGTGGGATTAGTCTTGTGCTCGCGTTTCTGGTTGGGGCGTGTGGGTATGTGCTTGATCAGAAGGAGAATGGGTGGTACTTTCTGAGGAGGGAGACACCCTTTCAAAGATGAATTAAAGGTGTCACTAAATCAGCAAACAGCGAAATAGTCACTGGCGGTCTAACGTCTTCCATTTTTCCAAATTAATTTGACGATCGTTCTGGCTAGCTATAGGTTAATTTGCACAATTCACGAGGACTGTATCGCCACAAAACTGAATGAAAAAATCGCCATCGGAGATTATTACCACCGAGCCATGGAATACTCGCACCCGTAGAGCCCAATCCGGCGACAAGATCCGAGCTCTAATTTCTCGGAAATGATTTTCGGTTCTGCCACAATTTAAGGCGACTTTTCGGTCATGTGAAGGTGGCTCAGCTTGGTGGTTCGATCCCCGAAGAATTTAAAAGACCTCCCGAATTAGATTTAAGTTTAACTTTACAATCTAATTTGAACGGACAAATGGTCGCCGGGGAGGAGGCCCTTGCGAAGTAATTGCGAAGTACTTTAACACAGCCTCAGTTTGAATTGAGTCTCGGGAGATGTCATGAGAGCTCAGGCTGAATATAGCAGTCTTAAAGGGAGATTTCGTTCGCAATTGGAGAAGTTTATGGCTCGCCATGGCAATTTCCTCCGCCTTCCCTCGCTTCGTTGTTTTCTATAAAGTCAGAGGCGATGGAGGTTTCTATCAGTAACTTCATACCCGCCGGTACCATTTCTGCAACAGTACAAGCACAAAAGGTACATCAGTGACCATGATGCGTCAGTTGGTACGATCCTCTCTCCTGACATTACACAAGCTGACTATTATTATAGACTCTCGCATCCATCCTTTTCTTTTCCGGTGCATTGGTACTCCGCTCAGTTTTCTCGTCTCACATTCTTTAGGTATCCGGCCACCCTTTGACAAACCGTGCTGTCAATGGCACTCGTCGCGCGCTCGGTGGTGATGTTACAAAACTTAAGAAAGCCTCTGAAGTTGCTCCCGTGCACCCCGACATTCTCCAACCGGCAGCAGAGGCAGCGGCTTCCGTCGACTGGCGAAACCGTTATGGGGTCAACTGGCTTGCAACTATCCAGGATCAAGGCCAATGCGAGAGTTGTTGGGCCTTCGCTGCTACGGCGCTCATCGAAACTCAATCCCGCATCGAACACGGCTATTGGGATAAACGCTCGGAAGGCGATCTTCGCGACGGTACTTTAGTTGGATTCTCGGTATCCTCGGCCAGTTTCTGCGATGCTTCGGGCGATGCTGCCAACGCCCTCAACTTTGCAAGTCAACAGGGTGCGGCCGACCTCCAGTGTTTCCCATACAACGCCTTCGAGCCCGATCCATACACTCCTTGCCTCGAGCGTTCTGGCCGAACAACTCGCGTTCCCAGCTACACCGCTCTGGGATCCGTTGCACAGCAGAAGGCATGGGTTGACCAAGTTGGTCCAATCATCGCCACCTTTGAAGTACCCACTACATTCTTCAGCTATGTCCCCGGCACCGTCTTTCATACTCCCGCAAATCCTGTCTGGGCTGGATGGCATCAAGTGCTCATTGTCGGCTATAACGATATCGGAGGTTACTGGATCATTCGCAATTCTTGGAGTCCAAGCTGGGGTCAAGGCGGATATGGAATGATCGCATACGGGGCCATCAGCATCGATGTGTACGCCAAGTACGGGCTCCAATACACGAACCCGGACCCCTGGGTCAAAGCTCGTCTGCACAACGGCAACATGATCCATAGCGGCAATGGAGCCATCCACAAAAACTACGAGCTCATCCGATGCGAAACCACCAAAGTCACCCACCTCTGGCACGATGGCAGCGGTGGCACGTGGCAATCCGCAGGCTCTCCTTTCACATTTACAAGTTCGGCAGATTATTGCGTCGGTCACCCGGCACTCACTAGCACAACCTTCAATCGCAACTTTGAATTCGTCAATCTCGAAGAGGGCGGAACCCTGCGTCATCGATACTACGTCCAATCAACCGGTGCCTGGGTTGATGGCGGAAAGTTTGCAGCAACTGCCGCGGGATATCCCGGATATATTCAAAGCAACTACGGAAACACCAACTTTCCCGGCGGCGACTTCGAAGTGGTTGTTAAACACTCGGACAACAGTTTGCGTCACTGGTGGCGAAATGACAACGGTGTGTGGAGCTTCGGAGCCACCATCGCCTCTAGCGGTATTCTCATGAGCGGCCCTTCACTCGTCCAAGCGAATGTCGGCAAGCAAGGAAATCTGTACGTTGTTGCGGTAACCACTGCCGGACATTTGCGCCTGTATTGGAGGAATGACGATGCCGCCGGTTTGCCATGGCTGCAGGGAGAGGACTTCGGCGCAAATGTCGGAAGCACGCCTCCAGTCATGATCCAAAGCAACTACGTTACAAGCAACGAGAATAGTATTGGAAATTTCGAACTCCTCGTTGCAGTAAACGGAGAAGTCCAGCACTGGCGACGAAATAACGGCAATATCGCAACTGTAGCTCCACCCATGGGGACAAGCGGGTCCTGGGGACTTACGGCCGTTTTTGGCTCCAACGTTCGACATGTGTGGTCGTTGCTGCAGGGACCTTTCAATCGTAATATGGAAGCAATCGTGGAGTTGAACAACGGAGTGATGCAGCAATGGGCATGGGACTCAGTCAACCTGGTCTGGCAGGCGGGCGAAGTACTTCCGTCGTGAAATCAGGGCTGTGCCTGAGTGCGAGGTTTATTTCCATTGACATTATAATTGTGCTGCGGCGACTCGCATTAATATTTTTATCAGTAATAAATAATATATTCTTTTTCTTGAAAATTCAGGTTTACCATATATATATGCAAAAGCTTATTTAGTAAAAGCTTCCGGATCGCTTTAAATTAAATCAAAGTAATTACGACTTTTTCGGGTGAAATGCATTTCGGGAGGTTAAGCTTTGTTCCGTTCGCCAGACTAAAACCGGTGCTCGTTTACGATTGAACGTCGAGTTGAGACTATGGTTCTTCGCGATAGACCGGTTTTACTTACTCTACATCCCTAGCGCCTTAGCGCTTTCGAAGTCAATCGCGCCGCTAGGTCTATAAAGGCGCCCCATGGACTCTTCATCAGGTCCGACTGCTTCCTCTCCTAGCGCCGGACTCCAGACGTAGTAGGCCTTACTCTCTCACTTATTGACCTGTAGTACTAAGGATATGTATCAAGCACTTCACAATCCCGTCTATCAGCCGCCCGTTCCCATGGGCGGCGCACAAATCCCACCTCCAAATCTCAGAAAAGTGACGGTTTTGGCACTAATCCCACTTTCGCTTGGGACTTTTTGGGGACTTTTGGCTTCTTGCTATTGGAAAAGGGTGGCATACAGGGTCAGTATTACACGCCAGGATAAAACTAGCTTTTCAAAAAGTGAAACCAGTTTGGCTCACTTGAGATGCGGAATCGCGGATGCATCTGACTGTGGATGTGGATGTGGATGTGGATGCAGCAGATGTGGATGGGTAATGGAGACCAGGGGGTTCGAACTCAATTGCTACCTAGTATCTATCTACCAACTGGACTAAATCAACAGAAACTTCTAATCCTGGCTGTGAAGAATTGCAAATGTATACCCTTCCATAGGACTTTTCTGGGATTTCATCTCTTGATGGGACTTTTCTGGGGTTTTGCCAGACCAGAAAATAGTCCCAGAAAAGTCCTAGTAAGTCCCAGATATCAATAGGACTTTTCTGGGACAATCTAAAAGTCGCAGGTTCTTGACTGTGTAGCAAGTCAAAAGTCCCTGTAAAGTCCCTGTAAATTGGGACAAAATCCCGCGTTTTGGGTTCATAGGGCTCAAGTACGCGCAAGTCCAAATGTCTCCCAAAGTACAACGCGATCGGTCTATATGTTTCGTTGGAACTACATTGCGGAGTGGCCTAAATTTCACGGGTCTGTAACGACCTATTGGGCTACCGAGGTGCCCAATGGGGACAAGATGGCCCTTGTTGTTAATCAAAGGCATTATCAGGGGCAATGGCTTGCGGTTACTACTCCGGAAGGCATGACGGAAGCGGACATTAAACTCGGGTTCGAGGCTTTTCCCGCCCAGATTCAAAACTACCTCGGCATCGGACTACATGGTGTACCGTTGCCATCCGACTTGAAAGATACATCATTGCATAGCCGGCGCTGGGAATTACCGTCTAGTTGGTACCCCGGACTTTGTTCTATTAAACAATACAACAAATCGCGTAACCGCACTTGTGGAAGTGAAAACCCCTTGGCTAGTCACGCCAGCACAAATTGACGCTGTCATAGACGGTATGTCCTCAACCAACAAGCGTCATCTAATGGCTTAGGTACGGTTCCTCTCACCGGAGCTCACGCAGGACGACTTGCTGTAGAACAGCTCTTCGGATATATGATAAGAAGTAGTAAGACTCTTGGAATTATTTCAACGATGAAGGGATGGTGTTTCGGTTTCCTCCGCGATGGTTCGCAACTGTGGCTTTCCCGTATGTATGGAGAAGATGTTGCAAATGGATACCTTTATCCAGGAAGTAGATTCACAATCATGATGGCGCTTTACTACTTCACCCACTTGGCGGAAATAACACGAGACACTGAGGAAACGACTGGCGGCCGACCTGGGGTAGTCTATCTCCCCAGCGCACCCGCAGACACTGCGGAGCGAGCCCCACAAGTCGAAACCATCCCTCTGCGGGGACAACAACCAATTCAACCAGCTCCCGTTCAAAACTACTACTACAATCAGTATCGTCAACGAGCGAAGCCGATCGAGTTACTTTTCCAGCCCTCGAAGAAGGAGAACTATTTGGGCCAAAAAGAGCTGGATTGCTCGAACCCTTCCCGAGGAATCAAGGGTCGTTTTGAAGCTTTGGGACGTCCCCAGCCTGCTAGGTTCCACGCACCTCGACTTCTGTCATGCCTTGATCATGGATTACGTTGAAGTAATGTTCCTCCTTTGACTGCGTTAACTGTGTGTAGGCTACAGCCGTTTCAGCTTCTAATCTCACCCCTCCACGGGAGAGGAAGGTCTTGGAAGCATTTGATGCTATTCATGCCTTGGGAGTTAGGCATTTCGATATCAGGCCGGAGAACATTTTGGTGGACAAAGAAGGGGATGGCGTTTGGATTATCGATTTTGAGTTTTCGGTCATTATTGAGGATGGAGATTCGGAGAAGCAGGCTACGCTTGCTACAGAAAGGGACTTGGTCAAACAGATCTTGATGGAGGTAAAGACCAAAAAGGCTTAAGGTGGCATGTACCATTGTCCGAAGGGGGTCTAAGGAAGGAGATGTAGCAGCGTAAACTTATATAGCTATTGAAGTCGATCTCATCGTAGACTGGTTGGCGAATGTATAGATTCGATTGTTCGATGGCGGAACTTGGTCAAGTTTAAGTTGCAAATAGCATTCCGGGCGTTGCTCTAGATCGATCTGTAACAGCAATATGATTGGTCGACAACTTAGCGGACCTCCGATCTGTGGGCCTCCTCCACATGTGTTCAACCCAGACTAAGACAACTCAAACACATGGCACAGAAGCGTGACCCTGGCGTCTTGTACTACTGGCCCTGCTGTGCTGTTGTTGACCCTTCTCTAGTGATCCTTTTGCGAGGATACCAAAGGGGTCCTTGCCCCAAATGTCCCGCGAAACGCTCCTCCTTTCCGAATGGCCAGCAAAACCCAAGCCGGAATTTATATACCATCCCTACTACAACGGCATGCCGATCGACACACTTCAACCCAATAAGGTTGTAGAATGGACCGAGTTCCCCGATGAAGCCAAAAGATATTGGTCTCAAGTGCCCGAAGAGGACAAGAAAAAGCTTCAAGTTGTCGCACTGGTTGGAGGCCTGAGCTACGGGGGAAGTCAGGAGTTGGAACACACGCAGATAGTAGATGCTTGCGAGACATGGGCCTTCGCAAGACATGACTGCGCAACTCAGGCCCGATTTGAGGGGAAGGACCTACCGAGCGATAAACATTCGCATTTTGAACGATTCTATGACCCTTGGGCTCGACGAAAGTTCGCTGGTCATCCTGATTTTATTATGATCTCTTCCGACGAATATCAAGCCGAACGGGAGTTCCGGCAATTGAGGGATTGTACAAATGGGAGCAAGACCAAAGGTGATTTCGAATCCCTTCCACGGCCGCGCCTTCTCGGCGCCGTGTTGACAAGCCAATCCGTATCTAGTCACCCCGAAGGGGATCGATCATTTCATAGAAAGTACTTCCCTCAAAAGATTACTTTACTAACCGTATTTTCCCAGCTAAGCACGGCTTCTCTGAAGAAGTCCAAGTCACTAGACGACTCTATGGATATTTATCCATCAACGGCGTTGCCCTCGGAATTCTTGCCACACTTAACGGCTGGGTTTTTATGAAACGGGAAGACAAAGGTGTATTAAAGATGACTCGCATGTACGGCTGCAATTTATCAGACGAGACATTGAACGACCTCGGTTATCATAAGACATCGCCACCCCTCACTATCGGCCAGATGTTATACTACTTTTCTCATCTCGCGGAAATCACCGATCCTCTTCCCGGACACCAGTACACCAAACTTCCGTTGCCTGTACCCGTATTCCATGCGGGAGTATATGTCAAACTAGACTACACTCTCCTGGGCTTTAAAGAGGACTGTAAACCTGAGCAACTGTATTTCGAATTCGACCCCTGGCAAGAAGAATTGTTCGCGGTTAACAATTGGATGGCCACCGCCATTCACCCTAATGGGGAACGTCTAAGAGTTATGTACAAGATCTGGGATCCTTGAAAGACTGTCAAGGAAAGGCCACTGAATCACTCTGAACTTCAAGCAAACAATGAAGCGACCATATATAAGGAACTGCACTCCTTATGGGGTGACTGTGTGCCGTATCTCATCGGCCATGGAATAATTCAATTTTTTCATGGTGTATGGCAATTTTCATTGATTTGTCTGACTGCACTAGGCCTCGCGTCTCCCGACGCAAAATCTCACGCCAGATGTTGAACAGCAAATTTTGAGAGCATATGACAAGATCCATGGACTAGGGATTGTGCATTGCCGTCCTAAACCAGCGAACATTTTAGTCGCGGATGGTAAAGTCTGGATAATCGATTTCGAAAAGTCCCGTCGGTTCGCGATATTGAAGGATGCAGAAGATTTCGAGTACGAAAGGACGGAGATCTCTGACATGTTCAAGGCCCTCAAAGCTGGGGAGTCATACTACTAGTGACAATATATTATATATATTTTTCCATGCCATCGTGAGTCTATTCAACTGTGTTTTCTGATAATCCATACCGCCGGAGCAACTCCGATCTCATATAAGTTTCCCGACTCGCTGCTTCAAGGAGAAACTTTGCGGTACCCGGTCCAAATTTCTCTTCCGCGCCATCCTTGATTAATCCCTCTACGCCCTCCCAGGAAAACATTGAACTCGCCTCCAAGGGATCGTTTTCATAGTCTGCCATGTATACGGACTTATCGTACAGATTGAATCGGATCTATTGTCAGCGTGACCTGCATAGTGGTATCACTCTGAGATTCTTTCCGTTATCAAGGACCCATTGACTTCCGCCTGGGTTGACAAGGAAGAAGCGAATGGACTCTTTCATAGGTCGGAGGAAGGACTGGGAGTGTTCGTAGTTTGCGGCGTAGTGCATGGCGAGTTCCTGCTGAGAGGACTGTGAAAAGGAGTTTGTATGGTTCATGACATCGAGAATCGTTGTGGGTATCGCCGCCCCGTAAACGTTGGCGTCCAGGATCTGTTTCTCCGGGTTATTGATGTTGGGGTTGTAGAGAATGAAGGAAGTAAGATACGGATCGTTGTGAGGATTCTCGGCCGCTCCCTGCCATTCAAGATTTATGAACGGAGAGCCATGATCACCGTGTCTATCCACAGGTTAGCAGTGGAAAGAACCTTGGGGAATACATCACGAAGAGGGTGTCGTTTTCTAACCCTCTTTCCCGAAACCCGAGAATAATTTCCTTGACCAGATCATCCGTCTCGCGTATACCGTTGAGATAAAGATCCGTCGATGCCGTATTGGGATCGTCTTCTGTAAAGGCCTGGTAATTGAGTTCCTCCCAGGCAGGGTTAAGTGGAAGCCATATATGTGTGACTTGGGACATCCAGGTAAGATATAGGCGCTCTCGGGGTGTCCGTGACAGCATATGATCCACATAGCTCCACAAAAACTCCAGACCATCTGAAGATCAACTTCCAGCTACAAAGGACAGTGATACCTTCATCCCAATATCCTTGAAAATGACCGAACTCCTTTGGACCATGAACTCTTTGCATAGACTCCGCATCGATGATGGTATCATATCCAATCCGTCGGATCATTTCCTTGTGATTATCCCAGAGACACGAACTCGCAGTGATATGTGAGGTCATCCATTGATCAGTCACTGTAGTATTGGTGATAGATTGATTGAAACTTGCAAGGAATTCGTCCTCCATATCTGTTGCAGAATTTATTTGGCGTAATACTTGCGCTAAGCAAGTTTGATAGTATTTCGCATTTCCCTTAATTTCAGCGCCGAAATCCATCGGCAGCCCGATCATTCCGCAGTGGACTATACCGTTAGCATGATCGAACTGGAGGGAATGTACAGCCCATCATGGCTTTATTCGTCAGGGGGCAAAGAGACCAGACTTGATCCCATAAAAGACTTTGTTTCGAAAGACTGTCGATGAACGGTGTGACTGTCTTGGCGGTAATTGGCGTACCGTTCACAGCGGGCTTGACATTCTCCTTTATAAATTGGTGGAATAGGCCGTCTTCCTTGAATGGGTAGCAATCTCCTCTCACCGACTCTAGGACAATTTCCACAACATGCGTGAATTTAACGTCTTTCAATGCTGTCTTGATGAACGGCTCGATCTCGAGGTCAAGGTTAGTGACGTAGTAGGGATCCTCTTTTGGATCATAAGCCAGACCTGTGCCGAAATGGGAGGCATGCGTTGAACCGGTAGAAGAATCGATTCCTCCGCAATTTCTTCCGATCATGATGATGGAGGAAAGGCCCATTGTCACGTCGAATAATAGGGGCGAAGTCATATGTTTCCAGGGCTCCCGTGGGAGGAGTAGAGCTCCGAATGAGAGAAATATGGCAATGAAAAGAGGTAGACGATGGAAAGGAAAGTTGTGAAATCTTCCGAGACGTCCTCTGATCGGCGTATTGTAGTGTTGCCACAAAAATCCGAATGCATGTCTCAGGAAGGTAAATGGGACCCCGACGAGGAAAAAGACGAGGAAAGCGGTGTTACTCCTACGTTGACCACGAGCCATGAAGTTGCCGAGGTAGTCCCAGTTTCCAAGGATCTTGGATCAGCAAACAATGAAGTCTTGGGATACATACCTCGAGACTTCTTCCCCATTGGACTTCGGTGTTTGCCTCCTGGTACACCGCAAACGTAGTCGAGCTGCAAACAATGATTGTGAGGGAAACAAAGACACTGAACGACAAGATCGAACGGGACGCAGACCTCAGTCCATAGTCAAGAATGAGAACCGTAATCACGTCGAAACAAAACGTGAAGGGTCCGAAAAGTACTACTTTCCACGCGGCGAAGGGGCCATGGAGGGCTATCGAGACCACCTTATGCGTAAGTAGCGCGATGCTAGTCACGGTAGACAAATACACACCGAGGAAATTGGACCAGCCTCCAAATGTACGGAGCAACATTGCCGAAAGAGGCGGCCGCGGAAGCGTCGATGAAAAGGGGGGGAGGGGACTAAGCGGACCGGGTTACGCCGTCGCTGAATACACAGTTTCTGTATGCTAATGAAAGTAGGTCTTGAACTAGGTCCCTGGACCGAGCCGATGGAATGTTTTGGTGCCTGGGTCTTGATGTTGAGATCGAAGACGGAGGGCGAATACTTTGGCCCGTGGAACAAAGAAGGAAGATAATTTGCTCCCCCCGCCTTCGAGTTTAAAAGAGGCTAATAATAACCATTTATGCACGCTCCCGAGCAAAATTACCTGTGCGCTGAGCAATAATCAGATTCAGGGGTAATTTAAACTTTTACCGCAAATTTCCTGCGGGCCCCAGGATTTGAGAGTGTCTGGTGCCGATCGCGCAACTCCGAAAGCATCTGACGATTGACCCACTCAATAACTATTGTCCGAATGTCCATCGTCAGAATATGGTTATGGTATGAAATCCGTAAGCCTTGTATAGATAACTAGAACACTTGATGAGCCAGTCGGTTACGGCCACATGCAGACCGAAAAACGAAGGCAGACACCCACCATCTCTGAACGACACTAACTGAGACGGAGACGGAATACGCAATCCCAGCTCTTCGCAATTTAATGTTGGAGGTGAATTGTGCGTTTGTCTTTATGTGGCACCCCCTGTGGCACGGACCGTGGTATTAAGGTTCTGCCGCGGCCGTAATTATAAATGGGGGTTATTGCGGTTCAGCGATGTAAGGAATTAGAAGCGAGGGAAAGTTATATATGCTTACAGGGAGGAGTCTTAGTGTATATATATGTTTCTGGAGCTGTCCGTGATAATAATCTCCTTTTCTAAACGTTGTCTATTAACTATCAGCGATCCATGTAGCCCTCTCGTTTCCTCCAACAAAACACCCAATCCCTCCAACTTCTCCGTCCCGACCAATAAACCACTACGCCCCCTTCCCCACGCCACCCCTCCATGGCACTCTCAAGCTCAATATCCCCCGCCTGTTCTGAGCGATTTTCTCTTTCTGTAGCCTCCCGTGCAGCCCTGAGTTCGTGCCTCAAATCCCTAATCCTGATGAGCAGATTAATTATTGAGGCCAGGCACGATGGGAGGACGATTCCTAGGCCGACGCCGAGGGAGATTTGATTGGTTCTTGTGAGGCCTCCTGTGTCGGAGTCGGAGGGGGGGTTGTCTGTTGGGTCTTGGTCGGCGGATGCGGAGGGGGTACTGGGGGAGATGGGGGGGTTTGAGATGGGGGGTGCTGCGGGGGTGGGAATGGGTGATGAGATGGTGGTGTTGGTTGATGAGGTTACTATTACACGTAAGTATACCAAGCGATGATTTTTGGGAGATGAGACGTTAGATGAAGGATATACATACCATTTGTGCCACCAGTAGGAGTAGGAGTATTGGAAAACTGTGCAGAACCCACCAACGGAGCGGAATAAACTCGTCCCCCCAACTCCCGCGAACTCGCCAAAAAGGCCGCAACCCATAAAACCATGAAATGCCAATACATGAGTAGTATGACAGCGTCCCGTCTCTGCAGCGCGATCCGTCGCGATTCATCGCTATTTCAATTCTTTACCAGTGCAGGTACTCCGCTCCCAGAGAATAATCCAAAACATCCCGTCATCTGGGTTTGGTCTTGAATGGGCAGGGAGTGGGCGGAGTATGTTAATAAACAGGGTATCGGACCGGCTGAGTTGGGCGGAGCCGCGCGTGGAAGGACTTGATTGAGGGGGATGGGGCAGAGTTTGGGGTCGAAGGGTTTTGGTTGCGCTTGAGGATTCCTTTCTCAGAGGACCTGGGAAGTCGGCGGGCTTTCAGTACCTCTTTGTTGTGTCACTATTTGAATTCACTGGACACAGGGGGAGGGGGAGGGGGGGCATTGTTCAAAAATACGAGGATACGAAAGTGGCGATGTCGAACATCCTTGAAAAGGGTATGTAGTCCCCGCGAGCACGCAAGCAGAGGAGGGATAAAAATAGGAACTCCAAAAATCCCGATTAGTCTAGATAATCAACTGAATCTCCTGTGGTCATTCCGCTCGGGGGTAATATCACCGAATAAGACTACCACCATTGCCCTCCCAATTACTCCCTATCCCAACTCCCTGATCTAAGTCCCCCCTTCGCAGCATACTTTGCCCTCGGTTTCCCTCCCCCGTACTGCGCCCCTGCTGTCTCGCCGCGGTAGTAACTACCGTGCTCTACAAATTAGTATCCCCATTGTATGAATTTGATATACCATTATCTCGACACTAGGAGCCGCCTCCCGTTTCCGTAGCTTGTCCAAAACTCCATTCAGAGGGATTTCCGTCAACGGTAACCGGCGCCTTTTATCCTCTGTATTCACCCCCAACGGTCGTGAGGATTTTCCCTCTGCGCTGGATCCGTTGATGTTGTGGAGGACGGGTCTTGCAGCGCGGGGAACGAGGGTACAATTATTCTCTTTATTTTCGTCGTTTTTCCTGTGCTGCATGACCTTTCGACGGGCGGCAGGGATGCCGGGGGTGTTGGTGGGGATACGTTTTGAGGCTGTGATGGTTGAGAGGGCTATAGATGATAAGGGGGGCCCGGATACAGTATTTCTCTTTGACGATGACGATGATGGTGATTTATGTATCGGGGACGGATGTTTTGGTTTCAAAGTATTGCAAATCGCGGCGGTCGAAGTCGATGTCGTCGAGTTTGTTTGTCGGGGACTTCGTCGGGGTGATTCCTTGTAGATGTACATCTCTGCCAAAACACCAATGCACCGGACCAAGGATTGCTAATCTAGGCGGGATAATACGAGGTGATTGTGTGCTGAGTTGGATATGGTGATTGATGAGTGATTGAAGAGGCGGGTTGGAATGGTTAGGTGAGGTGCCTTGCTTTATGTGGCGCGCGCCCGTCGGGAAGTCACGTGGAAACGCAGTTCGTGACGCGGATCCCCCCGACAACCTGTCAAATTCCTTGGATACCCCCACGCATCCTGTCCCAATTTCAAGTCCTAGAAACCGCACAATTGCACAAAGTAGACATAAGTGCCGGGATAATTCCGTATACACGTCAAGTAATTGTGTGTATAGTATGCATGATAGATAATAGTACAATGGATGATTGATCAATCATAAAAGAACAAATAACGCTCGCTCGGTCAAAGTAAACACTTGCCTGAACTCCCATCAGAAACCACACTGGCTCGCTCACTCACGGAGTTGTGTTGATCCGCCAGACTAATCCGACTCAACTTCTCCCTTAAAACACCATACTCCCTGCCCACGACTTTCCCCTCTGTCCCGGCAAATTCAAGTAAATCCAGTAACCGCAGTCTCTCCTTTTCCGCCAGGAGATGCAATTTTGCGTGCCAGGCTAGTTCTTCACTCAATCGGTCGAGCTCGGCGTCTTTATCCCGGCCATCTATGATGGCATTGGAATTTGTATTGGCTGTCCCCGTGTGACGCTGTGTGTGTGGCGAGAGTAAGAGTTCCGTTGTCTGTCGTCGGGATTGTTGTAACAGCCCCTGCAAGCGATGATTCTCCCTCCCCAACCTCTGCAACTCAGACTGCAACTCCCCCACTATATCCCCCGCCACCGTCCCCAGCGCATGTGCACCATCGTGCTGTCCGCGCTGAACAAGCCGCTCATTCACCAACTCCAATTCCCCGACCTTTGCCCTGAGCGAGTTATTCTCCACCTGAATGTCCCGCACAAGTCTCTTGGACTGCTCGATGAACTCGTCGGTGTCGCTCGCGGGCGTGGGGCCATTGCTCATGTCCTTGAGCGGCTTGCGCGGACTCATTGGGCGGGGCGGGATGTTTTCTTTGGTGGAGGAGAGG
>Ga0302325_10005234_pt1 | contig 29647 bp, 26 predicted proteins | sample Palsa_T0_2_FD_201948 | JGI IMG/M metagenome (GOLD analysis project Ga0302325, IMG submission 201948) | Peat permafrost microbial communities from Stordalen Mire near Abisko, Sweden - Palsa_T0_2 | ecosystem: Environmental > Terrestrial > Soil > Palsa > Peat permafrost | place: Sweden: Abisko...
CTGGTGGTTATCCAGAATATTTGCGGACCGCTCGCTCCGTAGCGGTCGAAATCGAGTAGTTTGCCAAAGTGCTTCAGAATCTTTTTCTCCAAACATCGGCGCCCGGTTCTTCCTTGCTGAGTTTCCTACCCATTCTCCTGATCTTCGGAATCTTCTACTTCCTCCTGTTCCTTCCCATGCAGCGCCAGAAGAAACAGCAGAAGACCATGTTGAGCTCCTTGCAGAATGGGAACGTGGTGCTCACCAGCGGCGGCATTGTCGGGACTATTATTTCGATCGGCGAGGACGACACACTGGTATTGCGGGTGAAGCCGGACAACGTCAAGCTGCAGGTCGCCCGTAGCGCGGTCTCCAGCCTGGTCAGCGGCGAAGGTAAGAAATAAGAAGCAGTTTTAGAAATTAAGCAAGGCACAATTCCTCATGCGAAAAAATCTGACAGGCAGGACCGTAGTCATCATATTAACGATCCTGGTGTGTATCTTCGGCATCATTGGTTTTCCGAAGTCCAAAGCCGATCTGATGGACAACCTGCGCCGTCACATCCGGCTGGGGCTGGACTTGAAGGGCGGCAGCCACCTGGTATTGCAGGTACAGGTGCAGGACGCGGTCAAGACGGAGGCCGACCAGGCCATCGAGCGCATCAAGGACGAGATGCGCAAGCAGAACGTCGATTACGCCGCCATCGACCGCAACGATCCTACCACCGTGGAGGACGCCGACAAGATCGAAATTACGGTCAAGGGTGTGCCTCTGGCCAAGACTAGCGCGTTCCGAAGCCTGGTTACGGAGCGCTTCGCGGCCTGGACGCTTACGCCGGTGAATACCACCGACTACCGGCTCAATATGCGGCCCTCCGAACTGGTAACGCTGAAACGCGATACGGTGGAGCGGTCCATTCAGACCATCAGCAACCGCATCAACCAGCTCGGGCTGACCGAGCCGACCGTGCAACAGTACGGGCAGTCCGGTACGGACTACGAAATTCTGGTGGAACTGCCGGGCGTGGACGATCCGGCGCGCGTGAGAGACATCATGCAGACCACCGCGCAACTGGAGATCGACGACGTAAAGGATCCCGCCGGCTATCCCAGCCGCGAGGCGGCCCTGGCGCAGAAGGGCGGCGTGCTGCCGCTGAACACCAAGCTGGTACAAATGGCGCCGCGCGGAGATCGTGGCGAGGGCTGGTATCTGGTAAGTAAGACGCCGGTGGTTCGCGGCACCGACATGCGCAACGCGCGGGCCAGCCAGGGTGAGATGCGCGCCTGGGAGACGGATTTCACGCTCAGCCCGGACGCCGGCAAGCGCTTCGGGCGGTATACCGAACAAAATATCGGAAACAAGCTGGCCGTGGTGGAGGATAAGCAGGTGGTCAGCGTGGCTACCATTGAGTCGCGTATTGAAGATAGCGGCCGCATCACCAATATCGGCAGTGAGCAGGAAGCTTCGGATCTGGCGCTGGTGCTGCGCGCCGGAGCCCTGCCCGCGAGCATTGTGTTCCTGAGCGAGGACTCGGTGGGGCCGTCGCTGGGCGCCGATTCGATTCACGCGGGCATCGTGGCCGGCCTGGCGGGCCTAGCCGCCGTGATCGTAGTGATGCTGGTGTACTACAAGCGCAGCGGCGTCAACGCGGTGCTGGCCCTGTTACTCAACACCGTGATCCTGATGGCCGCGCTATCCTACTTTAAAGCTGTGCTGACTCTGCCGGGGATCGCCGGAGTCATCCTGACCATCGGTATGGCGGTGGATAGCAACGTTCTGATTTTCGAGCGCATTCGCGAAGAGCTGCGCGCGGGTAAGGCCATCGTCTCCGCCGTGGATGCCGGTTTCTCGAAAGCCTGGTGGACTATTGTCGACACCCACGTCACTACGGTGGTGTCTTGCGCTTTTCTGTTCATCTTCGGCGAGGGGCCGGTGCGGGGTTTTGCCGTGACCTTGACCATCGGCCTGCTGGCAAATGTTTTCACGGCGGTGTTCGTGTCGAAGGCGATCTTCGACTACGAGTTGTCCGGGGGCCGGCAGCTGCGGGAGTTAAGCATTTGAGCAGGAACCGGCTGGCAGCGGCAATGCAACGGATCGGGAACAATTTTAGAAAGTCCGGTGTCCAAATAGTGTTAGGCACCGGTATGGCGTCTTTCGATGGAAATCTTTAAAAAAACAAATTTCGATTTTCTGGGGATGAAGTGGCCCTTCATCGTCGCCTCGCTGGTGCTGAGCGTAGCCGGGTTGAGCAGTATCGCGCTGAAAGGCGGACTGCGCTACGGAATCGACTTCAAACAAGGCACGCAGATGACGGTCAAATGGGATGGCGTGCCACCGGAGGATAAGATCCGGACGGCGCTGTCCCGGAAGATCGGGAGCGAAGTTTCGGTGCAGCCGTTCACCGATGTCGCGGCGAAGAACGAGGTGGTGATCGGCTCCGAACGGATGTCGGAGCAGCAGACGAACGTGGCGCGTAAGGCCATGCAGGACACCTTGGAGGCGACCTTCGGGCAGCCCCAGAGCGGCAAGCTGGACTTCAACAACACCGGCGCGAACGAGCTGACGGACCACCTGACCGTTCCGCTGCAGCAGGCCGGCCAGCAACTGTCGGACCAGCAGCTTCACCAACTGGTGGCGGATTTGCTGAGCTACCGCAATACGCCGCCGCGCTCCGGCTTGGTCCACAGTTTCGACGACCTTGCTTCTGTGCCCGGCGTAAACTCTGCTATTATTAACGTTCTCAAATCGCAATGCTACCTGGCTCCGTTCGCGATCCTGCAGGTGCAAATGGTCGGCCCGAAGGTGGGCGCCGAGCTGCGGACCAAAGCGCTGCTGGCCACCCTTTACGCGCTGGGTGGAATGCTGGTATATATAGCATTTCGCTTCGAGTGGATATACGGCGTGGCGGCCGTGGTGGCCTGCTTCCACGATACGATCATCACCATCGGGCTGTTCTCCATCTTCGGCAAGGAGATTACGCTGACGGTGATCGCGGCGCTTTTGACGCTGGTCGGCTATTCGATGAACGATACGATCGTGATCTTCGACCGCATTCGGGAGAATCTGAAGCTCCTGCGCCGCGAGCCCCTGGAATCGGTGATCAACAAGAGCGTGAATCAAACCCTGAGCCGGACGGTGATGACTTCCGGCCTGACTTTTTTAACAGTAATCGCACTTTTTTTGTTCGGAGGCGCGGTTCTGCATGGCTTTTCTTTTGCGTTAGTGGTAGGTATTATTATCGGTACGTACTCTTCGGTTTTTGTGGCCAGTCCGATCGTCCTGTTCTGGCATAATTACACGGATAGCCGGAAGAGAATGGCTCCTGTGGCGGCGCCGGCTCCGAAGCCGCTGCCGACGGCGCGCAAGAGCTCGACGAAGGTCGGGAAGTGAGATAGACGGAGGAAGGATTGATCCTGGGGCCGGTGCATGCCCGTACATGCAAAGACTCCTGGTTTTGAGGAGAAATCGTATGTTTGAACAAACATTTGTCGAAGGTGTCGGGAAGACCAAACCCTGGACGGTGTTGGTATCGTTCGTGGGTCAGCTTCTTTTGTTGGTGGTGGCGATTCTCATCCCCATGATTTATTTTGACGCTTTACCCGCGACTACGTTCAGCAGTTTTCTGGTGGCTCCGCCGCCTCCGCCTCCGCCACCTCCTCCGGCGGCCCCGGCTCCTAAAGTAATCAAAATCATACCCCGGCAGTTCGATGCCGGACGCCTGATGGCTCCCAAAGCGGTACCCAAGGAAATCGCCATGATTAAAGAGGAAGAGCTGCCTCCGCCATCGGCCGGTGGCGTGGTTGGCGGTGTTCCGGGCGGTGTTCCGGGTGGTACCGCGGGCGGCGTGATCGGCGGCATTATCGGAGCGGTTCCGACAGCCGCGCCTCCTCCTCCGCCTCCGGTGAAGGTGGAGAAACCGGTGACGCCCCAGCGCATCCGCGTAGGTGGCAATGTGCAGCAGGCCAAGCTCATCCGCCAGCCGAAGCCGATCTATCCGCCGCTTGCCAAGCAGGCGCGCATATCCGGCGTGGTGCACCTGAACGCCATCATCGGCAAGGATGGAACGATTCAGAATCTCACGGTCGCCGGCGGGCATCCGCTGCTGGTCCCGGCCGCCATGGAAGCAGTGAAACAGTGGGTTTACGCGCCGACTCTGTTGAATGGGGAGCCGGTCGAGGTGGTTACTCAGATCGACGTGAATTTTACGCTGAGTCAGTAGTGAGGGCAGTGCCCGGCCTTTCGCCGGCCGGTAAACAAATTCAACTCGCAGGAGAAGAGGACAATGTTGCAAATGCAAGTTTGGGCGTTTCTTTTACTACAGGAGGCGAGCCCTATCGGATGGGACCCCCGCTCCCTGTGGGCACAGATGGGTGTTCCGGCCAAATTGGTCGTGATCCTCCTGTTTCTGATGTCGGCTTGGTCGATCGGTGTCATGATCGATCGTCTGCTGGCTTATAGTGCGGCGCGTAAACAGTCGCGGGCGTTCGCACCGGCCGTGGCAGGCGCTTTAAAGGAAGGCAAGCTGGATGAGGCCATTAAGATCGCGGACCGGTATAAGAAGAGCCACTTAGCCAAAGTGGTGGTGGCGGGCCTGCAGGAGTTTCAGGCCCACCAGATGAGCGCGGAAATACCGGGCGAAGACATCGAAGCATCCCAACGGGCCTTAGAGCGCGCCGAAGCCATCGTGCATGCCGAACTGAAGCGCGGCATCAGCGGACTGGCGACCATCGGTTCGACGGCCCCCTTCGTGGGACTCTTCGGAACGGTGGTGGGCATCATCAACGCATTCAAGGGAATTTCGACCGAGAAGTCTACCGGTCTGGGCGCCGTGGCCGGCGGTATTTCCGAGGCCCTGGTGACTACGGCTATAGGACTTTTCGTGGCTATCCCGGCCGTGTGGATGTTCAACTACTTCACCGGGAAGATCGAAGCCTTTGACGTGGAAATGGGCAATTCCAGTTCCGAGCTGATCGACTACTTCCTGAAGCGGTCGCAGCGCGGCACGGCTGCCCGTAAGTAATTAAGTAGTTCTGGAAGAAAAAAGTATCCGGCGAGTTGAAGGGGGGCGTCCCGGCTAAAGCTGGGGCGCCCTTCATACAGTCCGGAATGGAGACTCACAATGTCGGTAATCATTCATGCAAAAGCTCCGCCGCCCGTCGCGGACATTAACGTAACACCCATGGTGGATGTGATGCTGGTCCTGCTCATCATCTTCATGGTCATCACTCCGATGTTGTCGAAGGGCGTCAGCGTGGATATGGTCAAGACTCAGAACCCCATCTCCATGCAGGCGGCCGATAAGAGCGATGCTATCACCATCGCCGTCACGCGCGACGGCAAGTGCTATCTGAATACCACCCAGATGCCGCCCGCCGATCTGCCCACTAAAGTCAAAGACATGTTGGCGAACCGGCTGGACAAGATGGTGTTCGTGAGGGCGGATCAACGCGCACGGTACGAGAAGGTAGTGGATGTGGTGAATAATTTGCGCGCTTCCGGCGTGGATCAGATTGGGCTGCTCACCGAACAGGCGCAGGTAAAGCCGAAGACACCCGCTGGGGCGCCGGCGGGACAGTAAGGCAGCAACTTCTAGCGAGAGCGTTCTTAGGGAGAATAAGGAGCAATTTTATGGCGATGGCAGTTGGGGGAGCGAAGGGCGCCATGTCCAGCATTAATATGACGCCCATGATCGATGTGCTGCTGGTGCTGATCATCATCTTCATGGTCATCACGCCGCTCACGCCGAAGGGCTTGGAGGCGCTGGTGCCGCAACCGCCTCCGCCGGGCACGCCTCCGGCCGCGGATCAGCGCACCGTGGTAATCGTGATCAACAAAGACAAGTCGATGATGATCAACCAGGAGAATACCACCGAGGCGACCCTGGGACCGCGTTTAGAAGAGATCTTCAAGACGCGCGCGGAGCGCGTGGTGTTTGTCAAAGGCGACCCCGATCTGGAATTCCAGTATGTCGCCAGGGCCATCGATATCGCACATGGCGCGGGCATCGACAAGGTCGGGCTGATGACACCTCAAATGGAGGCTGGAAACTGATGAAAAGCAAAGTCGTTGTGGTGCTGGCGATTGCCGCGATGACGGTGCTCGCCACCAGTTGCAATAAACTGAAGGCGCGCGACCAGTTGGGCCAGGGTGTCCAGGCCTTTAAGAGCGCGCAATACCCCCAGGCCGTGGAGCGCTTCAAGACCGCCGTCCAGTTGGATCCGACTTTCCCTACGGCGCGGCTATATCTGGCGACGGCTTACATGATGCAGTATGTTCCGGGAGCCGAATCGCCGGAGAACATGCAGATGGCCGGCGCCGCGCAGGATCAATTCCAGAAGGTATTGGATCAGAACCCCAACAACGAATTGGCGATCGCCTCGATTGCGTCGCTGTACTTCAACGAGAAGAAGCTGGATGACGCCAAGCAGTGGTACGAGAAACTGGTGACCGTCAATCCCAAGAACAAGGAAGCATACTATACCCTTGGAGTGATTGCCTGGACCAAGACGTTCGCACCGCGCATGGAGGCCCGCGCAAAGCTGGGTATGAAGCCGGAAGATCCGGGGCCGATCAAGGACAAAAAGGTTCGCGAGGAATTAGTGGCGAAGAACCTGCCGATCGCCGAAGAAGGCATTAAGGATCTCCAGACAGCCCTTCAGATCGATCCTGAGTATGATGACGCCATGGCTTACATGAATCTTCTGCTGCGTGAAAAGGCGGATCTGGAGGATTCTCCGGCAGCCTATAAGAAGGACACCGATCAGGCGGACAACTGGGTCCAGAAGAGTTTGGAAACCAGAAAGATTAAGGCAGAACGGAAGCCCACCGGCGGCGGCATCACCACGGAAACCAAGTAATAGAAGATGGGTGCTGGGTGTGTGCTCGCTACGCTCGCGGTGCTGGGTGTTGGTAAACCGATCTCCCGTCTGAGGAGAGTACGCCAGAACCCAGCACCTAGAACCCAGCACCCTCTTCGTGAGCAGGCTACAATCTAAGTAGTGACCCCAGAGTTGTCCAGTCCCGCACCCGTACCATCCGTGTCTCCGCCCCCTGACCGAATTGAGCAGTTGTTTCAAGAGCTGGATGCCAAGATTCGGGAATACCGCCCGCGCGACGACTTCTCCTCGATAGAAAAAGCTTTCCGTACCGCCTGCGAATTTCACAAGGGTCAGCTGCGCGACTCCGGAGAATCCTACATGGTGCATCCGCTGATGGTGGCGCACATTCTGGCCGCCATGCGGATGGATCCGGTCTCGATCGAGACCGGCCTGTTGCACGACCTGGTGGAAGACACGCGGATGACCGTCGACGAGATCCGCAAGGGCTTCGGCGAGGAGGTGGCGCGCTGCGTGGATGGTGTCACCAAACTGAGCAAGCTGGACGTCTTCTCCGCTGAGGAGCGGGAGGCCGAGAGCTTTCGCAAAATGTTGCTGGCCATGGTCGACGACATTCGCGTCATCATCGTCAAGCTGGCCGACCGTCTTCACAATATGCGCACGCTGGGCTACCTGAGCGCCGAGCGGCGGGAGCGCATCGCGCGCGAAACCATCGAGATCTATGCTCCCATTGCACACCGCCTCGGCATGGGCAAGGTGCGCGGCGAACTGGAAGACCTGGCCTTCCGGCATCTCGATCCGGAGGCTTTTGAAGAGATCGTCCGCACCATCGAGTCCAAGCGGCATTCCAACGAAGAATTCCTGAACCAGATCCGCGTGACCGTGGAGAACGAACTGCGGCGCGAAGGCATTCCGGCGCGCGTGGAAGGCCGGCTCAAACGGCCCTATTCGATCTATCAAAAGCTCAAGCGGCAGAAGATCTCGATCGAGCAGGTCTACGATCTGATGGCGCTGCGGATCGTCACCGATTCGGTGAAGAACTGCTACGCGGCGCTGGGCGTCATCCACAACGAGTGGCGTCCCATTCCGGGCCGCATCAAGGATTTTATCGCTATTCCTCGGCCTAATCTCTATCAGTCGCTGCACACGTCGGTGGTGGGCCCCCATGGGCAGCATTTTGAAGTGCAGATCCGCACCGACGAGATGCACCGCATCGCGGAAGAAGGCATCGCAGCCCACTGGAAATACAAAGAAGGCAAGAAGGGTCCCGCGCCCGACGATCAGCGCATCGTCTGGCTGCGCCACCTGGTCGAATGGCAGCGCGACATGCAGGATCCCGCCGAGTTTATGTCCACGTTGAAAGTGGACCTATACCCGGAAGAAGTCTATACCTTCACCCCGCGCGGCAAGGTCATCGTGCTTCCGCGCGACGCCACTCCCATCGATTTCGCCTACGCCATCCACTCCGACGTCGGACAAACCTGCGTGGGGGCCAAAGTGAATGGGCGCATCGTGCCGCTGCGCTACGCACTGCGCAACGGGGACATCGTGGAGATCATGACTCAGCCCGGCCATCAGCCGAGCAAGGACTGGCTCACGCTGGTCAAGACGGCGCGCGCCCGCAACAAGATCAAGCACGTGATCAACGCCAGCGAGCGGCTCAAGGCCATCGAGATCGGCGAGAAGTACCTGGAGAAGGAAGCCCGCCGCCTGGGCGTGCAACTGAGCAAGGTCAGTAAGAGCGACCTGGAGAGCGTGGCGGCCGATTACGGCTACGGCAAAATCGAAGATTTGTACGCGGGGCTGGGGTATGGCAAGTTTTCCGCCCGGCAGGTATTACAAAAGGTGGCGCCCAACCAGGTGCTGCCCGAGACATCCGAGGGTTCCAAGGGGGCCGCCACGCAGCCGGAAACGGCGCCCACTCCGGCAGGCGCGCCGCGCGGTCCGGACGGCGACGCCGTGATACGGGTGAAGGGCGTGGATGAGCTGCTGGTCTATCGCGCGAAGTGCTGCAATCCTATTCGGGGCGAAGCCATTGTGGGCTATGTCACGCGCGGCAAAGGCGTGGCGGTGCACTCCAAGTTGTGCAGCAACGTGCAGAACCTGATGTACGACGTCGAACGCAAGATTGAGGTGGAATGGGCTCGCAGCACCGCGGACGCCTTCCCGGTGAAGATATCGGTACATACCGACGATCGTCCGGGGATGCTGGCGCAGCTCACTTCGGTGCTCTCGGGGGAGAATACCAACATTCGCAGTCTGGAAGCCAAGACGGAAACAGCCATGGATGGGGCGCTGGTGGAGATGATCGTGGACGTGCGCGATAAGAAGCAGCTCGAGAAACTGGTGGCCGCCATGCGCCGCATATCCGGCGTGCGGGATGTGGAGCGGCTGTTGAACTAAGGTCTGTTGAACCGATATGACTATCTCCACGAGCGACCCCGAGCACATCGCGATCTCGAAATCCAAGGGCATTCAGATCGACTGGAAGGACCGGCACGCCAGTCAGTACGGTCTTCAGTACCTCCGTGACAAGTGTCCTTGCGCCACTTGCACCGGGGCGCACGGAACGCCGCCGCGCGAGGCCAAGCCGGCCGCGACGTTCCAGATGTACACACCCACGCTGAAGATGCTGAGCGTCGAGCCGGTGGGCAGCTATGCAATCCGCATCCATTGGAGCGACGGACATAATACGGGGATCTATTCGTACGAGCACCTGCGCAAGATCTGCCCCTGCGGGGTGTGCCGCCAAGACCTGCCATAAAAGAGTCTCGTTCGTGATATGCTCTAGCGCATGTCGAGATTTCTTTTGATCGTGCTGCTGGCTGGATTGGCGTGCGCGTCTCTGCCGGCCGACGGCCACGATATTTCGGGCGCCTGGGCATTCAATGTGGAGACCGCGGCGGGCAGCGGCAGTCCTTCGTTCGTCTTCAAGCAGGATGGCGAGAAGCTTACCGGAACCTATGACGGTTTGTTCGGCAAGGCCGATCTGACCGGCACGGTAAAGGGGGACCAGATCGATTTCAAGTTCAATTTCTCCTACTCCGGACAAAGCGGCGTGGCGCACTATACGGGCACTATCGCGAGCGCCACCGAGATGAAGGGCAAAGTGGAGATTGGAGAAATCGGAGACGGTACCTGGACCGGAACGAAACAGAAGTAACCGCGGATCGTCTATAACAGCCGGAAGTTAACTTCGATGGTGGCCGCCACCGTTACAGGCTTTCCGTCCTTGTAACCTGGGCGGAATTTCCACTTCTCCACCGCCTCGATGGCCTTCTCGTCCAACCCGAGTCCGAGGCTGCGGACCACCTTCAGGTTGGTCGGATGTCCGGCGGCATCCACCTCGACGTACAACACTACGGTGCCCTGGTACTTGGCTTTGCGGGCCTCTTCGGAGTACTCAGGCTCGACCTTGTAGAGCACACTGGGCGCGGTTACTCCACCACCCATATGGAACACGCCGCCGCCTACGCCACCACCTTCGCCTGGACCATAGCCACCGCCCTTGCCCGGACCCACACCGCCGCCGGAACCGGAACCGATGCCGCCGCCCGAACCTGGGCCGTTAGAAGGCGGACCCATCTTGGCCAGCGGATCGCCATATTGGGGCAGATTCGACTGCGGCAGAGCAACATCCGGAGGCGCGATGATGGTGGGCTCCATGGGGAGTTTCGGATTCAGGTTATTCAGCACGGCTTCCGGAGGTGTGAATTGTTTGAGCGATGGCTTCGGTAAGCGGCCCTTGCTGGCGGGAAGGGGAGACCGGTCGCCGCCGCCACCGCCGCCACCCATCTGCTCTTTCTGCGGCGTAGCTTTGGGAGTATAAGGCGCTATGTCCGGCTCGATGAGCGCGGTAGTAATTTGCTTGGCGACATTTTGGACGGCCCTGCTGGAGAGGACTGTGAAAAGAAGAATCACCACCGCGCAGTGAATCGCTATCGAGTAAGCGCCGGACCGTTTGTTCCGCCCGTACAGCCCCCAGATCTCTTTGACCGCCACTGGCTTGGAAGTAACTTCAAGTGGCGGAAGTTGCACCGGTTGAATGACGTCGCGGACATTCTGGATCAAGGATTTGAACCAGGGAGTTTCCAGTTCCGGCGCCAACAGATGACTCAGGTGGTCATCGGCCTCGAGCGACGCGGGCTTGTTTTCTAGTAACGGGGTGTTCTCCATTTTCTCAGAACGCTCAATTTTTCGACGCAAACGCCAGCCACTTCGTTACACGCTTTGGAAAGCCCAAAGCGGTAGAGCCTCACTGCCGATTCTATCACATCCTCTCGGTTTTCAAGTCCATAGCCGTAATTTTACAGAACTCTTCGAGCGGCCGGTGCGCATCCCCTTACACTTCCAAAATTGGAAGGCTGCTCACATCACGTTCCTTCGGAAAATCAGAATGTGCTGCCGCGGGAGGGTCTCCAGGGTCTTTTCCAATCGGAAGCCCTCGGGCTCAATCTCCGCCTTGACCTCCGCCACGCTCATCTTGTGTTCGGGCCGGATGGGTACGTTGGGGTCTTCTTTACGGTATTCGAGCAAAACCATCCGCCCGTCCGGCTTGAGCGACGCACGAATCTTCTGCAACATCTTCCGGGGCTGCGAGAACTCGTGGTACACATCCACCAATAACGCCAGGTCGATGCCGGCGGCGGGCAATCGAGGGTCGTCCTCGGCTCCCAGCACGGCCTCGTAATTTGTCAATTTGCGCTCCGCCATATTTTGCCGCAATTGCTGCAGCATGCCGGACTGCACATCCACGGCGTAGACTTTGCCCGCAGGTCCTACACGTGCGGCGAGGCGCCAGGTGAAGTAGCCGACGCCCGCGCCGATGTCGGCCACGGTTGCGCCTTTGGAAATACCGATCGCGTTCAGAGCCTCTTCCGGGGCTTCCTCAGCCTCCCGCTCCGGCCGCACCAGCCAGGGCGCGCCCCCCATGCCCATCACCGGCGCGGGTTGGCGCCCGGTCGACGGGTGAGCGTCCTGGCCCCAGGCCGGCAGTTGAAGCGTGATTAGAAGGGCAGCAAGCGCGCGCGTCGTCATTCGATTTACGTACTTCGATTTACCGCTCTTACCTACCACATCCTCGTGGCAATTCTATCGTAGTTTGGCCCGCATCGGTGACAATAACCTACGACAGAGGAGCTGCTTTGAATTCATTCCAGCCGCAGGCGACCCACCCGTCCGGCGGAACCTACCGCCCACACAGCGTCCTTCCCTGTCGCGCCGATCGCGCTATACGTGCCCGTATCGAATTGCTTCCAGCTCCTGCCTCCGTCGCTCGACATATCCGAACCGGAAGTTCCCACCGCGATCCAAACCTTGCGCTGATCGAGGTAGACCACCGCGGAGCGGTAGCCGTGCGGATGCGTGCCGGACGGTTCCAGCCAGGTGCGCCCGCCGTCCGAAGTGAGTGCCACATTGCCTTGCGCATCGCCGGGCTTCGAATAATCCCCTCCGGCGGCCACGCCGTGCAGCTGGTCCGCGAATCCCAGCGAGAAGATCCCGGCCGCGGCGACACCGTGAACCAGCGGAGCCGCGGCAACATCCCAGGTTTGCCCACCATCCTGCGAATGGAAAACGCGCGCCGCTGTGGCTCCGCCGGTGGCGAACCAGATCTCGCGTTTACCGCGCGCGATAAGGCTGGAGTTGCTGGCCGCGAAGGCTCCTTCGTTGGGGAGCGCCGGCGGCGTCTCGTGGCGCTTCCAGGCGTGGCCGCCATCTTCGGTCGTCAGGATCACGAACTGCCCGCCCACAGGATCGCCGAGCACTACGCCGCTGCTAACATCCCAAAATGCCAGGCCATCGAAGAAGCCGCCCGCATCGGGGTTCGAAAACAGCAGCGACCAGTGCGCGCCCGCATCCGCGGTCTTGTAAATTCGGGATTTGTCTCCGGGCCCGCTGCTCATCAGCCACGCTGTGTTGCCGTCGAGCGCGTGTACCGCGCGGAAGTCCAGATCGGCGGCGCCTGGGACAACCGCGGCATGCCAGACCGCCCCGCCATCCACCGTTCGCAGATAAGTCCCGCCGGAGCCGCTGGCCCATGCCACGGACGGGTCGACGGCGCTTACCCCGCGCAGCGAGGCCTTGGTACCGCTCGCCTCTGCCACCCACGTTTGAGCCCACATTTGAGCCGCGCCCAACGATACCGATAGAATGGCAACCGTGAAGAAACTCTGTCTCATTGCTTTCTCAATTACTCTAGCTTACGCCGGAAAGGTCACCATCCTGCGGGATGAATACGGTGTGCCGCACATCTTCGCCGCGGACCCCGCGGGCGCGGCCTTTGGCTCCGGCTACGCGCAAGCCGAGGACCGCCTGGAAGAGATGCTCAAGAACTACCGCAGGGCGGAAGGCACCATGTCGGAGGCCTTCGGAGCGGAGTTCTTCCGGGACGATTGGCGCCAGCGCGTGTGGCGGCACCGCCTGGTGGCCGAGCAGCATTACCAGGAACTGAGCCCGCGCAGCCGCGCCATCATCGAGGCCTTTCAGGCCGGCGTCCGGCAGTATATGCGGGAGCATCCCGAGCGGGTCCCGGCCTGGGCCCCCAAGCTGGAGCCGTGGCAGGTGGTAGCGCTGGGCCGCTACATTATATGGGGCTGGCCGGAAGGCGAAGCCGGTGGCAAGCTGCTGCATGCCGGCATTCAGCCCGATCCCATCGCCTATCACGGCTCGAATGAAATGCTGCTTGCACCCGCGCGCACGGCCATGCACGCGCCCATCGCCATTGTGGACCCGCACCTGAGCTGGTACGGTCCCTTCCGTTTCTACGAAATCAGGCTGTATGGCGGGGAGCTGGCATTCTCCGGCGCGTGCATCGTGGGCCTGCCGTTTCCCGCGCTGGGACACAGCCGCTACGCCTCCATCGCCATGACTACCGGCGGTCCGGATACCTCGGATGTCTACGAAGAGGAGGTCAAGGACGGCAAGTACAGGTTCCGAGACGAGTGGCGTCCGCTCGAGACGCGCCATGAAAAGATCGGCGTGAAGGTGGGTGACAAGATCGATTGGAAAGACGTGACCATCGAATCCACGCTGCACGGGCCCATCGTGGCACACAAGGACGGCAAATCCTACTCGGTGGCGATTCCCTACGCCGATGAAGTGCGGCTGATGGATGAGAGTTGGGCTATGGCCACGGCGCACAACCTGGAGGAGATGAAGAAGGCCCTCGCAATGCTGCAATTGATGGCCCAGAACATCATGATAGGCACCGTGGATGGCGACATTTATTACGTCCGCAACGGGCGCGTGCCGGTGCGGCCTAAGGGCTGCGATCCAGGGCAGCCGATGTCCGGCGCGAGTGGGGCATGCGAATGGCAGGGCTTGCATCCGTTTGAAGACCTGCCGCAGATTACCAATCCGCCGCAGGGATACATGCAGAACTGCAACATCTCGCCGTTCACCATGTTTAAGGATTCACCGCTCACACCGGAAAGGTACGCGGAGCATCCCTATCTCTACAACGCCGCGCGTACGCCGCCGCATCAGCGCGCGGCCATGATGCTGGATCTGCTGGACGGGGCACATGACGTGACCGCTGAGCAGGCCATCGATCTGGCGTTTTCGCCGCAGGTCTGGCACGCCGGGTTGTGGCAGGACCGCATCCGCAAGGCCGCGCCGGATAGCGAGTTCGGCAAAATGCTAGCCGGCTGGAACCGGCGCAGCGACGCGGACTCCCGGCCGGCGCTGGCCTTCTACCTGTTCAAGACTTCGCTCGAATTGGGGCGTCCCGCGCTGGAGCCGCCGCCAGCACTGACCGACGAGCAGATCCGCGCCGCGCTCGAGAAGGCCGCCGCGAGGCTCACTTCCGATTTCCCGCCGGACGCGGTCTTCGGCACCCTGTTCCGGGTTGGCAGGCAAGGCGCGGCTCGCACCTATCCTGTAAGCGGCGGCTCGCTGACCGATGCCGGCATGGCCACGCCGCGCGCGGTAAGTTTCGAAAAGGCCGGCAAGGAGATGGTGGGGCACGGCGGGCAGACATCCACGCAGATAATAATTCTGACGAATCCGCCGCAATCGTACATGGTCATTCCCTTGGGTGAGAGCGATCGTCCCGATTCGCCGCACTTCGACGACCAGGCCGAGAAGCTGTTCAGCAAGAGCCGCGTAAAGCCGACTTACTTCCTCAACCGCCAGGAGTTGGAAAAGCACGCCACGTCGCGCGAAGAAGTCAGCGTGCGCCAGTGACCCGGCAGTGGCCGCTCAGCCCGCCCGCTAATATCTCGATGTCTCCGGGATTGCGGAGCGCCAACGCGAATTCCACGTTCTTGCGCTCCCCCGGACGCAGCGAGACGCGCTCGAATCCTTGTAACTCGCGAACTACTCCGGGATGCTTCACATATAACTCGACCACCTCGTCGCCCGCGCGCTTGCCGGAGTTCTCCACTTCGATCGATACCTTGACGCTGTTGCCCGCGCGCGCCTCGCCGGGCAGCCGCAGATTGCGGTAGGAGAACGTCGTGTAACTCAGCCCATACCCGAACGGATATAGTGGCTCCCCTTCGAAATAGCGATAAGTGCGGCCCTTCATGTTGTAGTCGTCGAATGCAGGCAACTGATCCTCCGACTTATAGAAAGTCACCGGAAGACGCCCCGCCGGGTTATAGTCGCCGAAGAGCGCATCGGCCAGCGCGGTACCTCCGGCCTGTCCGGGATACCAGAGCTCCACAATGGCCGGCACGTGTTCGCGGGCCCAGTTGACGGCCACCGCGCTGCCATTCAGCAGCACCAGCACCACCGGCTTGCCCAGCCCGGACACATGCTGGAGTAACTGCTCCTGCACGCGCGGGATGCCGAGGCGTACGCGATCGCCTCCGCTGAAGCCTGGAACGGGCACGCGCATTTCTTCGCCTTCGAGCCGCGGCGAGAGTCCCAAAAACAGGAGGACGACATCCGCTTGCCGCGCTACGTGGAGGGCTTCGTCTTCGTAGCTGCCATGTGGCGGCGCCCACACCAGGCGTATGTCCGCGTCGCCATGCACTTCGTGAAAATCTACACGGATGGCATAGAGCTTGCCGGCTTCCAGATCCACGGTCTTCCACTCATAGGCTCGTTCATGCACGTTGTCGCGCTGGACCAGCGGCTTGCCATCCAGGTACACCTCGTAAGAATTGAGACCGGTCGCCCCCAACTGATACTTGCCACTCGCCGGAGCAGAAAGATAGCCGGTCCAGCGCACGCCGAAGTTATCGTCGTCCATGTCCGGGCGGGGCGCGCCGTCGCGCCAGTCGAAGTTGATCTGCGGATCGACGCGCGTGAACAGCGGCTGAGGATTCGCCGGGATGGTAGCGGCCTTGCGCATAGCTTGCGAGACGAAGGCCTTACCGACATACGCCCGGCCATTGAAGTTACTCGTATTGAAATACTCGGCTGCCAGGCCGCTGCGCCGTCCCGCGCCGTCGGAGGTGAACAGCGCCGATGCCGGCACCGTTTCAAACAGCGGCATACCCTCGGCGAGATCCGAGCCCCTGGCGTACAGCACCCGCGTACCCGGTAACACCTTCTGGCGGATGCCCTCGATCGGCGTCACTGGATGCGAAGGCTCGCCGTTATAATTGCCCAGCAGCACTTCGACGGAATCGGCGTCCGGTCCGATCACCGCGATGGTTTTCAGGTGCTTCGAGAGCGGCAGGGCGCCATGCGCGTTCTTCAGCAGCACGATGGATTCCCGCGCCGCCTGGAGCGCCAGTTCGTGGTGCGGCTCGCTATCGTTCACGCTATAGGGAATGCGGGCCCAGGGCACCAGCTCCGGCGGATCGAACATGCCCAGCTTGAAGCGGGCCGTCAGCAGGCGGCGCACCGCCGTATCGACGTCTTTTTCGGAGAGCAGCCCCTGGCGTACGGCGGGCACGATGTTCTCATATTCCAGGCCGCAATCGAGATCGCAGCCGGCTCGCATGGCCATAGCCACGCCTTCGACGGCATTCTTGGCGGCCTTGTGGCCCTGATAGATATCGCCGATCGCGCCGCAGTCGGAAACCACGTAACCCGGGAAGCCCCACTCTTCGCGGAGGATGTTGCCGAGCAGGCGAGGGTTAGCGCATGCCGGCAGGCCATCCACGCTGTTATAGGCGCACATCACCGAGAAAGCGCCGCCCTCTTTCACCGCCGCCTGGAACTGTGGCAGGTAGGTATCGCGCAGATCCTGTTCATCCACGCTGGCGTCGAATACGTGGCGCGTGGATTCCGGCCCGCTGTGCACCGCGTAATGCTTGGCGGTAGCCACGGTCTTCAAATATCGTGGATCGTCGCCCTGCAAGCCGCGTATGAATTGCACCGCCATGCGGCCGGTGAGAAAAGGGTCTTCGCCGTAGGTCTCCATGCCGCGGCCCCAGCGCGGATCGCGGAACAGATTAATATTGGGGGTCCAGAAGGTCAGTCCCTGATAGATGCCGCGCTTGCCGCGGCGGACGAATTCGTGGTGCTTGGCACGCGCCTCATCGGAGATCGCGGTGGCTACGCGCAGCAGCAGGCCGGTGTCCCAGGTGGCGGCCAGGCCGATGGGCTCGGGGAAGACTGTGGCGCGGCCGGCGCGCGCGACGCCGTGCAGGCACTCGTTCCACCAGTCGTATGCGGGAACGCCCAGCCGCTCGATGGCCGGCGAAGCACTCAGCACCTGGGAGGCCTTTTCTTCAAGAGTCATGCGGGATAGCAGATCGTCCACGCGTTTCTCAAGCGACTGATGCGGGTCCTTATAGACTTGCCCGAATGAGGGCAGGCACGCAGTCAGAGTTACCATCAGCGATAACACAAGGCGTCGAGCGGCAGTCATATAGACCACCGATTCTATAACGCGGCGAATCGGATAAACTAATGCTGAAATGAAACAATTCTGTTTTGCGCTGATCGGGACCGCGACGCTGCTCTTGCCCGCCCTGTCCCCTAAGCCGAGCTCCCCGTTCGCGGGACGCTGGGACCTGACCATCACCACTCCCCATGACACCTATCCTTCCTGGATGGAATTCACGGAAACGAACGGCCAGGCGGAAGTGCGCGTGGTCGGACGGGTGGCCAGCGTTCACCCGGCCAAGAATGTGAAGCTGGATGGAGCGCGCCTGACATTCACTACGTCCGAGTCATTCGGCGGACAGATTCCGGTCGCCTGGGACATAACCGCGGCTGGCGGCAAACTTCAGGGCCGGCAGAAGCGCGGCGATGGCGTCCTGGGCCAGATCGGCGGCGTGCCCGCTCCGGCATTGAAGGACAAGGCTCCCGCGGCCTGGAGCGCGCCCGAACAGCTCTTCGATGGAAAGGACTTGAATGGATGGGAGCCCGACGATGCCGCCAAGTATCATTGGACAGCCCAGGATGGGGAGTTAGTGAACCAGGCCGCCGGAGCCAATATCCGCACCACCCGTAAGTTCGACGATTTCAAGCTGCACATTGAATACAACTGTCCGCGGGAAGGCAACAGCGGCGTGTATCTGCGCGGGCGTTATGAAGTCCAGGTCGAGTATGAAAAACCTGGGACGGACGACCGGTTTCACGCTATGGGATCGGTATATGGATTCCTGGCACCAGCGGTGGAATTGCCTCGGCAGCCGGGCCAGTGGGAGAGCTATGACGTGACGCTGATCGGCCGCATGGTGACGGTGGTGCGTGACGGCAAGACCACCATTGACCACAAGGAAATCCCCGGCATCACCGGTGGCGCAATCGACAGCCACGAGGGCGAGCCCGGCCCGCTGTATATTCAGGGCGACCATACCGGCGGGATGAAATACCGGAACATCACCATTTCCGTGCCGCAGAGATGAGCCATGGCGCAGGTGAACGACGAACAGCTCTTTGCGCCGCCTGACCCCGAGTCGAACTCGATTGCGATCATCGTCAAGCATATCGCGGGCAACATGCGATCGCGCTGGACGGATTTTCTCTGGACCGATGGCGAAAAGCCGGACCGCGATCGCGACAGCGAGTTTGTGGCTCCCCCAACCACGCGCGATGAGTTGATGAAGCTTTGGGACGCTGGCTGGAATTGTATTTTCGCGGCGCTCGAACCACTGTCCGACGAGGATCTCGGCCGCCGTATCACCATCCGCGGAGAAGCACACTCGGTGATGCAAGCTATCCATCGCCAGGTGGCCCACCACGCCGGCCACGTCGGGCAGATCGTACTGCTTGACAAGCATTTTCAACAAGGCCAATGGCGCTCGTTGAGTACCCCCCGGAGGAAGTCCGCGGAGCTGTAGCACGCCGGCCCTGGTACATTGAAACGAATGGCCCATGTCTTGGAAGGAGCGCGTATAGAGCGGGCGCCGGCCAGCGGCTATCGGCGATTCAGCCTGTTTGCCTGGAGCCTGCTCGGGTACAACCTGCTGGTCGTGCTGTGGGGCGCTTTGGTGCGTGCCACGGGTTCGGGGGCGGGCTGCGGCGATCGCTGGCCGCTCTGCAATGGCGTAGTCGTACCGCGCGCGCCGCGCATCGAAACCATCATCGAGTTTACGCATCGGGCGACCAGCGCGCTGGCGCTTTTAGGCGTTGCCGGACTCTGTGTCTGGGCGTTTCGCCTTTTCCCGCGCGGCCACCGCGCCCGTCTGTTTGCGGCCCTCTCGGTGGTCTTCCTGTTTGCCGAGGCGCTCCTCGGAGCGGGCCTGGTGCTGTTTCAGTACGTCGAGCACAATGCCTCGGCTGGACGGGCGGCATATCTGGCGGCGCACCTGGTGAATACCCAAATCCTATTGGCAATGTTGGCGGCGACGGCGTGGTTTGGAGCCGCCCCGATATCGCGCCAGCGGCGGGGAGCGCCGAAACCGATCGTGGCGGCGCTGCCGGCTGCCATTATCGTCGCCGTCAGCGGCGCAATCGCGGCTCTGGGCGACACTCTGTATCCGGCGGCATCGGTGGCATCCGGGATGCGGCAGGAGTTCTCAAGCGCCGCAAGCGCGCTGCTGAGGTTGCGAGTGCTGCACCCGGCGGTGGCAGTTGTGTCGGCATTCGTTCTGGTGTGGGCGGCAATATCCGCACGGAGCATGGGACGGCCGGCGGCGGCACGGATGGGCGCCATCGTGGCGCTGCTGGTCTTCGTGCAGCTTGCGGTGGGTGTGCTGAATATGGTGCTGCTCGCGCCGGTCTGGATGCAGATAGTGCATCTGCTGATCGCGGACCTGTTGTGGATCGCGCTAGTGGTTCTGACGCTCGAAGCCGGATGACAGCTTCGCGATCGCTTTCGATGGCTTATAGAATATAGTCTACGAGAGCGACCTACATCCTGATCGCGACCTTGATCGCGATACTGCCGCGCGCCGCGTGGGGGCAGGGTAACTACGAAGTCCAGGTGTATGGCTCCGACCTGGTCCCGCCCCATTTCACGATGGTTGAGCTGCATTCCAATTTCACCGTGGAAGGGAGCAAGACCACAACGGATGGCACGCTCCCCACGGAACACCAGGAGCACGAGACGCTCGAGATTACACACGGCTTCAACGAGTGGTTCGAGACCGGCTTGTACCAATTCACGAATCATCAGCCCGATCTCGGTTGGATGTGGGTGGGCACGCATATACGGCCGCGCTTCTCCGTCCCGGAACGCTATCACCTTCCAGTGGGCATCAGCATTTCCAACGAAATCGGCTACCAGCGCCCACGCATCTCCGCGGATACCTGGACCTGGGAATGCCGCCCGATCGTCGATAAGAAGCTGGGGCGCTGGTACGGATCTTTCAATCCCACAATTGACCGGTCGCTGCACGGTCTGAATGCGGGACGGGGATTCGAATTCTCACCGAATTTCAAACTGAGTTACGATCTGAATCCGCAAATCGCCGCGGGCGTCGAGTATTACGGCGCGCTGGGCCCTGTTACGGGCTTCGATCCGCTACGCGATCAGGAGCAGCAGATCGTGCCGGCCATCGATCTCAATCTGAGCCCTAAATGGGAGTTCAATTTTGGCGTTGGCGTAGGCGTTACGCACGGCACGGATCATCTGCTGGTCAAGATGATTCTAGGCTACCGCTTGAAACTGTGAAGGACGCGCGGCGACTCCGGAGGTATAATCGACAAGATGCCACCGGAGAAGGTTCCGCCGCCGGAGCTATCGTGGCTCGGCCGCTTGCGGCAGCGATTCGAGAGGTTCCTCTCTGGCCGCGCCCCATCGGATCCGCTGTATCTGACCAATCGCACCTGGGCGCAGAAGCTGAAGGTGGCCGCGCTGATCGCGGTGCCCGTTCTGATTCTAGGCGCGCTGGTGATGGTCGGTGCCACGGACATGTTTCATTTCACCAAGGCGGATCCGTACGAACATCCGCTCACCGAGGCGCAGCCGTTGCGCGACATAAAGTCGACGCCCGATCTCAAGCTGGCTCCAGCGGACCTCGAAGTCATCAACATTCGCATCGCCATGGACGCGAATCCGCCAGTGGTGACCGGCATTATACGAAACAACACAAACCAAAAAGTCGACTCAGCGGAGGTGAGCTTCTACCTGTCCGACGAGCGCGGCAGTCTGATGGGCATCGAAACCGCGCAAGTGCAAGGCGTGGGGCCGCACAGCAACGCCACTTTCCATGCGCCGCTGAAAATCAGGAATGCGGAAAACGTGATCGTCCGCGAAGTACACTCCAACTGAAACCGCCCCCATGGAGCGTCTTCCTTTTCAAGCCACGCGCGCCGGCGCGGCATACGAGAACATACGCGCGCTGCCCGTCTCGATCCTGCTGGACGATGTGCGCAGCATGTATAACGTAGGAGCATTTTTTCGTACCGCCGACGCCGTGGGCATCCAGAAGCTGTATCTCTGCGGGATCACCAGCCACCCTCCGAAGCATGCCATCAGCAAGACGGCGCTGGGCGCGGAAGAACGCGTGCCATGGGAACACGGCTGGGACGCATGGCCGTTCCTCGATAGCCTGCGCGCCCACGCTTGTGAAATCGCGGCGGTCGAGACAACCGTGCCTGCAGTGGACCTGTTCGACTGGCAGCCGCGCTTCCCGGTTTGCCTGGTCTTCGGACATGAGGTGACCGGCATACGGCCGGAGATCGCGGGGGTATGCGACACGCACGTGCGCATCCCCATGCTGGGCGCCAAACATTCGCTTAACGTGGCGACGGCCGGCGGTGTCGCGGTTTACGAGCTATTGCGAAAATACAGGGAGCTGCAGAACATAATGAAGAGATGATCGAACCCTGGCATGTGGCCGACTTGTTGCGGCAGTTTCAGTCTGAGGGAGATGGGGAGGCGGAGAAGAGCAGGGAGTTGAGCATGGCGCTGCTGGATTCCTCGCCGTCGCCGTTTTGGAGGGGGCAGTTCAATCCGGGACATATCACCTGCACGGGCCTGGTATTCAGCCCCGCGCAGGACCGCGTCCTGCTGGTATTGCACAGGCGCTTGCAGCGGTGGCTGCTTCCCGGCGGTCACGTGGAGCCGGACGATCCGCTGATCGGAGACGCGGCGCGGCGCGAAGTGGTGGAAGAGACTGGCGCTGTGTTGCGCGCGGACGCCTCGCCGCTACTAGTGGGCGTGGATGTGCACGGCATCCCGCCGCGGCGCGACGAGCCGTTCCACCTGCACCACGACCTGATCTTCCGCTTTCAAGCCGAATCGGATGCCTGCGAGCCTTCCGAAGAGGCGCGGGAAGTGGTTTGGTGTACGGTGGCCGAGTTCGATCGCTACCGATTGCCAGGCAGTTTGAGACGTAGTTACGCCCGGGGGTCACGTCAGTTCCAATTCGGCGATGAAGTCACGAAGAGTCTCTGAACATTCCGTCGGCGAGGAAACAAAACGATGCACCTCGATTCCGCTTAGATCTGAAGGGATCTCTATGTTACCCCGGACGAGAAGAAGGCACTTCCCACGGCCAAATTTGCCCCAGAACCATCCGACTTCAACAATGACGTTCTGGCGCGCTCTCAGCGATTCGGTATTGGTTCTACGGGCGAGGGCCAGGTCATCGGGCGTCAGGATCGCCAATGCTCCTCGTACCCCGCTGGCTAATCGTTCAAACTTCTCGGGCAGCGTCCGAGCGGAATCCGCCTTGTCAATCATGGTGATCGGCGTGACATGCGGGAACCTTTTCAGAAGGAAGTTTTCCAGTTCCAACCTTGCCCCGGTGTCGTGTCCATGAACAATCATCAAAGGAATGGAACGGATCGGGCGATGGACAATGGGCAGGGCGCCGATCGCCAAAGGAGCGTTGCTTTGAATCCCGCTTCGGGCCGCTTCAAAGGCGAATTCCCGCATACGAATGATACGATCGACCATATAGGGGTAACGCGAAAGACCCAGTTGTATCCATGCCCAAAACCGGTCAAAGAGTTCGGTACGCTGCTCCTTGATAGCCTGAATGTTTGTGCTGGGGGCTATTCCCGAGCCGGCCGTCAGGATAAGGAGTGCTTGTTCGGCGGCATAGAGATCTCCAGCGACCAACAGACCTAACCGATCCGCGGTCATGTGCGTGCGCCTCTGCCACGCCCAATAGAAAAAGAGTGAGAACTGCCCGATGGTATGCTTGATGGTCCAGAAACTGAAATAGCCGGTGGCAATAAGCCCCAGCTGCCTCCCGATGAAGAACATTAATTCTCGCGAGGATCGGTGCTCAGTCAGGTCATCCAGCATATTCGAGGTGATCATCAGGATGCCCCGGCGTGAAAATCTCCGCGCGACGAATAGCTCGAATATACCGTGACCTTGCAAGATAAAGACCGTTGGCGCATAAATTCCCAGAACATCGCTTGCCTCGGTCACAAGAGAGTGGATCTGCGGGTATTGGTTCGGTCCGACCCTGACAGCGTGGCCTTGCAAGAACGCCAAAAACAGCTGCCAGCTTATCCACAGCAGGAGGGTTCCTGCTAAGCACGCGGCCACGACTATGAGAAAGCTCCTGATATCGAGAAATGCAACTGCGATGAGCGCTGCTACGGCAATCACCGTTGCCGCGTATACGAACCCCAGGTAGAAGTTCTCCATCGGAACTCTGATGCGGCCCAGGTCGAGATGCTGGCCTTTGCCGATTCTTGGGATTTCCCAAATCTCAGGCCCGATGTTGTCCGTCGCTGCCGGCTCCGGTGGACGCGTAACGGCCCCAACCACTCCGACGGGAGCCATAGGCCGGCCGGCTGCTGGAATCGGGGGATCTAATTCAAACCTGAATTCCGGCCCCTCGAAACCCACCTGCACCACGTCGCCCGGAACCAGCTTTGACGTTCCGAAAATGCGCTGCTGGTTGATGAACGTTCCGTTGCGGCTCCCCAGGTCGGTCAGGGAAAACTCCGGGGGCTCCTCCCTTTCGACCATGATCTTGGCATGATGCCGGCTGACGTCATCTTGATCTATCCCGTACGTGACCCCGCAAGATGGATCCCGGCCGATGGTCAGTTCCCTGAAACGTTTGAAATGTTTGAACGGGAATTCTTCGACTTGGTTCCCTTTGGATCTGTTCAAGTGGCGTATTAGAACGCGTCGTTCCATTTTTCCTCCGGCTTTCCTCCGGCGGGCAAGGTACCGAACATTATAGAAACCCGGAAAGGCAACCGCAAGCCACGGGTGCGCGACGCAAGTGGAGATTCCCGCAACGCGACTTGAGTCGACGGATCGCAGCATGCTTAGTTTTATCCGCGTTCATCTGTGTTCATCGGCGGCCAGATATGCTTTTCTCCCGGCCCAACGGGAAATTCAGAACCCGGTATTGGCCGCAGATGAACGCAGATAAACGCGGATAAAACAAGTCATACGAAGGTTGGCCTGATGCTTCCCGATGTGGCTGGCCGAGCGCCAGAAGTACGGCTACGCAAGATCTCGCGGTTTTCTTTGAGTTTTCCCGCCTCTCCGCTTTTGTGTCGCACACCCGCAAGTCACACCGCAACAGCCACGCCGCCGCCGTGAGAAACTAAGAGCTAGGTGCCCCCAGAGCCGAATCCGCTGCCCAAGTCCGAACGCCTGCGCGCGCTCCTGCCCGATATAAAGGAGCTCGTCCGGCCGCGCCGCGGGCTGCTGGCCTGGGGCATGGTGCTGATGGCCATCAATCGCGTCTCGGGACTGGCCCTCCCCGCCTCCACCAAGTACCTGGTGGACGATATTCTCACCAAGCATCATTACTCGATGCTGCGGCCTCTGATCCTGGCTGTGATGGGTGCCACCCTGATACAGGGTGCGACTTCGTTCGCCTTGACGCAGCTGCTTTCCAAAGCCGCACAGCGCCTGATCGCCGAGTTGCGCCGCAAAGTGCAGGGACATATCGGACGGCTGCCGGTGGCCTTCTACGACGGCAATAAGAGCGGCATGCTGGTCTCGCGCATCATGAGCGACGTAGAAGGCGTGCGTAACCTGATCGGCACCGGCCTGGTGGAATTCGTCGGAGGGCTGCTGACGGCCCTGCTCGCACTGATCGTCCTGGTGCGGCTTAGTCCCACAATGACCGGAGTCGCGCTGGGCGCCATCCTTGTGTTTGGTCTGGCACTGCGAAAAGCGTTCGGAGTCATGCGGCCGATTTTCAAGGAGCGCGGCAAAATCTCAGCCGAGGTTACCGGACGCCTGACCGAATCGTTGGGCGGGGTACGGGTGGTGAAGGGCTATCACGCCGAGGCCGCGGAGGCCACCGTTTTCGCCGGCGGAGTACAACGCCTGCTGGACAACGTGATGAAGAGCCTCACCGCCACTTCATTCATGAGCTTCGGCGCGACGCTCATGATGGGTATCCTGGGCGCGCTGGTCATGTACCTTGGCGCGCGCCAGATCATGGCGGGAACCCTCACATTAGGGCAGTTCTTCATGTTCACCATGTTCCTGGCATTTCTGGTGGGTCCGGTCTTCCAGATTGTAGGGATCGGAACACAGATAAGCGAAGCGCTGGCCGGACTGGAACGTACGCGCGAGGTTCTGCGCGAGCGGCCCGAGGACGAAGACCCGCGCCGGAATGTGGCGGTAGGGCGCGTCGCCGGGGAGGTGGTTTTCGATAACGTGACCTTCGCCTATGACGAAGGCAAGACCGTTCTGCACGACATTTCCTTCCGGGCGGCGCCCGATACGGTGACGGCGCTGGTGGGCGCTTCAGGATCGGGAAAGTCCACGATCATCGGCCTGATCGCGGCATTCTACGCTCCAGGCCAGGGCGCCATCCGCATCGACGGTGTGGATCTTTCGACGATCCGCCTCGATTCCTACCGTACCCAACTGGGCGTAGTCCTGCAGGACACATTCCTGTTTGACGGCAGCGTTCGCGAAAACGTGGCCTTCTCCCGGCAGGATGCCACCGAGGCGCAGATTCGGGAGGCGTGCCGCATTGCGAGGGTGGACGAATTCGCCGATTCGTTCGAAAAAGGACTGGACACGGTGGTGGGCGAAAGAGGCGTCAAGCTGTCGGGCGGCCAGCGGCAGCGGGTATCCATCGCGCGCGCCATTCTGGCGGACCCGGCCATTCTGATTCTGGATGAAGCCACGTCCAGCCTGGATTCGGAATCGGAGGCACTGATTCAGGAGGGACTCTCCTATCTGATGAAAGGGCGGACCACCTTCGTGATTGCGCACCGGCTTTCGACCATCCGGCGGGCGGATCAGATCCTGGTGGTAGAGGGCGGCCGCATCGTGGAGCGCGGGCGGCACGCAACGCTATACTCCCAGCAGGGCAGGTATTACGATCTGTACACGCGGCAGCACGGTGTACAAACGAATCTGTTCCTGGCGCCGGGGGAAGGGCAGGAGCAACCGGCGCCGGCCGAGCCGGCCAACGGGGCTACGGCGGCTAGCCAACCCGCCGGAGGGAATCCACTAACCGATGCTGTCCGCCTGATCCGCGGCTAGTCCCCACTTGAACATTCGTTGAAATGTTCGGTCCTCAAATTGCACTATCCTTCGGCACGGAGCGAAGAGGACGATATGTGGATCGCCGGGGGTCTTGCAGCTTTAGTAGTACTTAGCTTGTTGTTGTCGATGATTTCCAGCCCGCCAACGATTGGCCGCTGAGACACACTGTACAAATCTGACACAGTCTGAGACAAAGATAGTCAGACCGATTCGAAGTAACGCGCCAGCTCCCAGTCGGTAACTGATTTTTCATATTGGCGCACTTCCCATTCCCGCGTGCAGGCGTAGTGATCGACGAACTGCTCGCCTAACCAGTCGCGCGCTACGCGGCTGCCACGAAACAGGCTGGTAGCTTCGGCGAGCGTGCGCGGCAGCGGCGGCGCGTCCCCGGAATAGGCATTGACGGTCGGCGGAGGTAGCTCGAGCCGGCGCTCGATGCCGTCCAGTCCGGCCGCCAGCGAAGCGGCCATCGCCAGGTATGGGTTGATATCCGCGCCCGTGAGCCGCAGCTCGACGCGCGTGGATTTGCGGCTGCCGGGAATTGCCCGCACGGCAGTGGTCCGATTGTCGATACCCCAGGTGGCATTCACCGGCGCCCAGGCGCCCGGCACTGTACGCTTGTAAGAGTTGATGGTGGGGCAGAAGACCGCCGCCAGCCCTGCCAGATTCTCCACCAGCCCGGCCACGTAATGCCGCATGAGGTCGGACATGCCGGCTTCGCCATAGAAGAGGTTTTCGGGCTTTCCGGCAGGACTCAGGCTCTGATGCAGGTGGCCGCTCGATCCGGGCAGCGCCGCGTTCCACTTGGCCATGAAGGTGGCTGTAAGACTGTGCCGCGCGGTCACTTCTTTTACGGCAGTCTTGAACAGCGCGGCGCGGTCGGCCGCCCGCAGCCCAGCCTCTACCGCAATGGCCGCTTCGTACACGCCCGGTCCGGTTTCGGTATGGAATCCTTCCAGGGGTACGTCGAATGTTGCCAGCGCTTCCAGGATGTCCACCACCAGCTCCGCGTTGGCCGAAGCGCGCACCACGCTATAGCCGAACATGCCCGGAGACAACGGGGTGAGCCCGTCGAAATGCTTGTCGCGCAGGCTCTGGGGCGTCTCGCGAAAGATGAAGAACTCGTACTCCGCCGAAAAATGCGCCGCGTAACCGCGTTCCCTGGTGCGCTCCAGCACGCGCTCGAACACCTGCCGTGGAGCGATGGCCAGCGGCGAGCCGTCCGGCTGGCAGAAATCCAGCAGGAAAAAGGCCGTGCCCGGCTCCCACGGCGGCAAGCGGAAGCTCGACAAATCGATGCGGCAGTGGGCATCCGGATACCCTGTGTGCCAGCCGGTAAACTTGACGTTGTCGTAGAGCACATCGCCAATATCCCAGCCAAAGATCACGTCGCAGAAAGCCAGTCCCGATTCCGCCGCCGACCAGAACTTGTCCACGCTGATGTACTTTCCGCGCAGCGTCGCATCGATGTCGAAAGCGCCCAGCTTGACGCGGCGGATGTGGTTATCCTCGAAGCGGCGCCGGATCGATTCCAGATCCATCAAAGGGCCACCCACACGGATTTGACGTTGGTGTATTGCTCGAGAGCGTAGGAGCCCAGGTCGCGCCCGAAGCCGCTCTGCTTATAGCCGCCGAAGGGCGAGGCGGTATCGAATCCGTTGTAGGTGTTGATCCACACTGAGCCGGCCTTGATATCGGCCGCCATACGGTGCGCCAGTTTGATATCGCGCGTCCATACCGCCGACACCAGGCCATAGATGGTGTCATTGGCGATCTCCACGGCTTCATCCGGATCGCGGAATTTGAGCGCGCAGAGCACCGGACCGAAGATCTCTTCCTGGGCGATTTTCATGCCGGGCTGCACCTCGGAGAATATGGTCGGCTTGATGAAGAAGCCCTTGGCCTTGGCGCCTTCAGTGTCGCGCTCGCCGCCGCAACAGAGTTTGGCGCCCTCTTCCCGCCCGGAGCGAATGTAGTCCAGAATACGCTCCATCTGGCGGGCGGAGACCTGCGAGCCCATTTGGGTGGCGCCGTCGAGCGGATCGCCCAACTTCAGCTTGCCCGCGCGCTCGACCAGTTCGCCGAGAAAGCGATCGTGTATGTCCTGATGCAGCAGCAGGCGCGAGGCGGCGCTGCAGATCTCGCCCTTATTGGCGAAGATGCCCCAGAAGGCCGATTTCAGCGCGGCTTCCAGATCGCAATCCGGAAAGATGATATTCGGCGACTTACCGCCCAGCTCCAGGCTGAGGCGTTTGAGGTTGGATTCGCCGGAGGCCTGCAGCAGGCGCCGTGCCGTGCGGATGCTGCCGGTGAAGCTGATCTTGTCCACATCCATATGCACGGCCAGCGCTTCGCCGGCGGTCTGGCCATAGCCTGTGACCACGTTGAGGACGCCGTCCGGCAGGCCCGCCTGCTGGCAGTATTCGGCTAGCTTCAGCGCGGTGAGCGGTGTCCATTCGGAAGGTTTGAGCACCACGGAACAGCCGCAAGCCAGCGCGGGCGCCACTTTCCAGGCGGCAATCTGCAGTGGATAATTCCAGGGCACGATGGCGCCCACCACGCCGATCGGCTCGCGCAGCGTGTAGTTCAGAAAAGGACCATCCACGGGAATGGTCTCGCCGTACATCTTGCGCACCCAGCCGGCGTAATAGCGGAAGGCATCGATGGCCGGATCGACGTCGGCGCCGCCGGCCTCGCGCACGGTCTTGCCGTTTTCCAGGGATTCGAGCACGGCCAGCTCTTCGCGATGCTTCGACAGGATTTCGGAGATGTCCCAAAGGATCTTTTCCTTCTTGGACGGGTCCATGCCGCGCCAGCTTTTGCTCTCGAAACTGGCGCGCGCGGCGGCCACGGCGCGGTCCACGTCGCAGGCCGCACCGTCCGGTACAGTGGTCAGCAACTCGCCGGTGGCAGGGTTGACGATATCGATGGTGCGGCCGGTCGCAGCGTCTTCCGGGCGGCCATTGATCGACAGCTTGCCCGGGCGCAGTTGTTGTTTGATCTCTTCAGCAACGCTCATAATGGATTCTCTCGCAGCATACACCAGGCGGGGGAGAGGCGGGGAGGCAAAATGCGGCAACCACGACGGCTTCAGGTCAAG
>Ga0302325_10005236_pt1 | contig 29637 bp, 25 predicted proteins | sample Palsa_T0_2_FD_201948 | JGI IMG/M metagenome (GOLD analysis project Ga0302325, IMG submission 201948) | Peat permafrost microbial communities from Stordalen Mire near Abisko, Sweden - Palsa_T0_2 | ecosystem: Environmental > Terrestrial > Soil > Palsa > Peat permafrost | place: Sweden: Abisko...
TTCAGCAACGCACGAATGGCGGCGGAGGTGCGGCTGCGAGCGCGCAGTTCGAGCACCTGACCGAGCAGCACCAGCGTGGTGATCGCCGCGGCCGCCTCGAAGTAAACGGGCACTTCGCCATTTTCCATCCGAAACGAAGGGGGGGGAATTCCAGGGAAGAAGACCGCGATCACGCTGTACACCCAAGCCGTGCCGGTGCCGAGAGCGATGAGCGTAAACATGTTCAAGCTGCGATTCGTCAGCGAAGCCCATCCGCGCTCGAAGAAGGGAGCTCCCGCCCATACGACGACGGGCGTGGCGAGCAGGAACTCGATCCACCCGGCTGCGTGAGCCGACAGGATGCGCTGCACGGGCCGGCCCGGAATTGAATCCGACATTCCCAGCGCGATCACCGGAATCGTAAGCGCCAAGCTCACCCAGAATCGCCGGGTCATGGAGACCAGTTCAGGATTTTCGCTCTCGTCCACCGTCGGGATTTCCGGTTCGAGAGCCATGCCACACTTGGGACAGGCCCCGGGGTGATCCTGGCGGACTTCCGGGTGCATCGGGCAGACGTAGACGCTTGCTTTCGCGGCGTGAGGCGGCGCGGAAGGACGCGGTTTCGCCATTCCCAGTTGAACTAACGGGGTAGCGCTTGGAGGTTTCGCGAGCAAATATTTCGCCGGATCAGCGCGGAATTTTTCGGCGCATCCGGAGCAGCAGAAATAGAAAGTTTTCCCCAGGTGCTCGGTGGTGGCCTTCGCGCGCGCCGGGTCCACCGACATACCGCAGACGGGGTCGATCTTCGTGGCGCCAACGCCGGGCGCGGCCATTTCAGTTTTCTCGCAGCAGGGAATTGAAATAGGCGAGCATATCCGGGCTGGTCCAGTCCTGCGGACCGATAATCCTGCGGTCCAAGCGCCCTTTGCGGTCGATCACATATGTTTCTGGATACGCCGTGGTGCCGTAATTGGCTGCAATCTGCTTGGAAGCATCACGGTAGGTGGGGAAGTCGACGCCATATTGGGCGAGGAAGCTTTGATACGTGGCCTCGTCATCATCGACGCCTGCGTTTACTCCCAATACCGTTCCGCCGAGCGGCGCAATACGTTCCTGCAGCTGATTCAGTCCAGGTGTTTCGTCACGACATGGCTTGCACCAGGTGGCCCAGAAGTTCAGCACCACCACCTTACCTTTCAGATCGGAGAGGTGTGTCGGATTGCCGTTCAGAGTGAGCGGAAAGTCTTTCGCCGGGCGGCCATGCACGCTCGGTTCGCCTTGGCGATAGCCGGACGAGGCGAACAGAATCAGCAGGCCCACAACAAAGGCCAAGACCACCGCGGTAATGAGTTTACGTTTCAATCCCTGAGCCAGCCCCCTATAATGAAAGCATACCAAAGCTGTTCCATTGAGTTTAGCAGCCTCACGAAGAGGACACAAAAGCCTTGGTTTCCGCGATCATTCCCGCACGAGACGAAGAAGCCTCCATCGCCCGCGCTGTCGAGTCCGTCGCGGCGCAGCCGGAGGTAGGCGAAGTCATCGTAATCGACGATCAGTCGCAGGATTGCACCGCTGAGATTTTGGCCGGGCTGGCGCGGGGAATTCCGAAGCTCAAGATATTGCAAACAAATGGGTTACCGCCCGGCTGGATTGGCAAGAACCACGCCGTGGCATTGGGCGCAGCGGCCGCGACGGGCGATTGGCTGCTCTTTACTGATGCTGACACGTACCACCTGCCGGGATCGACCCATCGGGCTTTAGCTGACGCCGCAGACCACGATGCGGTGCTTGTCTCGTACTCGCCTGAGCAGGAGATGAAAACATGGTGGGAGCGCGCGCTCATACCGTTCGTCTACTGCCGTCTGGCAGCCCGCTTTTCGTTTGCGCGCGTGAATGATCCGCGGTCCCGCGAGGCTGCTGCTAATGGACAGTTCATCCTGTTGCTGCGGGACGTCTACGAATCGATAGGCGGCCACGCAAATGTCGCGGGAGAGATTCTCGAAGACGTCGCCCTGGCGCGGCGCGTGAAGCAGAGCGGCCACAGAATTTACTTTGCGGCGCCTTTCGGCGTCGTGCGCACCAGGATGTATCGGTCGTTTAGCGCCATGTGGCAGGGATGGACGAAAAATCTCTATCCATTGATGGGAGGAAGCTTCTCCGGCATACTGCGAGAGTTTTGGCTGGCAACTCCGTGGGCGGCGTTCGTTGTTCCAGCCCTGCTGTATCCTATGGAAGCGAGGATCCACCCCTCGCCGGTGCCGTACCTGGTCTGCTGGGGCGCGTTGCTGCTGGGCGCTCATGTCCTCTATGCCGCGCAACTTTACCGGAATCTTTTCCCGCTGCGATATGTCCAATACTACATGCTGGGCGCGTGTCTCTATAGCGCAGCGCTTATCACGTCGTGGTGGAAGAGCGCGCACGGGGCGGTGGTCTGGAAGGGAAGAGAATACCGGAGCGCATCGCATTGCTCGGAAGCGTTCGGAGCGCGTACGCACGGGGCGAAGACGACATGATACGCATCACTCGCAAGCTCGAGTTCTCGGCGGCGCACTTCTATCACAATCCGGACTTCTCCGCCGAGGAGAACCGCCGCATCTTCGGCAAATGCAATAACCCGCACGGTCATGGACACAATTACGTTCTGGAGGTTACGGTCGCCGGCGAACCCGATCCCACGACGGGAATGGTGTTGGACCTGAAAGAGTTGAAGGAGCTTTTACAGCGTGAAGTGGCCGATCGTATGGACCATCGCCACTTGAACTATGAAGTACCAGAGCTGGCGGGCAAGATTCCAACCTGCGAAAACATCGCGCTTGTGATTTGGAATCTGCTGGAACCGAAGATCACACGCGGAAAGCTCGACCGCGTACGTCTTTACGAGTCGAACGACTTGTTCGCCGATTGCACCGCGGGCCACGCGAATGGAAATCGCGCATGACCGCTTCGCCGAGAATTTCGCTGACGCGGCGCTACCGCTTTGCCGCTTCGCATAGGCTGCACTGCTCGACGTTGAGCCCAGAGGAAAACAGGCGACTCTATGACAAGTGCAACAACCCTTACGGGCACGGTCACAACTACGTGTTGGAAGTGACCGTTAGCGGGCTGGTCGACCAACAAACGGGTATGATTGCTAATCTCGGCGAGCTGGACCCTTTCGTCGAGCGCGAAGTGATTGAGCCCTTCGATCAGCGATACTTGAACGAAGAAGTCCCCAATTTCCGGGATAACGTGCCCACTACGGAGAATTTGTGCCGCGAAGTGTACCGACGGCTTAAGTCTTTTCCCTCGGCGCGCCTGGAGCGCGTAAGAATCGAAGAGACGAGCAAGAATAGCTTCGAGTTTGCGGGAGATACCGAAATGCCGGACGCCCACCGGCAGTGAGGAGCAAGCGACTGATGAGTGCAACGACCAGAATCAAGCTTCCGGAGACGCCGTCGTCCGGGCGCATCGCGGGGCTGGTTCGCGAAATGATTGCGGAGTTGGGAGAAGATCCGAACCGCGAAGGCCTAAGGGAGACGCCCGAGCGGTTCGAAAAAGCATTGCGCTACCTGACCAGCGGCTACCGCGAAGATCCGGAAACGGTGCTCAACGGCGCGATGTTTTCGGTGTCCTACGATGAGATGGTGGTGGTCAAGGACATCGAGTTGTACAGCCTGTGCGAGCACCACCTGCTGCCGTTCTTCGGAAGGTGTCATGTGGCGTACATCCCCAACAAGAAAGTCGTCGGTCTGAGCAAGATCGCGCGCCTGGTGAACATGTACGCGCGGCGGTTGCAGATTCAGGAGCGGTTGACGAGCCAGATCGCCGAGGCGCTCGAGGAAAAGCTAAGCCCTCAGGGCGTCGGCGTGGTGATCGAAGCCCGGCATTTGTGCATGGTGATGCGCGGAGTCGAGAAACAAAACTCCGCGGCGATGACCAGCGCAATGCTCGGCTGCTTCCGGGACAACAAGCAGACGCGCGATGAATTCCTGGCGCTTCTTCGCTCCGGAAAATGATCCGAAACGCGCCATTCAGCGCCCGCCGTTTACAGTAAATTCCCTTTGCGGCCTACAGTGTCTATGTTAGGCTTTTTATGTTGAAGAAGAGGCAAACAAAGAGAGAGTAGGGCACGGCGTTTCAGAGGGAAGGGGTGAGTTGATGGAAATAAAGGCCGGCCTGATCGAGCAATATCGGGTACATCCCAGAGACACGGGATCCCCCGAAGTGCAGATCGCGCTATTGAGCGAACGCATCAACTACCTCACAACCCACCTCCAGTCCCACGCAAAAGATCACGCATCGCGACGCGGGTTGATCATGATGGTCAACAAGCGCCGGCGTTTGCTGGACTATCTGAATCGGCGCGACCCGGATCGGTACCGCGAGATTGTGGAACGACTCAGCTTGCGCAAGTAGCGCGGATTTCCCCGGCGGCCACACCGGCCGCATCTTCCTTCCCCGCATAAGCCGGAGCTGTCGTTTGGTATTTGCGCAGCCAAAGGCGCTTTGCGTCGACGCGCTCATTCGCTGATCTCCACGTGACCTCCTCTAGTTTTTCTCTTCGAGCGATTTTCCGAGAATTATTCTCGTATCTGACGATGTTCCCGCAAGAGCGGGACAGAAGGATGTGATGGATGTTTGAACGAGTCAGTTTGGAAGTGGGGGGACGAACTTTAACTCTGGAAACCGGCAAGATGGCGCGTCAAGCGCACGGAGCCGTCATAGCGCGCTACGGAGATACCGTAGTGCTGGCCACCGCGTGCATGGACAACAAAGCGACGGAGAAGGATTTTCTTCCGCTGACCGTCGACTACCGTGAATACACCTATTCGGCCGGGAGAATTCCCGGCGGTTTTTTCAAGCGCGAAGGGCGGCCTTCGGAGCGCGAGATCCTGACTTCGCGGCTCATCGACCGGCCGCTGCGCCCACTATTTGCAGAGGGTTGGGCCACCGAGACGCAGATCATGGCCATGGTTCTTTCGGCCGATGCGGATAACGATCCGGACGTCATTGGCGTGACCGCGTCTTCCGCGGCGCTCTATATTTCCAAGATTCCTTTCCTCAATCCCATCGCCTGCGTGCGCGTTGGGCTGCTCGACGGCAAGCTGGTCGTGAATCCGACCACCAGCGAACAGAAAACCAGCCTGCTCAATATCATCATCGCCGGCTCGGAAAAAGCCATCGTGATGGTGGAAGCGGGATCGCAGGAAGTATCGGAAGAGACGGTCGTGGATGCGCTGGAATTCGGCCACGCCGAGATCCGCAAGATCATCGCCGCCATTCGCGAGTTGGGCACCCGCGTAGGAGAGAAGAAAGTTTCCGTTACGCCCCCCGCCTTCGACGAAGCGCTCTATCAGGACATGATGAGGAAGTACGCCGACCGGTTGCGCGATGCCCTCGATACCGCCAAGCATCCGAAGCTCGAGAGCTACGGGCTGGTGGATGCGGTGAAGAAAGAAATCTTTGCGGCGATTCCGGAAGAGGATAAGCCTAAGCGCGCCATGGCCGGGGCTGCGCTCGAGCGATTGCGCGAGCATATATTCCGCGAGGACATGCTCGGCCGGCGTCGCCGGCCCGATGCCCGCGCATTCGATCAAATTCGCCAGATTACCTGCGAGATTGGCGTTCTGCCGCGCGTGCACGGCTCTGCTCTGTTCACGCGAGGCGAAACCCAGTCGCTGGCAACGTCGACGTTGGGTACCAAGGAAGATATGCAGAGGCTCGACTTGCTTTTCGAGCGGGATATGCACAAGCGCTTCATGCTTCACTACAACTTCCCGCCGTTTTCAGTCGGCGAAGTGAAGTTCGTCCGTGGCCCCGGCCGCAGAGAAATCGGGCACGGAGCGCTTGCTGAGCGAGCGCTGGCGCCGTTGCTGCCCGACATCGCGGACTTTCCATACGCCGTCCGCGTCGTCTCCGACATTCTGGAATCCAACGGGTCTTCTTCCATGGCCTCGGTCTGCGGCGGTTCGCTCGCGCTGATGGATGCGGGCGTCCCACTGAAGTCACCATGCGCCGGAATTGCCATGGGCTTGGTGGTCGAGGGCGAGAAGTACGCCATCCTCACCGATATCGCCGGAGCCGAAGATCACTACGGCGACATGGACTTCAAGGTTGCCGGCACGCGCACCGGTATCACCGCGCTGCAAATGGATATCAAAGTCAGCGGCGTGAGTATCAACATGATGCGCGAGGCGTTGGCCCAGGCCCGCAAGGCGCGCCTGGAAATCCTCGAAACCATGGAGAAAACAATTTCAACCGCGCGGCCCGAGATGTCCAGTTACGCCCCGCGTCTGCATATGCTGACCATTCCGACTGACAAGATCCGCGACCTCATCGGCCCCGGCGGAAAGAAGATTCGCGGGATCGTCGAAGCCACGGGCGTCAAGATCGACGTGATGGACGATGGGAAGGTGCACGTGTTCGCGAGTAGCAGCACGGCGGCCGAAGCGGCGTTGAAGATGATTCGCGATGTCACCGCCACCGCCGAGATGGGGAAGACCTACCTCGGTACCGTCGTGCGCATCGCGGAGTTCGGCGCTTTCGTCGAGATTTTCCCGGGCACCGATGGTCTGCTGCACATCAGCGAAATCGCAGAGGCGCGCATCCGCGCGGTTCGCGACGAACTGAAGGAGGGCGACCAGGTGCTTGTGAAGGTGCTGGCGATCGAAGGCAACAAGATCCGGCTTAGCCGCAAGGCTGTGTTGCGCGACCAGCGCGACAAGCAGGCCAAGAGCGAACCCGCGGTCTAGCTGTTAGCGTCATATCGGGAGGGCTGGCGCGGCTGGCCCTCCCATTTCTCTCCTCAATTGTTTGGAAATTTCCCGCGTGGCGATGCGAACCCGAAGTGCGTTTATTCCTGCGTGGAGACCCGCTCGATCCGCGCGCCCAAGGGGCACAATTTGTTTTCGATGCGGTCGTATCCGCGGTCGAGGTGATAGACGCGGTCGATCCAGGTCGTGTTGTCGGCCACCAGCGCCGCCAGAACCAACCCCGCGCTCGCGCGAAGGTCGGAAGCGGTGACCGGCGCACCACTTAGCGGCGTTGGTCCCGTAACCGTTGCGGTATTGCCATCGATGGCGATATTCGCGCCCATGCGCACCATTTCGCTGGCGTGTACCATGCGATTCTCGAAAATCGTTTCACGAATTTGCGAAACGCCCTTCGCCTGCGTTGCCAGAGCCATGAACTGCGCCTGCATGTCGGTCGCAAAGCCGGGATACTCTTCGGTGGTCACGTCCCCTGCCACCAGGTTTTTCGCGGCGCGTACGCGCAGCGCGCGCTTGCCTTCGCAGCGGACATCTACTCCGCATTCTCTGAGCTTCTCGATGATGGATTTCAGGTGAGCGGGATCGCAATTATTCAGCAGGAGTTCGCCACCGGTGATCGCCCCGGCCACCAGAAACGTTCCGGTTTCGATGCGGTCGGGAATGATGGTGTGGGTCGCGCCGTGCAGGCTTTCGACGCCCTGCACGCGTATGGTCGGCGTGCCCGCTCCTTCGATCTTGGCGCCCATCTTAATCAGCAGCTCGGCCAGGTCGGTGACTTCCGGCTCGAGAGCTGAATTCTCGAGGATGGTCTCGCCCTCGGCCAAGACGGCAGCGGTAAGAATATTCTCCGTGCCCGTCACGGTAATCTTCGGGAAGCGAAAGGTGGCGCCGCGCAGGCGCTCCGCTCGCGCCTCCACATAACCGTGCTCCACCGTAATCTGGGCGCCGAGTTTTTCGAGCGCCTGGATGTGCAAGTCAATGGGGCGCGAGCCGATGGCGCAGCCGCCGGGCAGCGAGACGCGCGCATAGCCGAAGCGCGCAACAAGCGGCCCCAGCGTCAGCACGGAAGCGCGCATGGTTTTCACCAGGTCGTAGGGAGCTTCGGCGTGCGAAATCGTTTCGGCTCGAATTGTGAATTCGCTTGGCGGCATGTCCGGGCTGGTGACCTGGCAGCGCATATGCGCCAGAAGCTTCGACATCGTGATGATGTCGCGCACGTGCGGAATATTCTTTAGGCACAAGGGCTCGTTCGTCAGCAGGGCCGCGGCCATAGCGGGAAGGGCGGCGTTCTTGGCGCCGCTGATTTCGACCGTGCCTTCGAGCCTGCGTCCGCCATGAATTTCGAATCGATCCATAACTTATCCCCGAGCTTTCGAACCGGAGCGCTTTGACGATGGCATGCCGGCGACGAGAGCTTGCCGCACGTTGCCGCCGGTTTTCGCGAGCCGGCGACGCGCTTCCCTGACGCTGCTTCCCGTTCTTAGCATCACCAGCGCGGTTGGAAGATTGTGTCCAGCCAGCCGCAGAGCGTGTTCTGCGCGAGACGGGCTAACCCCGGAAGCCTCTTCCAGGATACGCGCGCCGCGCCGCTGTAACTTGCGATTTGTCAGTGCCACAGCGACCATCCAGTTGTCGTAGACCCTGCCCATTCGCACCATCGCTGCTGTAGAAAGCATGTTCAGAACCATCTTCTGCGCCGTGCCGGCTTTTAGCCGCGTTGATCCGGCGATGGCCTCGGGCCCGGTTTCGGGGGCAATTGCAATCTGCGCCGTGCGCGCCAAAGGCGACCGGGGATTCGAAGTCACGCCAATCGTGACTGCACCGCGCCGCCTTGCAAATTCCAGCGCGCCCAGAACGTAGGGCGTACCACCGCTCGCGGCAATTCCTACAACCACATCGCGCCGCGAAACGCCTGCGCGGCGAAGATCTTTCGCGCCATTTGCCCGTGAGTCTTCCGCGCCTTCCACAGCAGCGCGGAGCGCCCGTGCTCCTCCAGCGATCACGGCCTGCACCATCGCAGGCGACGTGCCGAAAGTAGGCGGACATTCCGCAGCGTCAAGAACCGCCAAGCGGCCGCTGGTTCCGGCGCCAATATAAAAAAGCCTCCCGCCGCTTTTCCATGAGGCCACGATGGCATCCACGGCCTTAGCAATCGAGCGCAGCGTGCGCCGAACGGCGGGCGCCACGCGCGCATCCTCGCGGTTCAGAATCTTCAGAATCTCGGCGGTGGATTTTTCGTCCAGGCCATACGAACTGGGATTCCGCCGCTCGGTCGTGATGGCTTTCAATCAGCGCTCCGGAGGCAATTATAGCGGCAGCCAGATGCTGCAAGAGGGCGACACTTCGGAATCCGGAAAGAATTGTGCCGAGGAAGTTATGGGCTGCCAGCCTGCTGGCTTTGGCCGCCTGCCAAGCCGAGCGCCTGAACAACGGCATCGTGAAGGGCGGGGCGAACCTGCCGGATCTTGTCGTTGGCCCGCGTCGGGTTGACGCGGTTCGTAAGCAGCACCACAAAAAGCCCTCGCTGGGGATCGATCCACAGTGATGTGCCGGTAAAGCCGGTATGGCCAAAACTCTTCGCCGAAAAATAGTGTCCCGACGAAGACGGGTCAACGGGAACGTCCCAGCCGAGCGCTCGGGCAGAATCTCCAATCCCTTTATGCGCTGTAAACGCCTCGATGATCGAGCGTGTGAGCAGTCGGCGCTGGGCGTATACGCCGCCATTGAGCATCATCTGGGCGAAGGTGGCTACATCGCCCGCGGTGGAGAAAAGGCCCGCGTGGCCGGCAACGCCGCCCATGGCCCACGCGTTTTCGTCGTGAACCTCGCCCTGAATCAGCCGTTTTCGGTACGTATCGTCCTGCTCGGTAGGCGCGATTTGCGCACGCAAGCTTCGCGGCGGATTGAACAGCGACGAGCTCATTCCCAGCGGAGCGAAGATTTCGTTTCGGGCAAATTGATCGAGTGTGGCGCCGGTGAGCCGCTCCACAATTTCGCCCAGCAGAATAAATCCCAAATCGGAATACTCGACCTGCGTTCCAGGCTCGCGAACGAGCGGTTCGGCCATCACCGCCGCAAGTACGGCTTGTTTTCCCTTGGCCTTCTTGTAGAAATCAACGTGCGCGGGCAGTCCGGAGTCATGCAACATCAGCATCCGCACGGTTACACGCGCTCGCCATGCGGGATTCGGGTCTTTACTGGCGGCAGCCGCGAAAGCCGGCAAATAAAGCGACACGGGCTCATCGAGATCGATGTCTCTTCGCTGCGCCAGCATCATTACCGCAGTGGTAGCGACGATAGGTTTGGTCAGGGACGCGACATCGTAGATTGTGTCCGCGCTCACGCCGGCTGCCTTGGCGCCGCTTGTGAGCTTGCCAAAGGGGTGCACCGCCAATCGGCCGTTCCATCCCACGGCAAGCACGCCGCCTGGAAACGCGCCATCGGCAACGGCTCGGTCGAGAAGCGCGTAGGCCGGCGCCAGCTTGCCGGACAATTCCGCCGGCGCGGTTTCGAGAGTCATGGGATCTGCGGCGAGTCGCAGACCGTCGCCGCGCTTCACGGTGCCCGGCACCGTCACGGGAATCTTTCCGCCGATGGCTGTTTGGCCGAAAAGCGCCCGGGCCACGGCACGCTGCGAGACGTCATTCGTCGAGAATTCCGCGACCCAGGTGGGGGCGTTCGGGAAACGCCCGATCAGGTAGGGACTTCCGAAGGATGCGACCACAACGGGTTTCCCGCTGCCGATGAGCTGGTTCACGAACGCGCGCTGCTCATCGGGAAATCCGACGTTGCCCTTGCGGTCCGCTACGCGCACAAAAAGCGCCACGATCGCCACGTCGTAGTTTTGCGGCGGAGGAATTTTCAGCGAGCCGACGTTTGCGTATTGCGTGTCGGCGCGCAGCACCGTCAGCGAATCGACGCGAGGGCGAATCTCCGGCTCGATGGTCTCTCCCGGAACCGGATCGGGGTCGGCCGAAAGCGCCACCAGCAGGACGCGCAGGGGCTTGGTGGCATCGAGGGGCAGGGCGCGCGGTGTGTCGCGCAACAGGGTCACGCCGCGATCCGCAATGGATTGCGCCTCGGCCTCATAGGCGGGCAGTCCAAAGGTCGAACTGATGCGCGCCACATCGACAAAACGGTTCTGGTTTAGTCCCAGATGCGCTTTCGCGGCTAAAATCTTGCGCACTGAGACGTCGATGCGCTTTTCGGAGATGCGCCCCGACGCGACCGCCTCTTCTAAGCCGGCCATTGCTGCGTCCGGGAGCGGCGGCATCAACAGGACATCCGATCCGGCTTCGACAGCTCGGATCGCAGCCTCGCCAGGAGGGTAGAGCGAAGTTACGCCGCCCATGTCCATGGCGTCGGTCACGATCAGGCCGTTGAACTTCATTTCTTCGCGAAGGAGGCCGCTGAGGATTTTGGGCGAGAGCGTCGCGGGTACGTTGGGGTCCGCTTCCAGCGCCGGGACAGCCAGGTGCCCGGGCATTATGGAACTCACATCGGCGCCGATAGCCGCGCGAAAGGGAACTAGCTCGGTGCTGTCGAGTTCCTTGCGATCCCCCGAAACCACAGCCAGGGCCAAATGGGAGTCAACGCTGACGTTTCCATGCCCCGGAAAATGCTTAGCGGTGGCCAGCGCGCCGTTATCCTCGACGCCGCGCACGAATTGCGTAACAAAGCTCGCCACGCTCCCGGGATCTTCACCGAACGATCGCACATTGATGATGGGGTTGTCGGGATTGTTATTCACGTCCGCGTCGGGCGCAAAGATCCAATGAACGCCCGCGGCGCGCGCTTCGAGGGCGATCGACTTCCCTACGGCGTAAGCGAGTTTGGGATCGTCCGTGGCCGCGATTGCCATCGCCGAGGGATACGAGGTGCCCTCGTCGAGGCGCATCCCTGTGCCGGATTCAAAGTCCGCGCCAATCACGAGCGGAATCTTGGCGTGCCGCTGAAGATCATTCGTTAGTACAGCGGTCGGATAGACCTGGCTGCGCTCGATACCCAAGGGGCCGCGGGCCGTTCCGAGGATGAAGCCGCCCACGTGGTTGTCTTCGACCTGGTGAAGGAGGTCTTTATATTCACCGCTGTCGGCGGAAGTAAAGACGCCGAAGTAATACGGCATCAGCATCTGGCCCAATTTTTCGCGCAGCGTCATTTTTCGCAGGGTCTGCTCGACCCATGCCGCTTGCGAATTGACCTTGCGGTTCTTGCCGACGATATTTTTTTGTGAGCGTGCGGAAGGTGTCATGAGCCAGAGGGCTGCGAGGAGGGCGAGCGCCGCGATCGAAAGTTTCCGGCTACGCATCTTCTTGCCGGCTTCCGTTCATGAACGCTTGCATCCTGCGGTTGTATATAGCACACGCCTTTTTGCCGTACAATCGACCGCCAATGACGCGATTTCTTCTGCGCCCCAAGAATATCCCGTTCCGCGCGGCGCTCAGCGCCGTTTTCGCCGCGCTCTTGGCCTTTCCGCCAACAGGATCACCGCAGGCCAAGCCACAGGTCAATCCATACGGCCTTCCCGCTGACCGCATCCTTACCGGCGCCGACATGTACGCGTCTAGGAACTCTACGCCGCTCCATGGAAAGCGCATCGGTCTGATCACCAATCAAACGGGCGTGGATTTTTCCGGCCAACCGACCAGTCGCTTCTTCTTCACCAATGACGGCAAGCTGGTCGCGCTGTTCAGCCCGGAACACGGCTTGCAGGGACGCGCCGACGCGCCTGTCGAAAACTCAACCGACCCGGCGACGGGTGTTCCGGTGTATAGCCTTTACGGAGCGACGCGCCGCCCGACGGACGCGATGCTGAAAGGCATCGATGTGCTCATCTTCGATATTCAGGACGCGGGGGTGCGCTTCTATACCTACGTCACGACCATGGCCTACTGCATGGAGGCGGCCGCAAAGCACCATATAACCTTCATTGTCTTCGACCGGCCGAATCCTCTCGGCGGGGAAGTGGTCGAGGGGCCGATGCTCGATCCGGGCCGCACTTCATTCACGGGATATTTTCCCATGCCGGTGCGCTACGGGATGACCATGGGCGAGCTCGCAAGAATGTTTAACACCGAGAACAAAATCGGAGCAGATTTGCGGGTGATGTCTATGAGAGGTTGGCGTCGCCAGGAAACCTACGACCAAACCGGTCTCCGGTGGATTCCACCCTCGCCGAATCTGCCTACTGTAAACGGCGCGTTCCTCTATCCCGGCGTCGAAATCCTGCAGGCCGGAGGCGTTTCCGTCGGCCGTGGCACCGATTCGCCGTTCGAAATTCTTGGCGCTCCCTGGATTCATGCCAGCGATCTTGCCGCAAACCTTACGCAGCGCAAGATTCCGGGCGTGAGTTTTGCGGCGACATCATTCACGCCTGCTCACGATCTTTACGCCGGGATGCCGTGCCAGGGCGTGACTATCAGAGTCACCGACCGTGACGCATTTCGGTCTATGCGCATGGGCCTCGAACTCGCCGACGCCCTCCACCGTCTGTACCCCGAGCAGTTCCATCTCGAAAAAATAATCGAGCTGCTGGGCTCGCAATCCACGCTCGACCGGCTTGAACGTGGCGACGCCCCAGCCGAGATCATCGCCGGATGGGTCACCGATCTCGACAGCTTCCGCGCCATGCGCGCGAAGTATCTCTTGTATGATTGAACGTATTATCGACAGCGTGAAGTAGGCAAATTCCTATGCGCATCTGCTCACTCGTTCCGTCGGCGACCGAAACCCTCTATGCGCTCGGTCTCGGCGATTCCGTCCTTGGCATCACCCACGACTGCGATTTCCCGCCGGAGGTCACGAAGAAGCCGGTCTTAATCAAGCCGCGCATCGACCCTCATGCACCGCAAGCGGAGATCGACCGGCAGGTGAGGGAATTGGTTTCGCGCGGGGAAAGCATTTATGGCGTAGATGCTGACCTGCTGCAATCGATTGCACCCGACCTGATCGTCACGCAGGATTTGTGCCAGGTCTGCGCCGCTTCTCCGGACGATCTTGCGACGGCGCTCATCCGATTCCCAAATCCGCCGCAAGTGTTGGCGCTGACTCCCACTTCGCTCGCGGACGTTTGGGGCGACATCCGCCGCATCGGCGAAGCAACGGGTTGCTGCGACGTGGCCAAGAAATTGGCCCTGGAGCTTGAGCAGCGGGTGGCCGGTATCGCGGCCACGACCGCGCGTGCGAATTCCCGTCCTCGAGTTCTGTGTCTCGAATGGCTCGATCCCTTCTACGTGGGCGGGCACTGGGTTCCCGAAATGGTGGCCCTGGCAGGCGGTGTAGATGTGTTCGGCCGCGCAGGCGAGGCTTCCTTTCGCGTCACATCGGAAGAGATTGCCGCGTGCGGTGCTGAGGTGATTATTGTGATGCTCTGCGGATATAACCTCGCGCGAACGATCGAAGAGTTGCGCCGCTATCCGATCCCGGCCGCCTGGAACGGCCTACCCGCCGTGCGCGACCATCGAATCTTTGCCTCCGATGCCAATAGCCATTTCTCGCGCCCCGGGCCGCGTCTCGCGGAGGGAGTCGAGGTTCTAGCTCACCTCCTCCATCCGGAGCTTTTCCCCGAAGCGCCCGTCACGGATGCCGTCGCCTGCATTTGAGGAAGGCAAGGCGCCCTCCTAAAAAGCGAGGCGGTCGCTACGGGAGATCGACGGCGATTGGAGTCGCTAGTGCGCCGCGGTGTTGTCTTCGGCGTATCTCCGGCCACTAAGCTCACTAGGGAGCCTACCGCGAACGTCACCAGCGTTCCGGCAAACGTATACCAGGTGAATGCCAATGGCGTCTCGAATCGCACAGCGATCATCGTGATGATTCCGGCGACGAATCCGACCAGCGCCCCGGTTTCATTGGCCCGCCGGTTCCAGGTGCCCAACAGAAAAACGCCTAGCATGCCGCCATAGGTAATCGATGCGATGGTAAGTCCGGCTTGGAGTACCGGCCCCCAATTCACCATCCCCAGCAGCCCCAGCACGACGCCCCAAACCAGCGTGATAAGACGGGATTGTCCCAGCCGCCCACTCCGATCTCCCAGGCCGCTCCCGAGGTTCCTCCCGATTCGGCCTCCGCCCGCACCCATATCCACGCCAAGTTCGATCACCTTCACGCCGCCCATTCCTTTGCCTATTCCGAGATCGATGACGCTCGATGAGGCAAGTGAATTCAGCGCGCCGCTGGCGTTGGACATTGCTACAGCGAACATGGAGGCCAATACCAGGCCCGCTACTCCCGCCGGCATGTAGCGAACGACGAACTCAGGAAAGATGCGGTCGGTATCTCCGCCTGGAATTGGCAGCGGGGCGTGCAGCGCGAACACGAAAAGCATCACGCCGAGCACAAGAAACAGCGCAAATTGAGCGAAGATCACCACGCCGCTTCCGAGTAGCGCCTTCTTGGCGTCGCCTTCGTTGCGGGCAGCTAGCAGGCGCTGCACCATGGTTTGATCCGTCCCGTGGCTGGCCATGGTCAGGAAGGTTCCTCCAATGAGGCCGGACCAGAACGTATAGCTTTGCGTAAGGCTGAACGCGAAATCGAATACGCGCAGCTTGCCGCCCGCTGCAGCGGCTGCCTGCGTCACTTCGGGCCATCCTCCCGGAATCTTGTGCAGCAGGAGAAAAAACGCGGCGAGCGAGCCGGCAATATAAAGGAAGAATTGGATGACGTCCGTCCAAATGACCGCGCGCATGCCTCCCTCGAACGTGTAAAACATGGTCAGGACGGCGACGATGGCGATCGAACTCCGCACTCCGGTGCCGAACGCCACGCTCACCACCTTGCCGATGGCCGCGATGCGCACTCCCTCGGCTAGCGCACGGGTACCCAAGAAAACGGTCGCTGCAGCCGATTTCATACGCACCCCAAATCGCTTTTCCAAAAGCTGGTAGGCCGTGTAGAATTCGCCCTGGAAGTACTGAGGCACCAGCACCAGGCATAGAATCACCCGCGCCACCAAATAGCCCAGCACGAGCTGCAGGAAACCGAGGTTGCCGCCATATGCGATGGCGGGCGTGCCGATGATCGTCAGCGTGGAAGTTTCGGTAGCGACGATCGAGCAAGCCAGGGCCCACCAGGGCGCCGTGCGGCCGCCGAGAAAATAGTCCCGGATGGTGTGCTGGCTCTTTCGGAAGCGGGCGCCAAATGCCGTGATTCCTGCTAAATACAGCAGGATGACGGCGAAGTCGATGGGGCGGATGAGCATTGCCAAGGGCCGGTGAGACGCGCGATGCTAACCGCCGTCAGGAAAGGCTGTCAAGCAGCGTGACCGCAATACTATGAACGCTCCCGTTTCGAATACACGATACTTTTTGGGTTTGGACGGCGGCGGCACGAAGACGGAGTGCGTTCTCGTCGACGCGGAGGGCAAGGTTCTGGCGCGTTCGTTCGCCGGAGCATCGAATCCCTTGCGCGCCGGTTTTACACGGGCCTGGTTTGCGCTGAGTGAAGCGGGCGACGTTGTTCTGCGCCGGCAAAAAATTCGCGCTAAAGACATTTCCGGCGTGTGCGCCGGTTTGGGAGGCGCGGGCCGATCCTCGGTGGTGAAGCGCACAACCACTTTCTTCCAACAGAGCTATCCCAATGCCGCGGTGCGTGTGACCACCGATCTGGATGTCGGTCTGGAAGCGGCTTTTGGAACCGGGGAGGGAATCCTGCTGCTAGCGGGAACGGGATCAGCGGCTTTCGGCCGCGATAGCAATGGCCGTACCGCACGCGCGGGCGGGCGTGGCCCCTGGTTCAGCGACGAAGGCAGCGCCTTCGACATCGGACGCTCGGCTGTGCGGGCTGTCGCCTTATTTGAAGAACATCGCGGCCCGGCCACCGCGCTTTCGAAAAAACTTTTTTCCTGGAACGAATCCGGTAACTGGGATGTCCTCCTGGACCAGATTGCCAAAAACGCCGATGACGTTTTCCCCAAGATATTTCCCTTGGTAGCCCAGCTTGCCGACAAGGACGATGCCGTGGCGCGCGAAATTCTATCCGCGGCCGCACTATCGCTTGCCGAGCTGGCGCGGTGCGTAGCGAGCGACTTTGGCTGGCTGGATCGCGAAGTCTCCGTCGCCGAACTGGGCGGCGTATACGGCCGCTCGAAGTATTTTGATGCGGAGATCGAGGCCGCGCTCGCCAAGAGCCTGCCCCGGGCCCGCACTTTCCGTGTAGAGACATCGCCCGCCGAAGCTGCGGCGCACATGGCCGTTCGGCTGGTTGCGGCGAAGGGGAATGCGGCCTGATTCGGAGGCGCCGGCGTAGTTCGCGCAAACAATCCGCCGCTCTCCGGTGTCCAATATGAAGAAGTCGCATCAGGTTCGATGGATCGTCGCACTCGCAATCGTGGTGCTTGTAGGGGTGCTCTTGTATTCCTCTTTCCAGCAAACTCGCGAGAGTTACGAGGTTTGCGTCACGTTCAAAGGGGGATCACACTGCGCCACGGCATCCGGGGCGAGCTACGATCAGGCGGTGCGCAGCGCCCAGGAAATTGATTGCGAGATGTTAACGACCGGGCGTGACGAAAATATGGTTTGCCTGTCCCGTTCACCTGAGAAAGTTAGCCGCTCGAAATGACACGCTGCATGAATTGCGGTGCGGAGCGGGACGCGGATGTGTGCGACGTCTGCGGGCTTGGCTCTACCGCTGCGGAATTGACGCTGCGCCGCAAGCTGTTGAACCGCACAGCCATCTTTCTGCTGGGCGCGATTGCGCTGGTCGCAGCTGTCAGCCGCTATCCGGCGCTGGATATCGACAGCATACTGATCTTCATCGGCATCCTCTTTTTTCCCACACTCGGCTTGGCCATGTGGGTCGAGCGCAGGGCCCTGCGTCATGCGGAAGTGGAAGCGCTCAAACGCATCTACTACGGGCTCGTGCCGGTGCCTTGGCTTTTGGCTGCCATGTTGCTGGCCAACGGGGCGCTGGATCATTCGATTCCCCACATCGAAGAGGCGCGCGTGGTTGGGAAATTTTCCATGCCGGGTGCAGTGCACAGCCGCCGGTTGGTGGTCGCATCCTGGCGCGAGGAGCGTCGCCTCGAGCGCGTCCCCGTGAGCCGTGGCGACTTCGATCTCTTCAGCGTCGGTGACACTGCCGATGTGCAGGTTCAGGATGGCCTGATGGGCATCCCCTGGGTTACGGGAGTCTCCCGCCGCTAGCCCGCTTACTCCCCCGCAACACCTGTACTTCCTCGTGTCGCGCCTGGGCCAATCGGGAGGCGATAATTGTGTCGTGAACCTGCCGGACACTTGGACCGAACGTCTGCCCTTCCTCGAGCCACTCGAGGATAATTGGCGGCCCGTCCCCCTCGCTGTTTTGTTGATTGCAGGCGCGTTTTACGGACTTTTTCTGCTGCAAGCCGCTCGCGGTTCCGGCCCGATGTTGATGATCGACCTGGTCTTCATACCAATTCATGAGGGCGGGCACTTACTCTTTCGCTGGTTTGGCAGCGAGTTTCTGATGGTGGCTGGCGGGACGATGCTGCAATTGGCGGTGCCGCTGATGCTGGGAGTCTATTTCGTATGGCAGCGCCAGGTGCAGGGAGTGGCATTCTGCTTCTTTTTTATGTTCGAGCAGTCCCTGCCTATTGCCACGTACATGGCCGATGCTCGGGCACAGGAGTTACCGCTGCTGACGGTCGGCGACGGCGACTACGTGATTCACGACTGGAATTACCTATTTACCGTCCTCGGTGTTATCGACCACGACGTGCAGATCGCCCACGCGTTTCGCGTCGTGGGCTGGATTGGCATGTTCTCGGTGGTTGGTTGGATGATTTTCCGCAGTTTGCGCTCCGGCGCTTCGGAAGCAGCTTAACCGAGCTGCACAAGCGACTAATAGTAGTGGACGGGCGGAGTCAGAATCAGCGGATGCGGAACTTGTACTTCAAGCGCGCCTCCGTAGTCGCCCAGCGTGAGGTCAATCAGTTCCGCTGGCCCTACATCGCGGATCATCCAATCGGTAGTCGGAATCAGGCGGGACGTTGCCGCGAGGTCATCGCTGGTGAAGTCCTTTCCCTCAGCCTGCAGGGCAGAAAGCTTCACTTCGTAGACGAGTTTAGCTTTTATATCGAGCAGCAGATATCGTCGGCCGAGCTGCACCAGCGCCAGGTTGTCCTTTTTCTTTTCCTTCTTGTCCGGCTGATACAGATTCCACATGATCGGTATCTTGCCGCCCATCTTCACCTGTGCGCCTTGCGCTGCGACCCAATGGATGCGAGTAGAATCTTGGGCCGCCGGCGTCGACGCCAACGAAACCTTCATGCCGCAGACCATCAGAAGAAAACCAACAACGAAGAACGAGAGAACACGCTCGATCGAAAGTGCAGAACGATGACTTGGCTTGCGGGAGATCATTGGCCCTGCACTAAGGCGCCACGGTTTCGGCGAGCGATTTGTCCAGTAGGCGGATGGCATCATCTACATCGGTCTCGGAGATATTCATCGGCGGGGCCATGCGGATTACATTCCCGTAGAGGCCGCCCTTACCGATCAGCAGTCCATTGGCTCGCGCCCGCTCCATCAATCGAGTGGTTTCGACGGGCGCCGGCTCCTTCGTCTTGCGATCGCGCACCAGTTCCATTCCTTGCATCAATCCCATTCCGCGGACGTCGCCAATCAGCGCGTATTTATCCCCCAGTTCTTCCAGTCTTTGCCGGAAATAGCCGCCGACCACGTGCGTGTTTTCGCGAAGGTTTTCTTCCTCGATCAACTCGATCACGGCGCGTGCGGCAACCGAGGTCACCGGGTTCCCGCCGAAAGTCGAGATCGTCAAACCCTGGAATTTATCTGCAAGCTCGCTGGTTGTGATCGTCGCTCCCACCGGCACGCCGTTGCCCATGCTCTTCGCGCAGGTGATGACGTCCGGCGTCACCTCCCACTGCTCGATGCCGAACCATTTCTTTCCCGTGCGCCCGAACCCCGTTTGCACCTCGTCGGAAATAAACAGCCCGCCGTAGTTTTTCACGATGCGATACACAATCTTGAAATATTCGGGCGGCGGGGTTACGAATCCGCCCACGCCCTGGATCGGCTCGGCGATAAACGCCGCAATCGATCCCGAAGTCGTCGTTTGAATTACGCTCTCGACGTCTGTCGCGCACGCCACGCCGCATTCGGGGTATTTCAAATGCAGCGGGCAGCGGTAGCAATATGGGTTGACGGCGTGCGACACCCCCACGCTAATGACGCCGCTCTTCCGCCAGGCGGCCTGAGCGGTCACGCCTTTGGCCAGCGCCGATCCCCCCGCGTACGCGTGCCTTAGCGCAACAATGTCGTAACTCGGGCCTGCCATTCGCGCCAGCAACAGCGCCATTTCATTTGCTTCCGTGCCCGAACTGGTAAAGAAGCTCTTTTGCAGCTTCCCCGGCGTGATCTGCGCCAGTTTTTCGGCGAGCGCGACGATAGCTTCGTTGGGATAGAGCGTCGAGGTGTGCTGAAGCTTCTCGACCTGCGCCTGGATCTTCGAAGTCACCTTCGGATTGCAATGGCCCACGCCGATGGTGACGATTCCCCCGAAGAAATCCAGATACTTGTTTCCTTCGACGTCCCACAAATACTGCATCGACGCGTGATCGGCCACCAGCGGTTCCTGGTAGTAGTTCGTCACCGCGGGCCATAGATACTCTTTGTGTTTGCGCACGATCTCGGCGCTGCGGCTGGTCGTCGCCTCTGGGTGGGTCGCCACCGTCTGCTCCTGGGGTAATAATTGCAGCCAATCGAGTTCGGATTGAGTTTATCCTGTTGGTACTTGTACCGGCAAGGCAAGCGCAAGCTGATGGAGAATAACCCCCGATCTAAGTGTTGGGCTATAATTTGCCAAAAGGAGGTCCCATGTGCAGGTTTTCACTCCTTATCTTTGCGTCTCTTCTCTGCGCGGTTTCCGCGGGTGCCCAAGCCACAGACTGCAATGATCCGACCGCCTCAGCGCAGGCCAATGCCATGGCGCAGCAGCAGTGGCAGAGCGGCTCGAGCCCTGTCTTCGCTGACGCCACTGCGCTCGCAAAAGTCCTCAAGTCTCACAGCATCCAGATTCAATGCATTCGCCGTTCCAAGGAAGAGAACCTTTTTCCGAATCAAAAAGGCGCCGCCTGGTTCCAATCCGAGCAAGGTATCTTTGAGGTGTGGTTCCTAATGGATACATCATCCGCAACCTCAGTCATGGCGAAAGTAACCAAGTCGCAGCAATCCGGTTCCGAGCAGCTTTTTATTCAGCACGGTAATATGGTTTTCCATATAAACGCGAGCGCGCGCAATGTCGACAGAGAGCTAGAACGGCGCTTGGCCGACACCTTGCGCAAAGCTTACGCAGCATCCTGACTGAGCGGGACAACTTCCGGAAACTGACCCACTACCGCGAGGCCAGCTCCGCCGTTGAAACCGCGTGCGATTTCCCGCGGTTCTCGTATAATCGCTCTCGGGCGACCGATGGAATCAATTTGCAGGCATCTGGTCCGCGCATTCACCCGGATATTTCCGGATTGCATCACTTTGAGCCAGGCTATCGCCTTCAATATGTTCCTGGCTTTTTTCCCCCTCCTGCTCCTTGCCCTGGGTTTGCTTGGGGGCACGTCGCTTTTCCATGACGCGCTCCGCGAAATCCCCGAGCATCTGGCCTTAATTCTTCCTCCCGGCAGCTCGGACGTCGTGGCTGGCTATTTCGTGCGCCGGGCAGCAAATCCATGGCGGTGGATCGCGCTCGGCCTGGGCGGAACGCTGATCGCTGGCACCCAGGTGATGGTTGGCTACATGGAGGGCTTCCGCGTCATCGAAGGTGACCTCCTTCGCCAAGGCTACTGGTTGCGTCAATTGCGCGCGCTGGTTCTGTTGTGCCTCACCATCGTACCCATGCTCGCCGTGGTGGTGCTCACCGTGTTCGGCAGACAGACGCGGGCGTGGCTCATGCTCGAAACGGGTTCGCCTTTCATGAGCCGCGAACTCGAGCTGGCATTTTACGCGGTGGTTGTTTTCGTCCTGGCGATGGGAGTGCTGATTGTGCTCTATCGTCTTGGGCGCCCAGGACACGAGGGCCTGATCGCGCTGGTCCCCGGTGCCTCCGTCGCTACCGTGCTGTGGTGGGCCGCCGACATCTGTTTCGGCTGGTACGTTCGCAAGATGCCATACGACGCTTTATACCGGGGCCTGGCTTCGGCCATCGGATTGCTCCTGTGGATGTTCTTGACGGCGGTGATCGTTCTTCTCGGCGCGGCCTACAACGCCGAGGTGCGAGAAGCTGCTGAAGAGCGCAGCACCATCAGCATTTTGGCGCGGTAATCGCTCGCGCAAATCCCCGCGCGGTTGCCGCGCAAGTCGAGGTCCCGTGGCTGAGATTCGCGTTCAATGCTATGCCGGGTATCGCGCCGACGAGCGCCCCCTGCGCTTCGTTCTCGCGGGGCGCGAATTCGAGGTAGAGGAACTGGACGACCGCTGGTACTCGCCCGGTGCGAGCTACTTTCGTGTGCGCGCCAGCGACGGCAACTTCTACGTTCTGCGTCATGACGAAGGGCAGGATCTCTGGACGCTCGACGGGTTTCGTCTGGCTGCCAGCCATCGTCCGAATCTCTAGTGGCTGTCCGGCAACTCGCCGCCGGCGCACCGCAACTAATCCTATGATGCGGGGTTAAACTCAGAGAACCCATGCTTCTCCGTTCTAATCGCGTGATTTCCGCTCGGGCCGGCATCGCTGCTCTAGGCGTTCTCCTAGCTTCATGTTTCGTCATTCCGGCGCCCGGCGCCCGAATCGGTAAGGAAGCCGGCAAGGACAAGAATAGCCCCGGCGCCAATTCGACCGCCCTCGACAAGAAATTCAAAGGTCACCTTCCCATTACGGAACTTACGGAAGACCAAGCGATCCTTCATGCCCTGAATCGTCTTGCCTACGGGCCGCGCCCGAGCGACATCGAGGCGATTCGCAAGATGGGTCTCGAAACATGGATCGATCGGCAGCTGCAACACGAATCGATCGACGATGCCGCCCTCGATCGAAGGCTGCAACAGAAGTATCCGACGATCGCCATGTCCTCCACGAAATTGCTGGAGGAGTTTCCGCCTCCCAACCAAGCGGCGAAAGCCGCGGGGGAAACGAAAGAACAATATCAGCAGCAAATGCAGGAGCGCCGCCGCGACGCCGTGTCCCAGGTTATGGCCGGCGGCAACGACAATCTCGACAGGGCGCAGGACGCGCTCGCGAAAATTCAAGGGCCGGGCCGCATTATCGCCGAACTCTCCATGGCCAAGCTCGATCGCGCTGTGTATAGCCAGCGCCAGCTCGAAGCGGTGATGGAGGATTTCTGGTTCAACCACTTCAACGTCTTCGCCGGCAAGGGTGCGGACCGCTGGCTGCTCACTTCGTACGTGCGCGATAGCATCCGCCCTCACACCATGGGCAAATTTCAGGATCTCCTGATCGCGACGGCCAAGAGTCCGGCCATGCTCTTCTATCTCGATAATTGGCAGAGCGTCGATCCCGTGGCCTTCGCGCAACATCGCCAGGAAATCGCCATGCGCCGGGCCAGATATGGCGGCTTCTTCGGGCCGCCGCCCGGCATGCCAGGTGCGCAATTTGACCAGAAGCCCAAGCAGGAAGATCGCGGATTGAACGAGAACTACGGCCGCGAAGTGATGGAATTGCACACGGTCGGCGTCGATGCCGGCTACACCCAGCAGGACGTCATCGAAATGGCCAAGACGCTCACGGGCTGGACCGTGCGCGAGCCGCGCCGCGATCCGGAATTCATTTTCAAGCCGGAATTCCATACGCAAGGCAAGAAGGTCGTGATGGGTCACACCTTCAACTATGGCGGCGAAAAGGACGGCGAAGCGGCGCTCCAGATGCTGGCCAATGACGCGCATACGGCAGAGTTCATCTCTACCGCGTTGGCACGCCACTTCGTTTCGGATCATCCGCCTAAGGCGCTCGTCGATCGCATGGCGAAAGAGTATGAATCGACCGGTGGAGATATTCGCAGCGTGCTCAAAACTATGATCTACTCGCCCGAATTCTGGTCCAAGGAAACGTATCGCGCCAAGGTGAAGACGCCCTTTGAGCTGGTGTCCAGCACCGCGCGAGCGCTCGATGCCGACATCGTGGTATCGCTTCCCGCAATGCAGTGGGTCGGACGCATGGGCGAGCCCCTGTTTCAATGCCAGCCTCCCACCGGCTATACCGACAAAGCGGAGACCTGGGTGAATACCGGCGCGCTCTTGAACCGGCTGAATTTTGCTTTGGCGTTCGGCACCAACCGCCTGGCCGGGGCTAGCGTGGATTTGGATGGGATGTTTGGCACGGACGCGGGCACCGATCCAGAAGCGGCGCTTTCGCGCTCGCTCGATCTTTTCCTCGGCGGGCAAATCGAGCCGGCTACGCGCCAGACGCTGGAATCCCGGCTGAACGATCCGCAAGTCTTGCAAGCGCGGCTTGACGATCCGGTGAAACACGTGAACGAGGGTTTGCTTTCGGGTTTGGTGCTGGGAACGCCGGAATTCCAGCGCCGCTAGGAAGAGCAGCAGGAGGCTATATGACCATCTCGCGAAGGTATTTCCTGAAAAACGGCGGCATCGCCATGTTGGGTATGGCTTCCTTGCCCTCGTTTCTGCAGCGCGCTGTGGCCGCCACTGCGTCGCCCAATAAGAAAAAGATGGTGGTGCTCTTCCAGCGCGGCGCTATGGACGGTCTCAATGTTGTCGTGCCGTTTTCCGAACCAAACTACTATCGTCTGCGGCCGACGATCGCCATTCCCGAACCGCGCCGCGGAGGCGCCGAAGCTGCCATCGACCTCGACGGATTTTTCGGTTTGCATCCCAGCCTTCAGCCGCTCCATCCGCTTTTCCAGAACGGCCAGCTAGCCATTGTGCAAGCGGTCGGCTCTCCCGACCCCACGCGCTCACATTTCGACGCGCAGGACTTCATGGAGTCTGGGACGCCTGGAATAAAAGCTACTGACGACGGCTGGCTCAACCGCACGCTACAGGCGATGCCGGAACCCCAATCGACACCGTTTCGCGCTGTAGCCTTTGGCCCCTACCTCCCGCGCACGCTCGAGGGCTCGGCGCCGGCTGTGGCCATTCCGGATCTAAGCCAGTTCAAGATGAATGGGCCGCCGCAAACCGTTCAAGGCGGATTCGAGGCCATGTACGCGCAGACCGTCGACCAGGCCATGCGCGGAGTCGGCCAGGAAACCTTCGAGGCCATCGACCAGCTCAAGAAAATCGACCCCAGTTCTTATCAGCCGGAGAACGGCGCGCAGTATCCCACCAGCCGCTTCGGAAAGAGCCTGATGGAGATTGCTGAGCTATTCAAATCGGATGTCGGCCTTGAACTCGCGTTTCTCGATAGCGGTGGCTGGGATCACCACGTCAACGAAGGCGGCGTGCAGGGCCAGCTTTCTAATCTTCTCCGCGATTTGGGGCAGGGAATTGCCGCGTTTCACCAGGACATGGGCGATCGCATGGGCGATGTCGTTTTCGTGAGCATGTCGGAATTCGGCCGCACCGCTCACGAAAACGGAAATCGCGGCACCGACCACGGCCATGCCAATTGCATGTTCGTGATGGGCGGCGACATCGAGGGCGGAAAAGTCTACACGCGCTGGCCGGGCATGGAGGAAGGGCAGCTTTACCAGGGACGCGACCTCGCCGTCACTACGGACTATCGCAGCGTCCTCGGCGAAATCATCTCAAAACATTTGGGCGGCCGCGATATGAAAACCGTCTTCCCGGGCTTTGCCAACGATCCGCGCCAGTATCTCGGCCTAGTCAAAGTATGAGGTCAAGGGTATTCACCCGACGCGCGTTCCATATTCAGAGCGTATTTAGGGAGTCTGTCGCGGCGCGGCGGGCGCAGGCTTTGTGGCGGCGGCGTCAGCGGCGGCGTCAGCGGAGTCGAATGACTTTTGCCATGTTCCGGCAGGCTGAGGTATGCGAATGAGCTGGCCGGGTTCGATCTGGTCGGGATTCAACTGCGGATTGAGCGCGCGGATTTGCTTTACCATTTCATCATCGAACCGGCCACCGTGCTGCAAGACCACATCGCGAAGGCTCTGCTGCGGCATGGCGACGACCGTCAGCACCTGCCCGTCGGTAGTGTCATTAGGCGAAGCGCTATAGTCCGTCGGGCCAAATTCGGGCGCATACGCGGAGTCCTGTGATGCAGGCGGCGCGGTGTGGCCGACCTTTGAAAGCGAAGCCGCGCGGGCGAGCCCCGGCCCTGCAAGTCTGAGCAGCGACGGGATCGAAATCGCCAAAAGCGCGAGAATGCCGATCGCGACGGCAGGGTAGACCCAACGGCGCTGCTGCTCCGCTTGATACGTGAAAGCCTGATAGGTAATTGACGGCTGATCCAAGGTCTCCGCAATGGCCGTCCCCGTTAGCCGGGTATTGCTTTCCTGTACCAGCTCGGTTTTCGCAGCGATGGGATGTGACTTCACGTCGGCGAAAGATTTCATTCCCAGCTTTGCCGCCGCCTCGTGCACCACGTCAGCTGTCACTGGCTTGAGCCCACGCTCGCAGCCCAAGGACAGCGCATCGAAGCACAGACTGTTTATATTCCTAGGTATGCCGCGCGTCGCCTGCGCAATCGCCTCGAGAGCTTCCAGCGTAAACGCGCTCGGCATAGTCACGGGATCGCCGCTCCATCCCGCCACTTGCATCCGGTGCTCGATATACGCCGCAGTCTCCTCGGTCGAAAGCTTCTGCAAATGGCCGAAGAACGCGATGCGCTGCCGCAACTGCAAAAGGCGCGGCTGTGCCAGCTTTACGGCCAGTTCTGGCTGCCCGGCCAAAACGATTTGCAGTAGCTTCGAGTGCGTCGTCTCGAAGTTGGAAAGCAGGCGAATTGTTTCCAGCACAGGCTCGTCCAAGTTCTGCGCTTCGTCCACTACCAGCACGAACCGTTTCCCCTGGAGCAGTTCCGCGAACAGGACTTCGTTCAGCTTGTTGTGCAGCGCCACTACGCCCAGGCCGCGCGTGTCTACGCCCAATTCCCCCAGCACGTATTGAAAAAATTCACGTTTGTCGCACTGTGTCTGGAATAAATAGGCGGTTCGCGCCGACTCGCGGAGACTTTCGAGCAGTCGGTACAACAGCGTCGTCTTGCCCATGCCCGGCTCGGCCACCAGCGCGAAGAAGCCGCGGCCTTCGCTGATGCCCGCCGACATCGCGGCCAATGCTTCGCTGTGCGTCTGGCTGGCATAGAGGTACGCCGGGTCCGGCGTCACCCCAAAGGGTTGTTGGCGCAAACCATAAAAATCGAGAAACACTGTTGCGAGCCTCCCCGCGCGCATCGCGAATGAAATTCCGGAAAGGGGCGTCCCTGCGCGAAGGAAGTAGCAGTTTGCTCCACCTGCGCAGAGGATGCAAGCCATCCCTAACCTTCTCAGCTAGGGGATCGTCCGGCTATGCTCGCTACAAGCTCGGAGTGTCTTCTTCCCAAATTGGCGCTGCGCGGTAGATACTACGATTCGTGAAGTCACCTACGGCCGCCGTTCTTGGCGAAATTGGATTGCCCGCTCCCGTTCGGGAATTGGCGGCGCGCCGCTGGGATGTGGTCATCGTCGGAGCCGGTCACAACGGTCTTGCGTGCGCTGCGTACCTGGCGCGTGCCGGCAAGAGCGTTCTGGTTTTGGAGAGTCGCGCGCGAGTAGGTGGCGCTTGCACGATTGAGGAGCCTTTCCCCGGCGCGCGCATGTCTCCCTGCGCGTATCTGGCTGGCTTGCTGCATCCACTGGTTGTCTCCGAGTTGAATCTTCCAGAGCGCGGCTTTCATTGGATGCCCGCAGTCAACGGGCTCTTCGTGCCATTCCTTGATGGTTCGAGCGTCCAACGCTGGGACAGCGACGAGCGGTGCGAGGAAGAGATTCGTAACTTCGCTCCGGGGGATGTCGAAGGCTGGCGCGCGATGAACGACGTCCTGCGCCGATTGCGCGACGCGTTGCGTCCCGCAGGCGATGGCGATCTGTGGATCGGCGAGCCTCCCACGCGGGAGCAAATCGACGAGCGGCTCGGCCGCGACGAGCAATCGAAGCGCGTGCTTTTCGACTGGTCCATGGCAGAGTTTGTGGAGTACTTCCTACGTGACGAACGGCTGCAGGCGGCATACCTCGGGCAAGGAGTGATCGGGACAAACGCCAGTCCGTTCGACGCCGGAACGGCCAGCATCCGGTTTCATCATTCGTCGGGGCGGCTCGGTGGAACGCCCGGGATGTGGGGCTATGTCGAGGGCGGAATGGGCATGATCTCGTTTTATTTTTGCGATGCTGCCCGAGAAGCGGGAGCGGTGGTCGCGGCCGGCGTTCCGGTCGCGCGAATGGTCCCAGGCGAAGGCGTGATGCTTGAAGGCGGCGAATTGATCGCCGCGGGCGTCGTGATTTCGAACGCCGATCCGCGGCAGACGCTGCGATTATTAGGCGACGCGGCCGATCCCGCATGGCGCGAACGCGTCCAACAGATTCCGATGGAAGGTTGCACTGTAAAATTGAACGTCTTGCTGCGCGAGCTGCCCAATTTCACCGCACGGCCGGGAACGGATCAGCCCCATCACTACGGGCAGGTCAACACACCGCTAAGCAAGACCGAATGGAAGGCGGCATTTTCCGCCGCGCAACGCGGCGAATTGCCGCAGCATCTATGGTGCGAGTTGTACTTTCAGAGTGTTCACGATCCGGCGGTTGCCACGGGCGGACGGCATACGATGAGCGTCTTCGCGCAGTACGTCCCGTACAAGTTCGCCCGCGGCACGTGGGATGAGCGGCGGGCGGAAGTTCGAAAGCTCGCACTCGCGTCGGTTGGCCGGTTCAGCTCGAATATTGATAGCGCCGTCATTGATTCCCAGGTGCTAGGGCCGCCGGATATCGAACGGAAGGTCGGCCTAACCGGCGGCCACATTTTCCAGGGTGAATGCTTGCCGCCGTACATGTGGTCGAAGCGGCTTCCGGCGCGCACACCCATGCCTGGCGTCCATTTGTGCGGGGCGTGCACGCACCCGGGAGGCAGCGTGATCGGCATCAACGGGCGCAATGCAGCCGCGGCTGTTCTGAGAGATACTGAACAGGTCGAATTTGGAAGGCAGCGGAGGGATTCATAGTGTCGATGGCATTTTTCCGTATTCGCGCAATCACGTTCCTGGTTTTTGTAGTGGCGATCGGCGGAGTTTTGATCGGGATAGGCGGCGCGCAAGATTTGCCGAAGAACCAGCCACCCCTGTGGAGCTCCAAGCCCGATATTGCCGCGTTCGAGAAGATGGAAAACGACCGCATAGCGGCAGCCCAGCGTGCCATCGACCGGATCGTCGCGGTGCAAGGTCCAGCGACGATTGAGAACACGCTCGTCCCATATGATGAAGCGACACAACAGCTGAATGCTGCGAATTACTTTTCCGGTTTCATGGAGCAGGTGCATCCGGACGCGGCTTTTCGCGATCACGCGACGGCCATGACCACCAAGGTCAGCAACGTCGCCACGGCCCTTTCGCTGAATCGCGGCGTTTACCAGGCGATGGCCAGCTTGGATCTCTCGAAAGCCGATTCGGCGACACGTTACTACGTCCAGCGCCAGTTGCTCGAGTTCCGTCTGGCGGGCGTGGACAAAGACGATGCGACGCGCGAGAGGTTGAAGAAGCTGCAGGATCAGCTCACGCAGGACCAGTCGGCTTTCGAACGCAATATCGCGGACGAGCGAACGAGTGTCGCCGTGAGCGACGTTTCCGAGCTGGATGGCATGCCGCAGGATTACATCGATAACCACAAGCCCGGCCCCGATGGAAAAATCGTCATCGCCGCCGACGAGCCGAACGGCTATCCCGTTTTGGAGTTTGCCAAGAGCGACGCGTTCCGGCGGCGCATGGCGGACGCCCTCAACACGCGCGCTTACCCCAAGAACCACGATGTGCTGCTCGATATGATGCAGACGCGCTACGAGATCGCGACGCTGCTCGGCTA
>Ga0302325_10005237_pt1 | contig 29618 bp, 26 predicted proteins | sample Palsa_T0_2_FD_201948 | JGI IMG/M metagenome (GOLD analysis project Ga0302325, IMG submission 201948) | Peat permafrost microbial communities from Stordalen Mire near Abisko, Sweden - Palsa_T0_2 | ecosystem: Environmental > Terrestrial > Soil > Palsa > Peat permafrost | place: Sweden: Abisko...
GTCGCGCGGCGAGTACGCCTATACGCTCATCGACGCGGACGGTATGGTGAGCGAAGATCTCGTCGGCCGGCTGGCCGCAATTGAAGGAGTGCTCGCGGCACGGATCATCTGATCGGTGTCGACTGAAATCATGGCGCGCAAGAAAACCATCAAGAGGAGCGCTGCTGCTGCGGCGCGGCCGCGGGCCGCGCGCGCCCCCGCCGTTGACCTTGCCGGGGTGCGCGCGCGCATCGACGCGGTGGATGAGAAAATTCATGCGCTCATCAATGAGCGAGCGAAGCTTGCCCAGGCGGTGGGAGTGTCGAAGACCCTCGCCGGTCAAACGGTCGACTTCTACAAGCCGGAGCGCGAGGCGCAGGTTTTGCGCATGGCGCGCGAGCGCAATCGAGGACCGCTGCGCGACGAGGAGGTGCTGCGGCTCTTTCGGGAAATCATGTCGGCGTGCCTTGCGCAGCAGGAACCGCTCAAGGTCGCCTTCCTCGGGCCGGAAGGAACCTTCACACAGACCGCAGTGCTGACGCACTTCGGCCACTCGGTGCGCGCGCTGCCGCTTGCCTCGATCGATGAGGTGTTTCACGAGGTCGAGTCGGCGAATGCGGATTTTGGCGTCGTGCCGATTGAGAACTCGACCGAGGGCACGGTCAACCACACGCTCGACCGTTTCTTAAGCTCGCCGCTGAAAATCTGCGGCGAAGTCGAGCTGCGCATCCATCAGTTCCTGATGGGCAAGATGACCTCCCTCGAGCGCATCGCGCGCGTGTGCTCGCATCAGCAGTCGCTCGCGCAGTGCCGCTCATGGCTGCAGGATCATCTGCCGGATGTGGAGCGCGTCAGCGTGGCCAGTAACGCAGAAGCCGCGCGCCGCGCCCGCGATGAGGACGGCACCGCCGCCATCGCAGGCCAGACCGCCGCTGAAGTCTATGGACTTGAGGTGCTCGCCACCGATATCGAGGATCGACCCGACAATACGACACGCTTTCTGGTGCTCGGCCGCAAGCTCTTTCAACCGAGCGGCGAGGATCGCACCACCGTGTTGGTTTCCGTGAGTCACGGGCAGGCGCCGGGGGCGCTCTTTCGTCTGCTCGAGCCCCTGGCGCGGCATCGCGTCAGCATGACGCGCATCGAGTCGCGCCCGTCGCGGCGGCGCAAGTGGGATTACGTGTTCTTCATTGATCTCGAAGGGCACTGCGCTGATAAGCCGGTGGCGCAGGCGCTCGCCGCTTTGAAGCGGCGCGCGTCGCTCTACAGAGTCCTCGGATCCTACCCGCGCGCGCTGTCTTGAACTCGCCCGCACTGTCGCGCTACCTCGTGCAGCCGAGCAGCCAAATTCATGGCGCGGCAAGCATACCCGGCGACAAGTCCATCTCGCATCGCGCGCTGATGCTCGGCAGTCTTGCCGAGGGCACGACCCATATCGACGGCTTTCTCGAGAGCGAGGATTGTCTGGCGACACTCGTCGCGCTGCGGCAGCTCGGCGTGCGCATCGAAGGGCCCAACGACGGTCACGTCATTGTGCACGGACCAGCGGCCGGGCGGATGCACGCGGCGGCAGACGCTCTCGACATGGGCAATGCCGGCACCGCCATGCGCTTATTCATGGGACTTCTTGCCGGCCAGCCGTTTGACTCCAAACTCGTCGGCGATGCGTCGCTCATGCGCCGTCCGATGGAGCGAGTCGCCGTGCCGCTGCGCCTGATGGGCGCCGACATCACAACCGACGACGGGCGGCCGCCGGTTAAAATCCACGGTCGTACGAGCCTGACTGCGATCGACTACGAGCTGCCGGTGCCGAGCGCGCAGGTCAAATCGGCCATCCTGCTCGCGGCGCTGCGCGCCGACGGCCGCACCCGAGTCATCGAGCCCGCACCGAGCCGCGATCACACCGAGCGCATGCTCGGCGCCTTTGGAGTCGAGCTGCTGCACACCGGGGATGCCATCGCGCTTGAGGGCGGCCAGGTGCTGCATGCGACCCGCGTGCAGGTGCCGGGGGATTTCTCCTCGGCGGCATTTTTCATTGTCGCCGGCTGTTTGGCTGCCCGGCAGGGACTTCTGGTGCGCGGCGTCGGTTTGAATCCCACCCGCACGGGCCTCCTTGACCTCCTCAGGGAGATGGGTGCGGATATCCGCGTGCGTCCCTGGGATCAAGCGAACTCGGGGACTCATTCCTCGACCGAGCCGGTTGCGGACATCGAGGTGCGCGCCAGCGCTCTGCACGGCATCAGGGTGTCGCAGGCCGCCGTGCCGCTCGCCATTGACGAGCTGCCGGTGTTTTTCGTCGCGGCGGCGTGTGCGGAAGGCGAGACGCTGGTGCGCGGCGCGCTTGAGCTGCGGGTCAAAGAGAGCGACCGGTTGTCCGCCATGGCCGCGGGCCTTACGCGTCTGGGAGTGGAGCTTGAGCTCTTGGCGGACGGCGTGTGGATTCGCGGCGCGGCCACCGGCTTCGGCGGCGGCACGATTGAGTCGCACGGCGATCATCGCATCGCGATGGCATTTGCCACGGCCGCGGTGCGCGCGCGCGCGCCTATAGAGATCCGCGACGTCGCCAGCGTCGCCACCTCTTTTCCGAACTTCGTCACGAGCGCCCGCGAAGTCGGCTTGCAGATCGAGCTATGTCCGACGCCCGCGTCGTAACCATTGACGGACCCAGCGGCTCCGGCAAGGGAACGATCAGCCGTGCGCTCGCCCGGCGGGTGCACTGGCACCTTCTCGACAGCGGCGCGCTCTATCGTTTGGTTGCGCTCGCGGGACTTGAGCGCGGGCTCAACCCGGATGACATATCCGGTCACACCGAGCTCGCCTCGATCATGGAGGTCAGTTTTGGGACGCGCGCGGACGGAGGCGAAGAGGTCACGCTCTTTGGCCGGGATGTCACGTCCGAAGTGCGTTCGGAAGTGGCCGGTCAGGGCGCCTCACGGGTTGCGGCGTGGCCGGGAGTGCGTACCGCGCTCCTGGGGCGCCAGAGAGCCTTCTGCCGCCCTCCGGGGCTGGTGGCCGACGGCCGCGATATGGGCACCGTCGTCTTCCCGGCGGCGGCTTTGAAGATCTTTCTGACGGCGACGGCAGCGGAGAGGGCGCTGCGGCGCTATAAGCAGTTGAAAGACAAGGGTTCCGATGTTAGCCTTCCCGCCCTTTCGCGCGAGATCGCCGAGCGGGATTTGCGGGATTCGACTCGAAAGGCGAGTCCCCTGAAGGCGGCGGCGGATGCCCACGTGATCGACTCGACCGAGCTTGCGATCGATGCGGTCGTTGAGCGCGTGCTTGAGTTCGGTCGCAATCGCTCCTTGTGGAGCTAGGTGGCCGTTCTTATTGTGTAGTCGTGGCGGTTTGGCCAACGGATGGCCGGGCCGGTATTCATCATCCCTGGATCGCTGGATGGCGGCCAGGCGTATGCACGCATTTGGCGTGCGAGTGAAGGTATGACCGAAAATTTTGCCCAGATGTTCGAGCAGAGTCTTGCCAATCAGCGCATCCGCCCGGGGATGATTCTGACCGGCCTCGTGATTGACGTCTCCGATGATGTCGTCATCGTCAATGTCGGACTTAAGTCCGAGGCGGTGATTCCGGTTGAGCAGTTCAAGAACGAACAGGGAGTGCTCGAGGTCAAGGCGGGCGATGAGGTGGAAGTTGCCCTGGATTCGGTCGAAGACGGTACGGGCGAAACGCGGCTGTCGCGTGAGAAGGCGAAACGCGCGCGCACTTGGACGCGCTTGGAGACGGCCTTCAACAATCAGGAGATCGTCACCGGCGTGATCACCGGACGCGTCAAGGGCGGCTTTACCGTGGAGATTGAGACGGTGCGCGCCTTTCTGCCCGGCTCGCTGGTGGACGTGCGCCCCGTGCGCGACACCTCCTACCTCGAAGGCAAGCCGCTCGAATTCAAAGTCATCAAGCTCGATCAGAAACGCAATAACGTCGTCGTCTCGCGGCGCGCGGTCGTGGAGCAGGAATTCTCCGCCGAGCGCAGCGCGCTCATGGACAATCTGCAGGAGGGCGCTGTCGTGCGCGGTGCCGTCAAGAACCTCACCGACTACGGCGCGTTTGTCGACTTGGGCGGCATCGACGGACTGCTGCACATCACCGACATGGCGTGGAAGCGCGTCAAACACCCCTCCGAAGTGGTGAAGGTCGGCGACGAGGTCGAAGTGCGGATATTGAAGTTCGACCGCGAGCGCTCGCGCGTGAGCTTGGGGCTGAAGCAGCTCGGCGCGGATCCGTGGGAGAACATCGCGCGCCGCTATCCGCCGCACACGCGCGTCTTTGGCAAGGTCACGAACATCGCCGACTACGGCGCATTCGTCGAGATCGAGGATGGGGTTGAGGGACTGGTGCACGTCTCGGAGATGGACTGGACCAACAAGAACGTCAATCCGGCGAAGGTCGTGCATACCGGACAGGAAGTTGAGGTCATGGTGCTCGACGTCGACGAGGAGCGCCGCCGCATCTCCCTCGGACTCAAGCAATGCCAGGCCAATCCCTGGAAGGAATTCGCGGAGAATTACAACCGCGGCGACAAGGTCGCAGGACAGATCAAATCCATCACCGACTTCGGCATATTCATCGGCCTGCAGGGCAACATCGACGGTCTCGTGCACCTCTCGGACATTTCCTGGGATCAGCCTGGGGAGGAGGCGGTGCGCAACTACCAGAAAGGCCAGCAGCTTGAGGCGATGGTGCTCGCGATCGATCCGGAGCGCGAGCGCATTTCCCTCGGCATCAAACAGCTCGCCAAGGATCCGTTCTCCGCGTATATCGCCGAGAACCCCAAGGGCACCATCGTGCGCGGCCTCGTCAAGGAAGTCGACGCGCGCGGTGCGGTCATTGACCTTGGCAACGGCGTCGACGGACAGCTGCGCGCCACCGAACTCGGCCGCGACCGCATCGAGGATGCGCGCATGGTGCTGAAGGTCGGTGATGAGGTGGAAGCGAAGTTCACCGGAGTGGATCGCAAGACGCGCACCATTTCGCTGTCGATCAAGGCCAAAGAGGCGCACGAGGAGGCGGAGGCCGTGCAGAGCTATCGCTCCGACCAGGCCTCCACCGGCACCAGCCTCGGCGATCTTCTGAAGGAGCAGATCGGCACGGAGCAGGACTGAGTAGAACGCTCCACCGCAACTCGGGCGAGCCATGACGAAATCGGAACTCATCGAGATCATCACCGCGAAGCAGAAGCATCTGCCCGCAAAGGATGTCGAGCTTGCTCTGAAGCAGATGCTCGAGATCATGAGCGACGCGCTGTCGCAGGGCGAGCGCATCGAGATCCGCGGTTTTGGCAGTTTTTCACTGCATTTTCGCCCGCCGCGCCAGGGACGCAATCCCAAGACGGGCGAGGCGGTGGCCCTCTCGGGCAAATACGTGCCGCACTTCAAGCCAGGCAAGGATCTGCGTGAACGCGTCAACGACGGAGCCGACCGGCCGATCCGTGATTAAATGCCACGATGATTGAGCTGTCGCCGATCCTTCTGGCGCTCGCATTCATAGTGGTCGGCGGCATCGCCTGGGGATTGGGCCACGGCCGCGGCATGGCGCGCACGGTGCGACTGCCGCGCGACTACTACGTTGGTCTCGACCATCTCATCAATGATCGCTTCGACCGTGCCGCCGAAGTCTTCGCGCGCATGGCCGAGGTCGACGGCGACGCGGTGGAAATCCAGTTTGCCTTGGGCAGCGTGTTTAGGCGCCGCGGCGAGGTGGACCGGGCGATCGCCATCCACACGCGCCTGCGCGGCGATGCGGTCGCGGCCGTGGCACAGCGCGGCGCCTTCGCATTGGCGCTCGATTACTCGAGCGCCGGTCTCATGGACCGCGCCGAGCGGCTCTTCGAGGAGCTTGCCGCGACCCGCGAGTACCGCCACGCCGCGCTCGATCATCTGGTGCGTATCCATGAACAGGCGGGTGACTGGGCGAACGCGCTGCGAGTGTTTCACGAGCTGCCGAGCACCGTGCAGACCGAGCGCCGCCGGGTTGCCGCGCACTATCTGTGCGAGCTTGCCGAGCATGCCGTGCTGCAGGGCGATGCCGCACGTGCCCAGACTCTGCTCAAGCAGGCGCGCGCCCATGATGAAGATCTGCCGCGGGCGCAGATCCTAAGCGCCCGCATGACTGCCGCGGCCGGTGATACGAGTGACGCCCTCAATTTATATCTGCAGGCCCTCGAGGCCGCGCCGGAGCTTGCGCTCGAAATCATTCCGCGAGTGCTTACCCTAGTCGGCAGCGCTGGTGAAACGCAGCTCTTAGGGGATGTGAGCACGCGGCTGCGCGCCACCGGACGAGTGAGCACGCGGCAGCTGGCGTGGCTTCTGGCGACGGCAGTGCCGGTGAAGGACGTCGCGGAGGGCGCGGGAGAGCTCACGTCGCTGCGCTCGTTGCTGGTGCGCATGGGAGATGTCGGCGGGCGCTATCAGTGTGATGACTGCGGCCTGCCGAGCGTCGGCTGGTATTGGCGCTGCCCCAAATGCCGTGCGTGGGACAGTTTGCATCCGGTGGTGTTCAAATGGGCCGAGCGGACCGACGAGGCGGCACGCGTTCTATGAAGCAACGATCACATTTACCCATCCGCGAGCGTCGCTTGAACCTGCGATCGGCGATCCGTACGGCGGTGTTCCCGGTGGCCGGACGCGGCACGCGATTTTTGCCCGCGACCAAGGCGAGCCCGAAGGAGATGCTGCCGGTCGTCGACAAGCCGCTCATTCAATACGCGGTCGAGGAGGCGCTCGCGGCCGGCGCGCGGCGCCTGGTCTTCATCACCGGCGCATCCAAGCGCGCCATTGAAGACCACTTCGACTCCGATCCGGAACTCGAGCAGCTGCTGCATTCCCAGGGCAAGAGTGATCTCTTGAACCAGATCAGAAGCGTGCTGCCCTCCTATGCCGCCTGCATCTATATCCGCCAGCCCGCGCCGTTGGGGCTCGGCCATGCGGTGCTGTGCGCGCAGCCTGCGGTCGGCAACGAGCCCTTTTTCGTGCACCTGGCGGATGACCTCATTCGCAGCGACGTCCCCTGCCTGCAGCAGATGTCCGCGGTATACACCGAAAAACGCGCCAGCGTCCTGGGCGTGGAACTCGTGCCGCGCCGTGACACCGAGCGCTACGGAATCGTCGCGGTCGAAGCTCCGGATTCGGCCACGAGTCGAATCCGCAGCATCGTCGAAAAGCCCAAGCCTGCCGATGCACCTTCGCGACTTGCGGTGGTGGGACGCTATGTCCTGGCGCCTGCGATCTTTGGGCATCTGGAGAAGATCGGGCACGGCTCGGGTGGAGAGATCCAGCTCACCGACGGCATCGCGGCGCTGATGCGCGAGGAGGCCGTCTATGCGCACCGTTTCGAGGGCAAGCGCTACGACTGCGGCAGCAAGCTCGGCTATCTGCAAGCCACGGTGGAATATGCGCTGGCGCATCGTCAGCTCGGGCGCGAGTTTGGCAAATATCTGCAAGAGGTCGCGCGCGCGAGCGCACCGAAAAAGCGCAAATAACCGCGCGCGTCTTATGACGCATTGACGCCTGTCAAATGCGCTCCTGCAGCGCTTGCATGTGCGGCGCGCGCACCGCAAGCTATGCGCGTCCCATCGCAAAGGAGGCGTGTATGGCGCTTCGCCGACCCCCCGACTTACCGCGAACTCCAAAGATCATCCCGGAGAGAAAGCGCGCCCGTTCGCGCACGTCCTCCACCGCAAGTCCGCTGCCAGCCACCCTGCAGGCAAACGTTGCGGTGCCTGATGAGGTGCGCCGGGCGATGATCTCGGAGGCGGCGTATCTGCGGGCGGAGCAGCGTGGCTTCGCAAGCGGCTACGAGCTCGAAGACTGGCTCGTCGCTGAATGCGAGGTCGATGCGCTGTTGTCCGCGCATCACGGCACCGCGCCGCAGTAGCCGGCGCCTGTAGCGCGCCGCACCGCCCGGGAGCCCTCAGGGGCTCTTGGCGTCCTTGGCTTGCTCCACGGGTGGCTCAAGGCCGTGCGAATACAACACCCGGCCGTCCGGGGTAATGAAAATCGCATCGAATTTCGGCATGCGGTTGATGATCTCCAGGGTTTTCTCCGCTCCGAGCACGAACGCTGTCTTTGAAAGGCCGTCGGTTTCAGTCGCCGTGGGCCCGAGAATAGTGGCGCTGCGCACGCGACTCGCCGAGTGTCCCGTGTGCGGATCGATGATGTGGTGGTAGCGCACACCGTTCTCGTCAAAGAAGCGGTAGTAATCCCCCGAAGTCGACATGGCCGTATCCACCAGCGGCAGCCGCGTCACGATCTTGTTGGGATCGTCCGGATGGCGAATGCCGACGATCCACGGACGGCCGTTGCGATCGCCGATGATGCGACTGTCGCCGCCCGCGGTGACGAGCGCGTGTGTGATGCCGAGCGACTGCAAGATCGCGATACAGCGGTCCACCGCATATCCCTTGCCGATGCCGCCGACATCGATGCGCATGCCCGGCATCGCAAACTTCACGGTGAGCTTGTCAGGATCGAGAATGAGGTTCCGCCAGTTGACGGTGGGCAGCGCCGCGCGAATCTCGGCTTCGCTGGGCCGGATGTGGCGCCGGTAGTCATACAGCCGTCCCACTCCGGCATAGGTGATGTCGAAGGCCCCGTCGGTGATTTCCGAGAAATGCAGCGACAGCTTGAGGAGATCGAAGAGCTCGCGATCGACGTGCACCGGCGCTTCGGCCGCATGCAGATTGATCTGCGAGAGCTCACTGTCGGGTTTGTAGTGGCTCATGAGCTCATCGATGCGGCGCATTTCGGCCATGACGGCATCGATGGCCGCAGAGCCCTTCGCCGCATCCGCCGCCTGCAGCTCGACCGTAATGCGCGTGCCCATGATGGCGTCGTCGCGCTGCAGCCACTCGGCACGCGCGGGCACAGCGGCGGCGAGAACGAGCGCGGCGCCGACGCAAGCGCAGAACCACCTGCGCTGCGCTGTGGCGCGCGCTGTTGCGCCGAGCGCTGCCGGCACGCAGGCGGAATTCAATTTTCGTGTCATAGCGCGAGCCTACCGAAGCCGGGCGGGTTCTACGAGCGCGGCCGCAGGCTGCCGAGTTTCTCACCGACGAGGGCAAAGATGTGCGTGACCTCGCTGATGCGCAGCAGAGCGGCGACCGCAAAGAACGCCGCCCCCGCCACCGCAATGGTGGCCAGAAGCGCGACCGCCTTCGGTGCGGTGGCCTGCACCTGCCACTGCCCGAGAAGCCAATGCTCTCCGGCCCAGCAGATGGCGCCGAGGACAACGCCCGCCAGCAGCACCTTGGCGAGCATCGTCACGAGTAGACCCGTATGCATGTGGCTCACGTGGCGGCGCATGAGCGCGTACAGCAGGAGGAAATTGGTCAGTGCCACGCAGCCCGTGGACAAGGCAAGGCCACGGTGGCCCCAGCCTAAGCGGAATGTGAACAGCCAGTTGAAGAATAGATTCACGCCGACGGCGATGAAGCTCACGATCATCGGAGTCTTGCGCCGATCGAGGGCGTAGAACGCCGGCACCAGCACCTTCATCGCCGAGTAGGCGGTGAGGCCAATTGCATAGAAGCGCAAAGCCGCGGCCGCCTGCTCGGTTTGAAAGGCATTGAAGCGCCCGTGCTGGTAGAGCACGGAGATGATGGGCTCCGCGAGGATGATGAGGCCGATGGTCGCGGGAATCGTCAGCAGAAAGGCCAGCCGCAACCCGCGGGCAAGCTCGCTGCGGAACCTGACGCTGTCGCCTGCGGCGACGAGACGCGACAGGACCGGCAGTGTGACCGTCGCGAGGGCGACGCCGAATACGCCGAGCGGCAGTTGCATGAGGCGAAAGGCGATCGCGAGCCAGAAGATCGGCCCATCGCCCAGGGTCGACGCAAACATGGAGTTGATCATGACGTTCAGCTGCACGGAGCTTGCAGCGATGACGGCGGGGCCCATGAGCCGCAGGATGGTTTTGACGCCCGCATCGCGCCAGCGAAAATCCGGCCGGAAGATGTAGCCCAAGCGCGCGAGCGAGGGCAGCTGTACTGCCAGTTGCAGGGCGCCGCCGATGAGGGTCCCGATGGCAAGTCCGACGAGCGCGCGCGCGCCAAAATGCGGGTCAAGCCAGCGGCCAATGAGCACGCCGCCGGCGATCGAGCCGAGATTGAAGAAGCTCGATGCCATGGCGGGCACGCCAAAGACATGTTTGGCATTGAGCATTCCCATCACGAGCGCGGCGAGCGACACGAGCAGGATGAACGGGTACATGATGCGTGCCAGCATCACGGTCAAATGAGCTTTGTCGGCGTCGAATCCGGGCGCGAACAAATCCACCAGCAGCGGTGCGATCAGGATCCCGATCAGGCAGATCGCGCTCAGCACGACCGCGGCCATCGTCGCCACCTTGTTCGCCAGGCGCCAGGCAGCGCCGTCGCCGTCGGTGGCGATGGTCTTGGAAAAGGTCGTGATGAACGCGGTCGACAGCGCCCCTTCCGCAAATAGATCGCGCAGCAGATTCGGAGTGCGGAATGCCACGGTGAAGGCGTCCATGGCGCGGCCGCCACCGAAGAGAGCCGCAAAGATCTGCTCGCGGATCAAGCCGAGAATACGACTGCACATGACCGCAAGCCCGACGATGCTTGCCGCCTTGGTGCTGACTGTGTTGTGCGAGTTGTGCCGGTCGGCAGCCATGAAGACGTCGTACGCTTGCGACAGGTCGCGCGCCACGGGCGTGCAACCCTAACCGGCCTATGTTAGCAGCGCGCGGCGAGCAGCGGCTTAAGATGATCTTCGCGCATTCGCAAGATCAGGGGCGCGCGCAGTCATTTGTGCTGTGGCAGGCGGTTCACTACAATGAGGTTCTCCTCCTTGTAACGATCTCGCGGCCGATCCCGCACTGCGCGAGGGTGCCGGATTGCCGATACCATGCTGACCGAAGCGCTGCCTGCCCCCGAGTCTCCCGTTCACCAGCCGACGCGCTTCAGAGTGCTGGGCGCGATCAGTTTTTCGCACTTTCTGAACGACATGATCCAGTCGCTCATCCTGGCGATCTATCCGCTTCTCAAAAATGATTTCAAACTGAGTTTCGCGCAGATCGGGCTGATCACGCTCACATTCCAACTCACCGCTTCGGTCCTGCAGCCCTTCATCGGGATGTATACCGATCGACATCCGCAACCGCGTGCGCTGTCGATCGGCATGGGCTTCACGCTGATCGGACTGTTGCTGCTGTCGGTTGCTCCCAACTACGGCACGGTGATCCTCGCCGCGGCGCTCGTCGGCTCGGGCTCATCCATATTTCACCCGGAGTCCTCGCGTGTGGCGCGCCTTGCCTCCGGGGGGCAGCACGGGCTTGCGCAATCGATTTTCCAGGTGGGCGGCAACGCGGGCTCCTCGGTAGGCCCGCTGCTCGCCGCCTGGATCATCATTCCGTACGGACGTACGAGCATCGCGTGGTTCTCTCTAGCAGCGCTCGTTGCCATCCTCGTACTGTGGAGGATCGGGAGCTGGTATCTCGCTCAGCATGCGCGCCCGCCGGGTCGTTCGGCGCCGCACGCAGCGAGCGATCGATCAAGCCCGGTGACGACGAAAGTGTTCTGGTCCGTCGCGATCCTGGTTGCGCTGGTGTTTTCCAAATATTTTTATCTCGCAAGCTTGAGCAGCTATTACACTTTCTATCTCATCAGCAAGTTTCAAATGTCGATCCAGTCGGCACAGCTGCATCTGTTCGGGTTCCTGTTCGCCATTGCATTGGGGACGCTGGTCGGCGGCCCGGTGGGCGATCGCATCGGCAGAAAGCGCGTGATCTGGGTGTCCATCCTGGGAGTCGCGCCGTTCACGCTCGTGTTGCCGTACGCAGATGCTGCCTGGACGAGCGTGCTCGTCTTCGTCATCGGCCTGATTATTTCTTCGGCTTTCTCGGCGATCCTGGTGTTCGCGCAGGAACTGCTGCCCGGACGAGTGGGAACCGTTTCCGGACTTTTTTTTGGTCTTGCTTTTGGCGCCGGCGGCATCGGGGCGGCGCTGCTCGGTAAGCTCGCCGATGTGCGCGGCATCGAATTCGTCTACAGCGTTTGCTCGTTTCTGCCCCTGATTGGATTGCTGACGGCGTTTCTGCCGGATCTGCGCTCGCAACGCGTCAACAGGCGGCCCGGCGCGGCCTGATTTTCGCTGCCGCGCTCATGCGTGCCGCGCGCGCAGCAACAGCCACTGGCCGCAGAGCACCAGCACGATCCCGCCCAAGGCCATTGGCCCCCACGATTTGCCCTCGAACACGCTCGATACCGTCATGGCGAGTACCGGGGTCAATGCGGAGACGTAGGCCGCCGCCGAATAACCGCGCCGGCGCGCGAGTCCATAATAGAAGAGAAACGCAATGACGGAACCGAAGAGCGCGAGATACACGAGGGAACCGACGTAGGCCGCGCTCGGTTCGAAGATCCAGGGACGCTGAGTGGCGAGCGCGTAGAGCGCAAGCACGAGGGTGCCGTAAACGAGGGACCACGCGGTAAGGGCTGCGACGGGTGCCCCTGCGACTTCACCGCGACGCGCGAAGGCGTTGCCGACCGATGCGGCCAAAATGGCGATACAGGCCATGCCAAATCCGCCGCGGGCTCTGGCGTCAAGATGCGCCGTCGCGATCTCGCTCCAGGAGAGCACGGCGACACCCGCGCCGCCCAGACTCGCTGCCACCCAGGCGCGCAGCGGTGCACGCTGCGCGAACACGACCCGAAACACGGCGAGGTTCACGAGCGACAGCGTCGCGAATATGACCGCAACCACCGCCGAGGAGATCCTTTCCTCCGCCAGGTAGATGAAGGTGTAGTCGACGCCGAAGGTGAATAGTCCGACGCCGAAGGCTGCCGCATGCTGCGCGAAATTGAGGCGCACAGGCAGGCCGCGCACCCCGCACCAGCCAAAGAGCAGCGCCGCCGCCAGCGCAAATCGGTACGTCAACGAGACGACGGGGTCCACGACGCCCAGCTGAAAGGTGATGGCGTACCAGGTCGTGCCCCAAGCGAGCGTGCAGATCGCAATCGCCGTGAGATCGAGGAATCGAGGCCTGTGCGCCATATTGGGGAGAATCTTCGGTTGCGCGGTACTCGTCACATGCCGCGGCCGGGGGCGCGGCAATGGCGTGATCGAGCGCGGCGGATCCTAGCAGACCGCGCGATGCGCTCGCTTCAGGTAGCGGCGGGCCGCCTTGTGCTTCATTGGCGACACCTGGAATTGCCGCAACGCCAAGAGTAGCGTGTGAAATCCTTCGCAAGTCAGGGAATCCGGCCATGCAACCCGTGCGACGTGTGAAGCTTGCCGGCAGCGAACGCACTGTCATGGCCGGCGCCCGCATCGCGGGCAAGATTTCACCCGAGGAGCGTTTTGAAGTCACCGTCCGACTTCGACCGGCTGCGCCGCTGCCAGCGGGCGCGGAATTTTTCGGTGACGTGCCGCCGGCGCGGCGGCGCTACCTGTCGCGCGCGAGTTACGCGAAGAAGTACGGCACCCGCGCTGCGGACTTCGCAAAACTGCGCTCGTTCGCAAAGAAATACGGTCTCGTCGTGGTCGCCGAAAGCGCCGCGCGCCATACGAGCGTGCTCTCGGGCACCGCGGCCGCTTTTAGCGCCGCCTTCGGCGTGAAACTTCAGTACTACACGCATCCGCACGGCAGCTACCGCGGACGCGTCGGCTCGATCAGTGTGCCAAAATCGCTCGCCGGAATTGTTCAGGGCGTATTTGGGCTCGACAATCGTCCGCAGGCGGCCCCGCACTTCCAGCTGCCGGGCGGCGTCAGTGCGGATTCGACGAAGAAACGCCATGCGAGCGCATCGTTTACGGCGCCGGCACTGGCGCGCCTCTACGATTTTCCCGCCGGCGCAGGTGGATCCGGACAATGCATTGGTCTCATCGAACTCGGCGGCGGATTCCGTCCGGCCGATATCGATGCGTACTTCAATGCACTCGGGATTGCCGTGCCCTCGGTCACGGCGGTCAGTGTCGATCACGGCGCCAATAGTCCGACGACGGCTAACGGGCCGGACGGCGAAGTGATGCTCGATATTGAAGTCGCCGCGGCCATCGCGCCCGAGGCGAATATCGCCGTGTATTTTGCGCCCAATACCAGCAGCGGGTTTCTGGATGCCGTTACGACAGCGTTGCACGATACGCACAACAAGCCCTCCGTGCTGTCGATCAGCTGGGGAGGGGCCGAAGCCACCTGGACGGCGCAGGCGATGCAGCAGTTCGATGCAGCATTCCAAGCAGCGGCCGCCCTGGGCGTGAGTGTGTGCGTCGCGGCGGGCGACGGCGGTTCAGCGGACGGCGAGACCGACTCCCTCGCGCATGTGGACTTCCCGGCCTCAAGTCCGCATGTGCTCGCCTGCGGTGGCACGTCTCTCTCGGCCTCTGGCAACGCCATCGCAAGCGAGGTCGTCTGGAACGATGGTCCCACGAGTGCGACCGGCGGTGGCATCAGTGACGTCTTCGCATTACCGAGTTATCAGAACTCCGCGGGAGTACCGCCCTCGGCCAATCCGGGCGGTCGGATCGGGCGCGGCCTGCCGGATGTGGCCGGCGATGCCGATCCCGACACGGGTTATCAGGTGCGTGTGGATGGGCAGAATCTGGTTTTCGGGGGCACGAGCGCGGTTGCACCTTTGTGGGCGGGACTGATCGCGCTGTGCAATAAAAGCCTCGGGACCTCGGTCGGCTTCTTGAATCCGCTGTTGTACGGATCATTGGCCGACAAAGGCCTGTGCCGCGACATCACATCCGGAAGCAACGGCGCCTACGCCGCGCGAGTCGGGTGGGATGCGTGCACCGGCTGGGGAAGTCCGGATGGTGTGGCAATCTTGCAGGCTCTCAAGAACGCTTGATCGCCGCAGTTGGACGCCACTGCCGAGGGATGGAGAGTGCCGGATCTGGTATAAGTTCACCGCCTATTTGGTCGCACGGGGATGCCAATCAACTCCGGGCGAGGCCGGTTGCACTTTGATGGCAAGCATTTCAGACGATCGCTCCACTATTATTGAGGTACGCCCATGACTCGATTATTTGTATTTCTCGCGGCTGCGGCTCTGACGGGTGTCAGCTTCGGACAAGCCAGTTCATCCACCAGCTTCGCCCAGGGCGGGATGCATTTCAGCGCCAAGGCGATGGATACCGACAATGACGGCATGATCTCCAAGGATGAGTTCATGAAATACCACTCGGACATGTGGGACCAGATGACGAAGGACTCGAACGGATCCATGTCCGTCACCGACTTGGGTGCGGCCTTTGCGCGTGGCGGCATGCACGTCAAAGCCGCGGCGATGGACGCCGACCACAACGGAACCGTCACGAAAGACGAATTCATGTCCTACGAGGCGACCCATTGGAGCTTGCTGCCGAAGGATGCCAGCGGACAGATCTCCGTCGCGGATATGCAGAAGGCGATGAAGAAGCATCACCAGAAAGCTGCCGCCGCCGCTGCAAGCGATCCGGCCGCTACGTCAAAGACCGACTAGCGCATCTACGGCTGAATCGGCGCGAATATCCGCCAGGCTTCGGTCGGATGAGTAATGCCGTAGTAGATCGCGGGTATTCCTGGTGTAATCGGCTCGTCCTGCACGTGGCGAGCCGTAACCTCGATGGCGTCGATCGCTGGATCCGCTTCTGCAACTGGCTCGACACCTGAGTCATCCAGCACGCGATTCAGGCGGTCGGTAGTGAGTCGCAGATCGAGGCGAGGATGAGTCCGTTTTGCGGTAATCGCGACGGGAGCCACTCCTGAGTGACTGTCATCGTGGGAGGACGCGGCCGGCGGTTTCACCGCCGCGCTCGCCTTGGGCGCAGCGGCTCGAGCGTGCGTGTCGGGCGCAGCCGGCGCGGTCGGCGCGTCATCCGCGGGCGCAGCCAGAGGCAATGCCAACAGGCCTGCGACTACTGCGGATGCTACCGCTCTCTGCATGATCAGCTCCAGTTTCAGCTCGAATCGGGACTGGGTCTGTGACATCGGATTTCATCTTATCATGCTGCTGCGATGCGGCGGATGCCCAGCCCCTTTATGAACCACGGCGCATGTGACGTGCGCCGCGACCAAGCGCACACGCCGGCGTGGTGGCGTGAATTTTCGCAGGCCGCATCGCGCACACCCGCGGCCGAGCGGCCCCTGCGACTGGAGCCGGCCGCCGCGATCAAGTGGCATTTCACGCAAGCCTTGGCGGCGGCAGATGGCGCCACCGGCGCGCATTGCATTCACGAGCTTTGGATGCGGCGCGAATTGACCGTCAATATTGACGCAGCGTTGGATCAGCTATGGGGAAGGGCGGCGCCATCGATTCCCGACTGGCTGCCGATGCGCGACATCGAATGGCTGCCGATGGTGTATGAGATCTGCGCGCAGTTCCAGGCGCAGGCCCGAGGCCGCACCAATATCTATCTGGTGTTGCTCGACTACAGCGATAGCCGCGCCGAGCCCCACGCCATCTATGTCGGCATGAGTCACTACAGTGCCCATCAGCGCTTCGATCAGCACAAAGCGGGCATCCGTGCGGCCGGCAGCGTACTGCGGCGTGGCCTTGAGGTCCTGACCGGTCCGGCATTGCACCTGCGGAACATCCGGCGCCGCGATGCGGCCCGTATCGAGGGCGAACTCGCCACAGCATTGCAAGACGCTGGACTCTTCGTGCAGGGCGGACATTGAGGACTGCCGCGGTGGCGCGTGCTGCGCCGTCGGCGCTCAATACCATTTGCGCATCGTTCCGGGTAGCATCGCGCGGCGCTGAACTGCGCGGCCTTGGGCGGTGAGGATTTTGATGTCTGGACTTGCGATTCGAGCCGCCGTGCTCCTGACGTTGACGGTGTTCTGCACAGGCTGCAGCGTGACGTCGCGCGATATCAGAGACAGTTCGCCAGTGGCAGGCAGAGCGGCCAGCGTGCAGCATCTCGAGCGACTCGAGTGGCACCGCAATGTCGATGAGGGTGGGCACATCCTCGATACCGGCGACGAACAGTTTACGGTGCTTAATTCTGCGACGGTGACCAACGATTCGCTGCAGATTCTGACCGGCGTCGGCTTCGCGCCGGGCGAATTGGGCGAGCGCAAAACCATAACGATACCCTTCGGCGACATCGTCGAAATCAAGTTAATCACGCATCCGTTGTCCGCCGTGAACATGGTGATCCCGCTGAACGCGGGCACTTGGGGCAGCCGTGTGCTCATCACGACGAAAGATGGCGGGCGTGAGCTTCTAAGCATCGCCAAAGGCGATCCGAATTCACCGGAACTCTTCAGTCCCACGCGCGGCGTGTTCCTGCCCAATGACAACGGCGCGAGGGTCGTCAAAGGCCTGTGGTGGCCTGATCGAGTCAAGACCCGAGCACTCGCTGCACTCCTGCAGGGGAAAGTAGCCGCCTTCCAGGAAAGATGAGCCGGCCAGAATCGGCGCAGGTCATCGTTGTGGGAGCGGGCGTCGTCGGACTCGCAGTGGCGCGCGCGCTCGCACAGATTCCAGCCGAAGTTTTAATCGTCGAGGCCGATCCGGGCTTTGGCATGGGGACGTCCGCGCGCGGCAGCGGCGTCATTCACGCGGGACTTTACTATCCGCACAACAGCCTTAAGGCACGTACCTGTGTCAGAGGACGGCAACTGCTGTATGCGTACGCCGCGCATCGTGGTGTCGCGGTGCGCAAGACGGGCAAGCTCATAGTCGCCTGCTCGAGCCAAGAGCTCGCCGAGCTGGAAAGGCTGCACTCGCAGGCAAGGCTCAACGGCGTTGAAGATGTACGAATGCTGACTTGCTCAGAAGTCCGGGATCTTGAACCTGCGCTCGCCGTGCATGCCGCTTTGCTGTCGCCTTCAACGGGCATCATCGATTGCCAGGCATTGATGCGGGCATTGTTAGAGGATGCCCAAACCTGCGGCGCACGCACGATGTTCGACACCCGAATCACTCAAGCACACGCAACGCGCGCGGGGTTCGAGTTGACGATCGGCGGCTCCGATCCTGCGCGGGTGCGCTGCCGGATGCTGATCAACTGCGCGGGCCTGGGCAGTGTCGAGCTTGCGAGAAATATCGAGGGCCTTGACCCACGCCAGATCCCATGCGCCTCCCTCTGCAAGGGTTCGTACTTTGCATTTCCCGGCGAAGTGCCGTTCCGGCACCTCATCTATCCCATTCCAGGGCCGGGAGGTCTGGGCGTGCACCTGACCCTTGATTTGGCGGGCGCGGCGCGTTTCGGGCCTGACACTGAATGGATTGATTCGCTCAACTACGACGTCGATCCGCGCCGCGCCGGGGATTTCGAGCGCGCAATATCGCGCTATTGGCCGCGCTTGCCGCCCGGGGCTCTACGGCCTGCTTATGCCGGCGTGCGATCTAAGATCGTGGGTCCGCAGGAGCCAGCGGCGGATTTTCGCATCGACGCCGAGCTCGACCATGGAGTTCCCGGGCTCGTCAATCTTTTCGGCATCGAGTCGCCGGGCTTGACCGCCGCGCTCGCCATCGCCGAGCACGTGGCGGCCCTGCTCAGATAGTCAGCGTAAACGCGGTTAGGTCAGGCGGCTTGTCGCGCGTATGCGCGCCTGCAGACGGGGCGTTACGCTACTCGCAGTTGGCGTATTCCTGTTGACTCAAATGGCCGTCGTGATTGACGTCGCAGCGCGCAAAGTTGCTGCTCAGCCATTTGTTGTGTTTGACGTCGTCGATCGTCAGATAACCGTGGTTGTTCGGATCCAGCGTCAAAAAGTCGGGATGATGGCTAGTCGCTTTCTCGACCTGCGTGCTGCTGGGCGCCGACAAACTCGGGGACGGCTGGTCCTTGCCGGTCACATCGTCATGGCCTGCAGTAGGTGTCTCTGGATCCGGAACCTTGTTGGCGGGCTGATCGTTGGCGGGCTGGTCGGGGTCCGCATCCGTGGGCGTGACAGGATGCGACGTGACACCCGGTGCCTGTGGCGACTCTGCCGCGTGCGGTGCGGCCTGTGCGTTGGCAATGGCCCATCCAAGTAGCAGGGCAGGACCAGCCAATGTGACGATGTACTTCGCTTTCATGTAGGCACTCCTTGCGACGCGCCTGGAATCGGCGTGGCGATCTAAACAGATAAACGGGCCGGCGCTGACTTTGGTTCCGGCCTAGCTTGTGCGAGGCCGACTCATCTCTTGTGCATGCCGCGGCCCGGCATCGAATCGTTAAGAAAATAAACGGCTGTCCCCGCGGGGCCGTCGTGACTGTGCCCTGGGGGCGAACTCGTCTATGCCGCGTGCCGTTGAGTTTAGCTTGGCCTCAAGCTCTACTATGGGCCGCGGAACAGCAGGCACCGCTCGGTTGCTGCCATCTAGGAGTTCACGCGCTCGAGCGATGCATTGAGCGCGACAGCGAGCGCTGTTTGGCCGCTTGCGAAATCCAACCATCGCAATTCCTGGCCTTTGCGTTTGCCCTTCTCCGTGAGCTTCAGCCCCTCAGGCGTGATCGTAAGAATGTGAGGCTTGCCTTTGATGTCGATCTGCCGCTTTAGCGGTTTTTCAAGTTTGGTCGTCATGAGTACCCCTTTTTAGGAATGCGAGTTCGGCCATCTGTTGCCACTGGCGTATTGTGTCAAAAGCGCACCCGGCAAATGGCTGCGATAGTATCAACGCTCGACTCATTGACGGACCGGTGCGAATGAAAATCGATGCACATGCTTATTGCGTCCCAGCAGGCGCGAAAGTAAGGCTGCGTAAATGGGCGACCATTGCACGCCTGGCATATAGGTCCAAGCGTCAGTGCCAAAAGCTCCTGGAGAGCCACGTCGAGCAGCTCAGCAGTTTGCAAGAAACCCACTATGCGGCCAATCGCTACGCGCTGCTGCTGATTTTTCAAGGGATGGACGCGGCCGGCAAAGACGGCGCGATCAGGCACGTCATGTCCGGGATCAATCCGCAAGGCTGTGAGGTGACGAGCTTCAAGTCTCCGAGTGCGACGGAGCTGGAGCACGATTTTTTATGGCGCACCACGCGTGCGCTGCCGCCGCGCGGGTATATCGGCATCTTCAATCGATCCTACTATGAGGAAGTACTGATTGTTCGAGTACATCCGCAACTTCTGGATGCCGAGTTTGGAGGCACGCAGCGCGAGGACTCGAATAAACTCTGGGCAGGCCGGTACCTATCGATCGTCAATTTTGAACAGCACTTGCACCGTAACGGCACTCGGATCGTGAAGTTTTTCCTGCACCTCTCTAAGGAAGAGCAGCGCAAGCGCTTTCTTGGCCGCATCGATGACCCGCGGAAGAACTGGAAATTCAGCGTGGCTGATGCCAAGGAGCGCGAATTCTGGAAGCACTACATGCGTGCTTACGAGGAATGCCTCAGCGCAACGAGTACCGCCATTGCGCCCTGGTACATCGTGCCTGCGGACGACAAAGCCAGTGCACGTCTCATTGTCTCGCAAATCATCCTCGATACTTTGAGCGCGCTCGGCTCATCCTATCCGAAGATCGATGCGAAGCAGCGTCGCGAGCTGCATGCCGCGCGCCGGCAGCTGATGCAATGACTTTGCCTGAGCGCAATGCGGATTCGAGATTGCATGCGGGCGATGCGGCGCGCCGACGCCCAATCATGCGTCACGCTGGCCCCGTATAAACGTCACGGAGCCAGTCTCGCGCAGCTGGCGCATCACGCGCTGTTGCCAGAAAGCGCAGCCATGCCTGCTGCTCATGCCATACCGGAACCAGTTCCCAGACACAGAATGTCGGCTTGTGAGCCGCTTCGCGCGGGAACCTCTCAAAACTGCGCATCGCTTCTCCATCCTTGTACAGGACGGTCTGCCACAACTCATTGGAGTTGCGCCACGTGCAAACGATGAGAAAGTAAAAATCCTCTTCGCAGCGGTGCAGGATCACGAAACCCAGCCCGCGCGACTCGAGCGCTGTCGTCGTCACTCGAGCACGTGCCAGACTCACAATATTCTCCGGCACAGGTTGGCGCTGCGAACATAAAACGTACCATTTGAGGGTTGCCCCGGGCGGCTCAATCACGGCGCCTGGCTCGACCTGCTTGGGCCGGTGCTCATAGCCTGCAGGAATTCCTAAGTCAGTCTCGACGATGTGCGCGAGAGTAGGCTGATTCATCGGATACCCCTGCGTGTCCTGCGGCGACTTCAAAGAAACTTCACGCGGTGAACGATAATTAACTTGATGTTTTAACGATAAGCGATTGATAATATTAGTTATATACTTCAAGTATTTGACATTATGGCGCGGGCGCCGGGAGGAGGCGGTTGGTGAGCACGCCGATGCCTTCAATGGCGATCTCCACGGTTGAGCCGTCTTTGATCGAACCCACGCCAATGGACGTGCCACAGGCGATGACGTCGCCGGGCAATAACGACATGTCGTGCGAGAGCGAGCTTACCAGTTGCTGCGGCGAAAAAACCATGTCGCGCAGAGGATAATTCTGCCGCTCAACTCCGTCGACGCGGGTCACAACCTGCAAATTCGACCATGCAAGATCTGAAGTGATCGCGGGGCCGATGCAGCCAAAGCTGTCATACCCCTTGGCGCGGCACCACTGCGCGAAATTCTGATCTTCATTGAGAAGTTCGCTCGCCGTGACGTCGTTTACGCAGGTGTAACCGAGGATGTACGCCGGTGCGTCTGCAACTGATACGTTTTTGCAGGTCTTGCCGATGACGATCCCCAGCTCGCCTTCGTAGACAATTTTTCCCGCATATGTGATCGGTCGGCGGATTACCTCGCCGGGGCCAATCGCACAACTTGCCGGCTTGAGCAAAAAAAGTGGATACTTCGGTGCAGGTTTTCCGAGCTTTACCGCGAGTGCGTGAAAATTATTCCAAAGAGCGACGATCTTGCTCGGCGAGCACGGGCATAAGAGCGTGACCGCTGTTAGCGGGATCTGTTTACCGCTCGGCGCATGCGTTCCATGCATGTCTCCTGCGAACTCGAGGAGCTGATCGCGATCGAGGGTGCCGAAACCGACAGCGCCGTCGGCAGATCTAAATCGTACCCACTGAGTCATTTGTGTCTGCTCGCGTCACTGCGCAGCGCGCGAAGCATTGCATAGATCACGTGCGGAATCTTATGCTGGACGAGCATGATTGAAGTCGCCTGGTGTGCAGGGCTTTTCCTAGGTGCCAAGGATACGCGCTGCCGTCCTCGGGCGTGCGGTAATTGCCAGTATGGTCAGCGCGGTGGGCGACGCCTGACGGGCGGAGCGCATGATGGCCATGTCGGCGGACGCTGATTCCGCGGGGCGGCTCTTCGGGCCGTGGTACCCTGGAATTCGCTCGCCGGTGCCTCAGGAACTGCGGCAATACTGTACGATTTTTCTCCCCGCAAATGTATTCACGGATTTCGCCAAGGCGGCTGAACTCCATGATCTCACGGGCCTTGAAATAAGCGAGGTCGTCGCATTTCGACCGCGGCGGCTGGTTTTGCATGAGCTCCTGATTCGCGTCACCGCCGACTTATCGGTGCCCGACGGCGAGAAGGTTGAAGATCTCGGCCTTAATTTCCGCAAGATGACGCGCAACATCCTTGCGCGATACATCGAGCCGCAGATGAACGCGATCATTGCGTCGTTCGACGCAATGCGGCAACAACTGGCGCAGCTGATCGAGACGGAACTGGCGGCCGTGATGTCGCCGTCGGCGCAGACGAATATGTCCGAATCAGGTCGGCCGAAGCGCGGCGTGTTGGCGCTCTTTGCGCGCACCAAGCCGAGCTCGGCGCGCAGCGCTACGAAGAGCCTGGATGAGCTGCTCCTCGGTCTTGGAGTCAAAGCAGAAGCGAGCGCAGATGATTTGCACGCCGCATCCTATGGCGCGCTTGCCCGCGTTATAGCGGCTATACACAAGCGCCATGGCGCATCGTGGGGGACCCGGGAACTGATCGCATCCATTGCAACGGACATGGCCAGCAACGAGCATGGAAGCGATCTTGTCGGCCGGGCGATCGAGCCGCTGCTGTTGCAGGCTGCCGAAAGTGAAGGCTATAGCCTGCTTCCGGCGCAACAGCTGCCCGTGATCATGAATACGAAGGGGCCGTCCGCATCGGGCAAGAGCACCCTGCGCCCGCTGCAGAAGCAACTGGCGAGCGATATCGGCGTGAATTGGCGAGACTTTGCGCTCATCAGCCCGGACATCTGGCGCAAGCAGCTTCTCGACTATGACGCACTCGGCGCTGACTATAAGTATGCGGGGAGTTTTACCGGCGAGGAGTTGCAGATCGTCGACCAGAAGCTTGATCGCTACATGGCGCGTAAGGCTGGGCGCGGAAAGACGTCACATCTGCTCATCGACCGGTTTCGCTTCGACAGCTTCGCGGCGGATTCGGACGAGGCGGGCAGCAATCTGCTGACCCGCTTCGGGCGCATCATCTACCTCTTCTTCATGATTACGGCGCCTGGCCCACTTGTCGAGCGTGCCTGGAATCGCGGGCTTGATGTGGGTCGCTACAAACCGGTCGAGGATACTCTCGCGCACGGCGTTGAAGCCTATTCGGGGATGCCGGAACTGTTCTTCACGTGGGTGAAGCGCACGGATAAGCGCGTCCATTTTGAGTTTCTGGACAACAGCGTACCGCGTGGTGAGCGGCCGCGAACGGTCGCATTCGGTGGTAACGATACGATGAATGTGCTCGATATCAAGTGCATTTTAGATATCGAGCGCTACCGCAGAACCAATATCCACGCCGCCGCAGCTGAGTTTCTCTATGCCGACGCGGCGGTGCTCGACCCCGAGAACAACCTGCGCTTCTTGCAGCAATGCGTCTCTCGATTTCGCGACATCAACTTCGCGGACCAGGATACCGGGCGCGTTTACTTGAGCATGCTGTCCGGCAGGGCGATCTGGGCTGACCCGCAGTTGTTGGAACGGGCCATGTTGAGTGCTGACATCCGCGCCGCCCTTGGCATCATCGCGCCGGAGGGGTTTTCTCACTTGAGCAGCGAGGCGGTCCCCAAATACTTGCAGCAGATGGCAGCGACCGAGAAAATCCCGACCCTGGGTCGGTGGGGCTACGGCGCCTAAACTGCCGAATTGTTCGCGAGGATTCGCGTTAGGTTTCGAGGGTTGTTCCAAGCAACTTTGTCAAAGCATAGACCGTATCGAGATGCGGTGTCGGTGTCTGGGTCAAGCGCCCGAGCTCGACGACCGCGCCCAGAAGCGCGTCCGTCTCCAGAGGGCGCCGCGCTTCCACGTCCTGCAACATGGACGTCTTGTGATGGCCTACCTTCTCGGCGCCGGCAATGCGCTTTTCTAGGGGTACGCGGAAAGTGATGCCGAGCTTATTTGCGATCGCTTGCGCTTCGGTCATCATCGCCGCGGCCAGATTGCGGGTCAGCGGGAACTGACAAATGCCAGCCAGCGTGGCGCGCGACAGCGCACTGATCGGATTGAAAGTCATGTTCCCCCAGAGCTTCAACCAGATTTCGGCGCGGATGTTGTCGAGGATCGGCGCTTTGAATCCCGCTTTGATGAAACATTCTGAAATTCGCATGACGCGCGTACTGCACGAGCCGTTGGGCTCACCGACCGGAAAACGTTCGCCCTCAATATGTTTGACAACGCCAGGAGCGAGCAACTCCGAGGCCGGATAAACCACGCAACCGACCACTCGCTCGGCGGGGATATTCGCGCCAATCACGCCGTTCGGATCAACGCTGTCGATGCGATGTCCGCGCAGGTCGCCCGCGTAGTCGTGGAAGTACCAGTACGGTATGCCATTCTGCATCGGAACCACGGCGGTGTGTGGGCCGAAGAGCTTGGGAACATCTTTGGCGACATTTTCGACTTGGTGCGCCTTCATCGCGAGTATCACCAGGTCCTGGGGACCTACTGCGGCATAGTCGGCGGTCGCCTTTACGTCTTTCGCTACGAGCTCGCTGCTGTCATGCATGACGAGCTTCATCCCACGCGCTTGAATCGCCTCGAGGTTCGAGCCGCGCACGATGAAAGTCACATCCTCGCCCGCAAGCGCGAGCTTCACACCCACGTAGCCGCCGATTGCGCCGGCGCCGATCACCGTGATCTTCATTGAACCCCTTGCCGAGCGTTAGAGAAGCTCGCGCGCCGCGGAGCTACTAATTGCAGTGTAATCCAGGCGCCAAGAATCCGAAATCGCTACGCCGAGATGCACGCCATCGCGGCTGGCAGTTCGCGGCGGAGAATGCGGTATTTGCGCGTGTGCCAATCATTGTACTCAGCGCCGATCAAGCGATGGATTGGGACATATTTGCTACAGTCCGGTCGCGCGGCCGTGGGGACCTCGACGGCTGCGGCTGTCTTCAATTGTTAAGGACTGCAACCGCCATGCGAAGGCGAGCCCATTGAATAAGGATCGAGCGCCCGACTTGCAATGTTCGCCCGCGCCCTCGGCCGTCATAATTGAAGAGCATCGGCGCCGTGACGTCGATCAATCTCGGCGCCGCCGCCGGCGGCATGTGACCACTGGGCTCGAATAGCGGGGTCTGTGAAAATTAACCCGCAGGGCGTTACTTGAGGCGGTTTACTACTTGCGCCCGTCGAGGGTTAGATGAATCGGCTGCAGGTGTGCGAATCTGGAAGCTGCAGTCGACCGGGATTCCCGTCTGGGCTCCGCGTAATCCTGAAGACTGGACGCGCCTCGGCGACTATGTCGGTGCGCGGGGTCTGTGATCCAGGCGCTTCTTGCATTTACTGGAATTCCGCTGACGATAGGCATACAACAGAGGCGAAACGAGCTCGATGAATTCCAGCGGACGCATGGGGATGCTATCCAAGACGATCGATTCGCCTTTGGCGCCAGAGCCTCGATTTTTAGCAAGTGATGTTAAACAGAGAATTAGCTGGCGGCGATTCGACGTATGAGCGCCTTACCGGTTCTTAAGATTTTTCTGTCCTCGCCTGGAGATGTCGCCGAGGAGCGGGCGCTTGCGGAGACCGTGTTTCGCCGCTTGGCGGACGAGGTCTCGGATGTCGTACGTCTGTCGGTCGTGATTTGGGAACACGAACCGCTGTTCGCGCACACGGGTTTTCAGCAGCAGATCGAGCGTCCATCCGAGTGCGACTTGGTCGTCTGCATACTCTGGTCGCGTCTTGGCACACGGTTGCCGTCCGATTACGCCCCGCGGCCTGACGTGCCCGCCCCGACCGGCACCGAATTTGAGGTGGCGGATGCACTTGAATCCTATCGGCGCAGGGGCAAGCCCGATCTGATCATCTACCGCAAGATTCCGCCGCCGCAGGTGGAACTCGGCAGCGCCGATTTCGCCGAGCGCAGCGAGCAGTACGAACGGCTAGCTGATTTCTGCCGACGCGTCTTTTACGACGCGCAGGGTGCGGCGGTTGTCGCCCACAACACATTTACCGATGGGCACGAGTTTGAGCGGCGGCTCTCGGAGCACGTGCGCCGATGGATCGACAGGCAGATCGAGTCTCCGAAACTCGGCGGCGCGGTTCCCTTGTGGCGCGGCCGCTCGCCGTTCCGGGGTCTGCAAGCCTTTGAAGCCGAAGATCAGGCAATTTTCTTCGGTCGTTCGGAGGCCATCAGCGATCTGGTGGGCCGCATGCGGGATGCCGAGGTGGCGGCGGCAAGTGGCGTCGTCGCACGGATCCTGCTCGTGCAAGGCATGAGCGGAACGGGAAAGTCCTCCTTATTCAAAGCCGGGCTGTTGCCGTTGCTTGCTCTGCGGCCGGTCGAGGGAATTGCCGCATGGTCCGTGGTCGCGCTGCGGCCTTCGGAATCCGATGCGGCTATGCCTGAACTTGGGCCTATTGGTGTTCTCGCCGCGCGCCTTTGTGAAACATTGCCGGGAATCGCCCGGCTCGGGACATCCGTCGCGCTCCTTGCCGAGAAGCTAGCATCCAAGCCCGCTGAGGCTGTGGCGCGTATCGAGGCGTGCATGGCTGCCGACGCCGACCGCAAGGGCGTCGAGCCGGAGCGCGTCCGGGTGCTGATCTACATCGATCAGCTGGAAGAGGCCTTTACGTTACCGAGCGCGAGTGCAAGCGCCCAGGCGCTCTTCGCGGTGGTGGTTGCGTTCGCTCGCTCGACGTCCTTATGGATTACCGCGACGTTGCGGAGCGATTTTGCGCATCGTCTGGAGGATTATCCCGATCTGATGCGTTGTCTTGCGGATAACCCATCATACACGCTGATGCCGCCGCGACCCGATGAGCTCGCCGACATGATTCGCGAGCCGGCACGGGCGGCAGGATTGATATGGGAACAGCGCAGCGGCATCTCCCTCGACCAAGAGTTGCTGCGCGATGCGAGTGACTACCCCGAAGCGCTGCCGTTGCTCGAATACACGCTCGCCCAGCTCTACGAGCGGCGCGCCGGCGACCAGCGATTGCTGCGTTGGTCGCAGTACGAAGGGGGACTGCGCGGCGCGCTGATTTCTGCCGCGGAGGAGGTCCTTACCGTTGCGAGCGGTGATGTGGAGGCGGCGTTTCGCGAAGTCATGCGCGAGCTGGTCGCCGTCGGGCACGACGGCGTGGCGACGCGACGCTACGCACCGCTTGCCGGCTTTCCCGAAGGCAGCCCCGCGCGCAAGCTGCTGGAGCGCCTCGTGGAACGCCGCCTGTGCGTGACGACCGATGAAGGACGAGGCACGGGCCCGGTAACAAGGCTTGCGCACGAGGCGTTGATTCGATCCTGGCCGCGAGTGCAGCGCTGGCTGGACGAGGAAACCTCACTGTTGCGCGTGCGCGATGAGCTTGCAAGCGATGCCGCGGTATGGGAGTACCACAAGCGCGCAGATGATTGGCTTGGCGCCGCTCCCGAAAAGCTCGCTGCAATCCGGCAGATTGCACAAGCCAATCTCATGCCCGCCGGCGCGGCGGCCGAATACGCGCTGCGTTCGGCGCGACGTGCGGCTCGCAACACGCGCATCAGGGAAGCGGCTGCGGGCGGGATTTGCCTCTTGACGGTGCTTGCGTGTATTGCGTGGTGGATGGCGCTCACGCAGCGCAACGCCGCTCGCTCCGAAGCGGCAACGGCAGATCGCACCACGCGATTTATGGTGTCGCTGTTCCAGCTCGCCGATCCCAACGAGAATCGTGGCAATGCGGTCACGGTGAAGGAGGTCCTGGACAAGGGTGCGCAGGAACTCGGCAATGCCTCAGGCGGCGACGGTATGCGGGGCGAACCGCGGGTGCGGGCCGAACTGCTGACCGCCATGGGACAGGCGTACGCCGGGCTTGGACTTTTTGATCCCGCAGCGAAGCTACTAGGCGAAGCTCGCTCGGATCAGGACTCCACCTCGGTGCCGGATGATGCCCGCGTACGTACATTGATCGCGTCGGGGTCGGTGGCGTACCTGGCCGGAAAATATGAATCGGCCGCGCTGCTGCAGCGAAAGGCGGTGGACCTGGCGCGCAGCCGCCTCGCGCCATCCGACCCGCTGCGCTCGGAAGCGTTGAGTAGCCTCGCCGACGTGCTGGTGCAACTCGGCAAATATCCCGAGGCCGAGCAACTGTGCCGTGAGGCCCTTGTGGCAGATCGGAAGCGCGGCCCCCGGGAAGCTGCTGTGCTCGCCCAAACGCTGGATTCGCTCGGTAAGGCATATTTTTACAGTGGCGATCTTGCCGCCGCGGAGCCTGCGCTGCGCGAGGCACTCAAACTGCGCGAACAAACGCTCGGGATGCAGCATTCGCTCACGGCGCAGTCGCTCGGCACTCTGGGAGTGCTGCTCTACCAATCGGGTCGATATGACGAGGCGCTCGCCGTCGATCGTCAGGCCCTTCCCATCTATCGCGCGGTGTACGGCGCGGAGCATCCCGAAGTGGCGACGATCATCAACAATATTGGACGCTCGGCCCTGATCGCCGGCCACGTGGACGAGGCAGAGCCGCTGCTGCGCCAAGCGCTCGCGATGACTGAGAAATTTGAGGGCGCCACGCATGACGACCTCATCTCGCCCCTCAACAGTCTCGCGATGATAGATGCCTATCACGGCAAATTGGATCTCGCCCGAAGTGAGATTCACCGAGCCGAAGCGATTGCTCGCCTACCGGATCAGGATGAGCTACTCGATCAGGTTCTGCTCAACGAGGCCGATATCGAGCTTGCCGGGGCCGATAGCGCGCGTGCCGCGGAACTGCTGAGTGCCGCAAAGACGCAACTGCAAAAAGCCCACCCCAATGATGTGCCGAACGCGTGGCGCTATGCAGCCTGGGACGCTGTGAACGCGCAGCTGCTTGCGCAAAGCGGGGATTATGCCAGTGCGACTCGCGCGCTGGCGGCTGCGCGGCACGTCCTCGCAGAGCGCTTCGGCGCGAACGGATTTTACAGCTTGCTCGCTGCCCGACGCGCGCAGCTGATCACGGCCCACACGCAAACAGACTAACGGCGCCGGCGCCTTGGGCTACGCGCGCCAGCTGTTCTTTGACAGCTCAAACGGAAGCTACGATAATCGGCGGATAAATTTGCTCTCCTGCTGAATGTCTTGAAGCTTGCCGGACGTAGCCAGCATGAGGCACGAGTATTAAGGGATTTTGCGAACTGCTTTGGCAAGAAGCCCAGCGCAACTTTTGTCCGGGGGGGCGCTGGCGTTTCGACCGCCCGCCCTGTTCGACGCTGGACTAGCTAGCGCAATCGCTTGAGTGAGGTGCGATATGAAGCATTTTTTTGCGGTCTTGGGGTTGGTCCTGGCGTTGCTCGCACCCCCGGCTGCATTGGCGGGTCGAACACCCCGCAGCGATAATCCGGGGAAGTTGTGCGACATGCAG
>Ga0302325_10005239_pt1 | contig 29611 bp, 40 predicted proteins | sample Palsa_T0_2_FD_201948 | JGI IMG/M metagenome (GOLD analysis project Ga0302325, IMG submission 201948) | Peat permafrost microbial communities from Stordalen Mire near Abisko, Sweden - Palsa_T0_2 | ecosystem: Environmental > Terrestrial > Soil > Palsa > Peat permafrost | place: Sweden: Abisko...
CTACGTCTATCGTCACACTAGCTATTCTTCAATTTGTTGGAAAGAAATGGGGACACAAGAGTGAGGTGGTCAGGATTCTCGCCATCCAGCGAAATATCCTCGTTATCAGCATTTATACTGGGATCAGTTACGTTGTCAACAAAGATCTAGAAGCATCAATATGGCAGGTTCTGGGCCCGATTCAAACCCAGCTTCCAACGCCTCATATTCCACCTATGTCACTCGTTCAGGGCCTTTTTTTATCGAGCATCACACTCACGGTAACGATAGCATTGGAACATGTGGCTTTTGCCAAGGCGTTCGGACGCGCAAACGGTTACTCCAGCAATTCCAGTCAAGAAATGTTCTACATTGGAATTGTCAACCTTATCAATTCTTTCTTTGGTGCAATGCCAGTTGGAGGAGGAGATTTGCCTCGCGCAGCCGTCAACTCAGCCTCGGGAGTTAAGAGTCCCCTCGGCGGCATATTTACCTCTGTTACTGTTCTCGGGAGTATGTACGCAGGCAGCGGCTTCCTACAATGGATGCCAATACCGACTATCTCAGCCGTCATTCTCGTTGCAACAATCGACCAGATGCCTCCAATGGCCTACATGGGAAAGTTCTGGAGGATTTCATTCACAGATTTCGCCGCATTTCTCGTGACGTTCAACGTTGGCATGCTCGCGGGAAATGAGTTGGGCATTGGTTTGGGTCTAGGTATCATGGTTCTATACACCATCTTCCGCCTCATGTTTTCCCGCCCAAGTGCTATCTTGAGCATCGACCTCGAGAACAAATATAGTTCTGTCACTCCACCGTGGTGGGCAAAGAATGATCGCATACCTCCTGGAACACAGGTAGTTAGTCTGGAAACCGATGTTATCTTCGTCAACGCCGAGAGGATCAAGAGACATATTATCAATACAGCTTATACCTATCAATTCGGCATCCCGCTCACACAAACCGAGAACTTGCAGCGAGCATGGAACAATCGACGCGACAAAGACATTCAGCGTCTTCGCCGCCTTGCTAGAGTTAGCAACACAAACACGTTCATTCTGAGACTGCGCGTCCTCGTTCTCGATTTATCCGCCACATCATTTGTCGACGCATCAGGCATGCAAGCATTCGAAGACATCAAGAATGAGCTGCGATCATATGGAGGCTCACACGTCGAGATCCGATTGGTGGGATTGAACAAGGGAGTGGAAAATAGGTTCAAACGTGCGGGGTGGAAACTAGTTTCACCCTACGACGAGGAGGACGATGCCACGACATTCGAAATCGAAGGACAAAACGAACCAAAAGATTTGATCTTTGATCACTTGCCACATGCTATCATGCACCAGCCTCAAGGGATAGCGAGCATTTCTAATTTCGGCTTTGATGAGGAGGTAAAATTGGAGAACTGCTGAGTTGGAGAGAGTTGTGGCTCTTTTCCAGAACAGGGAGGGTCCGGTTGGCGTTTTCTTGCAATTTTTGTTTTAAACTGCATTCCGCTGCTTTTTAAATTTTAGGTAACGAGAGGGATTTCACTTTCTGACTTCACCAGCAAAAACTACCTCTCGCTTCAGGGAAATAGGGGAAATGATATGTTTTATTGTGGTATCTCTGGTCCTACAGGTTTGTGTTGTGTAAAATTATTGGTGAATCTGTGTCTTAAATTGCTAGATATTGTTGGCTCGTTGCAGCAGATTGTCTCTGTGTGTATACGACTGAGGAGTCTGAGGTCCTGATGAGGCTGGTCGATCAGGCCCACTACAGCAGAAAGAATCCGAGAGAGACTAGCTCACAATTTTCTGTTCTTCAACACTTTATAAGGGCCTAAATGAGCGGTGACTATTAATTTTAAGAACGTTGCTATGTCCAAGGTTTCAGGCAAGGCAGACTCGGAGAACTCTTGAGGTCTACTATATTAAGCAGTCTCATTCAAGCCACCTAGTCTGAGTTCCTCCACTCGAGCCTGAGACTTCGCAAGTATCCTACCAAAAATCAGTGCCTCAAATTCTTCTCCTGGACGAGTTTGAGGTACTTAGTCAAAATAAGTTTCGATTCCTCCTGCGAGTACCCCTCAACCTTCTGCCCACCTGTCACTTCCGCTTGAGAGTTCAACCATGCTACTAATTCATCCACATACTCCACTGATATTCCTCTCAGATTATGAAATGCCCTGCCAACCCCTTTTTTCCGCAGTCGCTCACTATATTCAGCTTGCATTTCTTCTCTTGATGGCACCCAGGCACGACCGGAGAATACTGCTGCCACTCCAATCGCTTGAAATTCGAAGAAGGAAAAGGTGGCGGTGAAGAATGGTACACCAACAAATGCAAGGGTTGGATCGGGAATGTAGAAGATATCTTTGTGCAGGTTGTGAAGTTGCGTGCCATCGGTTACAAGAATAGTATCATTGGCAGTTTCCGGGGTGGCCGTGTCATCGTGAAGGTCCCGGAGAAATGGCAACGAGAAGAGGTATCCCGTACAGATTACCACTCGATCAATACCAGTTAATACCGAGCCATCGACAAGTGTCACTGTTCTGGATGTGCTTTGGTCGTCCGAAGGAATTTGAAAAGCCGAGATGCCTGCAACCCGTTGGGTCTCTGGGGATAGCATCGCTTCGGGGACATCGAAAGGCCCGCCCCGCGAGGATTGATAGATTTTCTTGGCGATGTGGGAACTTTCCCTTGCAATGTCCATAGATGATACCCCGGCTCCGATGAGAAGTACGGTCTGGTGTCACAGTCAGATGGTTACTCTATTTCAAAGATTTTTACCTACTTCGTCTTTGAAGTCATCTGGCCTTCTGTATCCTTTTGAGTGCTGCACTCTGTCTGGCCACCTAGTCTTCCATTCTTTCAAACCAGGAATATCAGGCACATTAGAACTATGATAATGTCCAGATGCCACGACAACTGAGTCAAATACCTGGGAGAAGTCAGCTTACATCCAAAAATTTGACAGCTCTCACTCACCTCAACTTTATTCACGTGCTTTCCCTTGTGGGGTCCGTCTCGGATCAGAGTAGTCGAATTTAATTGCCACTTGCCATTTATCTTTTCCAACTTCTCAACCCGGGTGTTATATCTTATCAAAGGCTCAACACCAAAGGCTCTCGAGTAAGACTGGATGTACTCCTGCTTATCCCGGACGTTGACGAAGTCTCCTGTTCCTTCCTTCCACGGAAACCCTTTCAATTCTTGCAATTTCGTCGAAACATTATTCGTCAGCCCGGAATATGCTGGACTGAGAATATCAACATAGGTTCTAAAGTTAAAAATGAACTTGAAAATGAACTTACCCAGGTGGAGCAAATCGAAGTTCTTCTTCTTCGCTCGTATATCCTCCATCCCCATTCGTAACACCAGAGTTCCTTTCATCCTCCTCAACAACAAAATCCGCAATTGATGGGGTAATCGATGGATACGTCGGCTCCAGCGGTTTCCTCTCATCAAAAACCCTGCAAAATATTAGCCTCCTGATCCCACATTCATCTCTCATCCCCAAACTAACCAGTTCCCGCCCGCTTGCTTCGACCTCTCAAAAACCACAACTTCTATTCCAGACTCCTTGAGGTGCTTCGCACTAACGACTCCACTAACCCCAGCTCCAATAACCGCCACTCGCTTCTGAAGAGAACCCATTTTCAGCCTTCCAATTTGCCTAATCCGTGGATATTTCAAAAAAGGTAAATGTGAGAATTCGTATCTTTATACTTTATGATTCGTGGCGATAAACCTTTCTGTATGACAGTTACTCGGACTTTAGCCAATTGCTTAGCCGCTGGTGCTACCACATATCACACACCACGCCCTTCGCTTCCGGCTTATTACTGTGCTTCCAACCACCACTAATAGCTCGCTATTTTCATGGAAGGTGTCTCCGCTGAGAGACAAAAACGAGGTTTTGAAGCAATTAAAATATATTTTCAAAATGGAATTAGCAAGGAGATAAGAAGTGTTGATATTAATGGAAAACAGAAGTCGCTATAGCCGCGATTTATTTCGCCATTCTCGCTAGGAGGGTTTAACGAATAGGAGAATGGTGAAGGGGGCAACTGTGGTACGAGCGGGGATAGCGGCCGCTGTGCTGACACAAGCAGTAGGAGTGGGGGAGTGGGTTTATTATAAGTGGGAAGTGGTGGTAGAGAAAGCGCGATAATGCATTTACTGTGTTTTGAAATAAAGAGATAATTCGGGTTCGGGTATTCAATTACTGTATTAGTAACATTAGTCTCAACGCTAACTAATCAAGAAGGGGGAGAGGGTGGGGAATCTTTGAAGAGTTACCCCGAAACTTCTCCATCGATGTCAAGATTACGAGCATGCAGAAGTACAGGATGACTTAAATACTGATGGAAAAGCACTTAAATAGGGAGCTTTCAATGGTGCTATTAAGGCTATATAGCTAAGCACCCTTTATATAATAATCTTAGGCTTACTTAGCACTTAAAACTACGCTATTCTAAGAACCGATGATCATTTATGCCATCTATTTGCAGTCAGTCCTTTCAATTCAACGCAAAAGTGGGTACATGCCTGTTCAGCAACAGCATAACCGGTAGCCTGATAATGAGCTCCCAATGGATGGGGAAATATGCTCGCATCGACAACTCTCAAACAGTCAACTCCTTTGACTCGACACTCGCTGTCAACCACCGAAGTCACAGGATACGTTCCTCTTCCATGATTCAACGCTCTCGATGCAAAGTAACCGTTTCCGCACAGCTTCATCAGAGAGATCATTTCGCATCGACTCGTCAATACCATACTCTTGCGCAGTAGTCTAAATCCATTTATCTGGAATCTTATACAGTGAGTTGGCACCTCCACTTGTAAGCCCCCCACCGAGATGTATAAGAAAACTGGAAGAGCTTGTTCCTGGGGACTTTCTGTCTTCAAGGCGGGTGCCCAGATACGGAGGTAGAGACGATCTTCGAATGCTCCCCCATTGACCAATAATTGTGGAACCTGGGCAGTGTAGATGGTAGAGCTGTTGCTGAATTGCTGCATACACACTGGTGTGAACGCGGTTGCATTTATCACCTCACCATTGGCTTTCGTTTCAGGTGGTGCGAATCTCAAATTTCCAACTGGTGGTTCCGCGTGGGCATGCCCAGAAGTTGACATATGAGAGGAGCATTTTGGTTTATGAAGCCGTGCACTTCTCCACTGGTTGTCTGGACTATTAGTCTATTATTACATAATATAGTAGGTAAGATCATAGTAACTAAAGTAAGTGAGAATGAGTTCGATATAATGACTAAAATACGCCTGTTTTGCTATCGGATGCAGATTTTGGGCTTGGATAAGTCACCGAAGCACGAGAGTAAGGCAATTTATATCATTAATCGAAGTTCTTCTATGAACCCGGGGAATAAACTCGCCGATCACACCCACGGAAAAAGACCTCATCCCGACCGGGTAAGGACACACCCATCAGTGCAGCCGGTCACCTTGATAGCTCCATAGCATTTGACGACATAGGTTTAAGGTGGGATGAAATTTGCGGGGGGAAACGAGTGTAAGCGAGAAATTGGAACGAGTTATTTAGGGGTAACCCCGCACTCCCGGAATTCAACCTTGACGCAGGAGCTACTCACCTAACTTTCGGACTTATATATGCGAGGTAGACGCTCCAAAAAAGAGATGACCGAATAGCGAAGGGGTTTATAAGTACCTAGCTTCTCGCACCAAACTTCACGGGAAATCTCTCATCTATCAACAACGTCAATTACCATGTACTAAACTACACCGAGACGGAAGCTGACAACTTGACCTGGTTTTGAGCTCACTAGTGGACCGTTGTTCAAGCCTTACGCTTGATGAGACTTCAATGGGAGCACAGCAAACTCAATTCCGAACGTGAGAAATAGCCGTATCTCATGCGTTCGGCATCGCAGCTTCGGCGTCATAACCATAGGCCTACCACTGGGTGAGCGGGTTACTTCAATTATTACTGTAGCACTGACCAAGAAGTGGACTGCCTTCTACCCCAGCCCGCGAGCTTCATCCCGAGCTTCCTACTCAGGCCCGCCAGAGAAATGCAAAACAATTGAAATATAGCCGACTTACTTCCTGCATCTGACTTGTGCGCTCCAATATTTCTGCCTCAAAGGCTCCCAAGGTGAGCGGAAGAAAAGAGAGGTTGTCGATAGCGTAGAGAGAGATCGCAAGCGCAGCTCCGTCTTCAACCACTATTGCCACACTTTGTGACGTGTATGGCAACATAGCATATGCTGCATCACCAAGAATAAGAATATTTGACGATGGAGAAATCCACGTATGCAATGGCACCCCGCTGAGAAGTGGCCATTTCATCGTTCTAACTGAGGGTTCTGAGGTGTGATGCCGACTTGGCAGACCCTCAACTACAACCCCCAAATCGGCTGTGATCAGAGTTCCATCTGCCAATTGCACAAATGGCAGCTCCATATCGTTATTCACCACCTTACTCTTCACCTTGACGTCAACGCCCGGCTCGTTCGCTTGTTCGTAGAGGACTTGGTGATAATGAGCTCTATGTACGAGCTAGAAAGGGGCTCCAAAGCTCTCGTGGAAACCAGGAGCCAATTGAGTACGTGCTATCGTCTTGCCATTCTACCGTCGTCGAAACATCGTCCCTTGTGGTTCTATGACCCTGCCTGTCAAGTATGGTCCAACACCAGATCGTTCGCTAGATTTCGAAATATTTGGACACCAGCTCCGACCTATACATGAATGCGAGACCTCTTGAGGCTAGCTCTAACTACCACAATCTTGAGCTTGCGTCGGGCCTAGGGAGGGCAGGCCTCCAGATTCGAACCATTTTGAGAAACGTGAGACTGGTTGATCTGTTGCAGAAACCGCAAAACGTTGGAAGGATATGATGGGGTGCAATTGCTTCTGGCAGTCTCCCCGACGCGTCGATGTTGGTCGCGCTTCCTATGTTTGCTCGGTTTGCATTGGAATCAACCCCTTCCTCCCAACGACAACTTCAAAAGATTCTTGTACGGTTTGCAACTCGAAGAAGCTCATTTGGAATTGGCGTCAATGTACGAAAGAGAACAGCAGACACCCGGACTAAATTCAAATATTTGACTTAACGAGGATTCGTGGCTAACATGGGCAAATCAACTGAACTTGGAAGTGAGTTTCTCCTACAAGGGACTTAGACAAATAACGAACTGATACTTACCTAGACATTAAGGACCAACAAAGGTTGAGAATGCGAGCGTACATTGATCTCATAGCTTAGCATAAAGTTTCATCCGGAGGCGTGAAACGGTGTCAGCTGCACGTGTAAAAGCGCCAGCCACTTGCCAGTCCTCGTTCTCTCGACGAAGTCTGATTCCGACCCAAGTTCCCCGAAGAGAGTAAACAAACCCCAAAGCTTTGTCAGTTTGAGTTGATCATGTTCATGCCGTTTTGAAAGAAAATTGCTCTTGGATAGGTATCATAAAGCCGGATGTCACGTGCAACCCCCATTTTTCTCTTCATGCCTCGCTGAGTGGGCTCATTTCTAATTGATTTGTACTCAAGTTTTTCCATTTGGATCAGATACATTGACTCAAATCTTCTTTCTTTTGATTTCTGGTACGGTGACTGTAGGAGGCTGGTTACTTCAAGAGCGAACAGTCAAGTACCAACCCCACGGATATCCGGACTCAGTCCCAACAGTTGGACCGCAATTTCCACTTATCACTTAAGCTTACTCTTGCCCAAGATGTCGATAGAAATTAAGGCAAGGCCTAAAGTTCTGGCTCTGATGCCGTTCAAAGCAATCGAAGAGGATTATCTCAATGACTTCAGGTCTCAGTTCATTCTTCACGTAAGCACCCAACGATTCCTAAAACCCAGGAAATTGCTCACTTATTTAATTCACAGGAGCTGACGGTTTCGAATCGCAACGAAGCTATTACCGCCATTAAATCACACGTTGTTGAGTCCGGCCCTTATGACGCTTTCGCCATTCTCATGGGCACTCTGCCATTTGAACCCTTTACTCCCGAATTCTTCGCTGCACTCCAGCCTCATTGCAAGATTATAGTGTCTGCATCCGCAGGCTACAATGAGTTTCCCATCGATTGGATGACCCAAAACGGTATCTGGTTCTGCAATACTCGTCACGCAGTCTCCGAACCCACGGCAGACATGGCGATGTTTCTCACCCTTGCGGTTATCCGGGATACCTCACGAGCAGAGAAGTCTGCGAGAGCTGGCCTCTGGCGGAACGATCATGTGCCAGCCACTGACCCGAGTAGTTTGAAGCTCGGCATTATCGGAATGGGTGCCATCGGAAAGGTATGCCCTTGATACGGATCTTTTTGACATTCTATTGATACATTTCAGCACCATGCAAGGAAAGCCTCGGTGTTCAATATGGATATCCAATATTACAACCGACACCGACTACCTCGCGAGGACGAAATAGCATATAACGCGACCTATTGTGCGACTTTAGAAGAGCTCTTGAAAACCTCAGATATCATCTCAGTCAGCTGTCCTTTGAATGCCACCACCAAAGGTCTACTTTCACACAAGGAGTTCTCGCAAATGAAAGACGGCGTTTTCCTCGTCAACACTGCTCGAGGTGCCATTATTGATGAAGCCTCCCTAATTGCGGCACTGGAAAGCGGCAAGGTCGCAAGGGCTGGCTTGGACGTCTTCGAGGATGAACCTCGGATCAATCCATACTTCGTCAATAGTGATCGCTGTATCATTCAACCTCATCTAGGTGGACTCACGAAGAAAGCTAAACGCGATGCTGAGAAGGAATGCCTTGAGAATATCAAATCGTTAATCAGCACAGGTAGGCCGGTAGCACCTGTGAACGAGATCTCACATGCAAAGTAGAACAAAATGCATTATTAAAGGCTCTTGAGGGTTGGCCTACAAATAGAGGTAGGATTAAGTCTCGCAATCAAGTTTCGCTTCATGATCCACCACCCATCCATCTCCAATGCGCGTTCTGAATCTCAAGTTAACTGCATATTCTGGGCATGTATCTTTTTAACTGGAGTTGCCGACATTGTGGAAGTATGTGTCTCTGTCATGATTCAAGGACATGAAAAAAATGTCTTAAAATCGTTCTATTTCTCTAAAAAAAAAAGAAACTTCAACTCTATTTATCATATCACAATTCCTCGCGCCCGAGTTCCCATATCCTGTTCCTTTTACCGACTCCTAGACGGTACTCAAGTGGGTGTTTGAACATGCTCAAGAGTTAAGAGTTGATACTTCGCGGGCATCTATTGGCGGTCTGTCGGCTGGCGGGCAAATAGCCGCTGTTCTAGCATTGTTAGCGAGAGATGAGTGGGCTATGTCGAAGTTGGTGCTTCAGATATTGACTGTACCTGCTGTGGATACGAGGTTTATTCCTCTGGAGGGATCTTGCAATCCTGAAGTGCCGTGTGAGAGTTACAAGTTATGCCACGAGTGAGTTTGCACGGTGTTTGCCGCTCAACCGGTTGAGACGGTTCTATAAGTTATGGCTAGGAACTGACATAGGTAATTTCCTCATCAGTATTAGAAGTTTCGAGCGACACTTGACTGACAGCGGATGATAGAAGCTAGAAAGACGATGGCCGATGACTTCCACGCCTCACCAATACTTGCCTTATCACATGCAAACCTTGCACCTGCTTCGATCCATGTTGCAGGCGCTGATACTCTGACTTCAGAGGGAATTGCATATCACAAAATGTTCACTAAAGCTGGAACACCGAGAACTTTGAAAGTAGATGAGAGCTGTGGCCATCCATTCTCGCATTGGGATGGGCAATTAGACTAGGGCAAGGAATTTGTGCGAGACACTATCGTGGCTTTGAAGAAGGCTTACACACTATGACCAAATGTGGACTTGGTAGGCTTCATATACATGGCTAGACGTATAATTTTCACGGAAAAGCAAGCCTTCCCTATTTCCTTCTGAAAATCGATAACACAAACTGACGCTCTAGGATATCTCTATAACCACTTTACCAATTCCCCCTTTGCCGCTCTCAATCTGCTTGCACGCCTCCCTCACAGCCTCTATATCCTCCAACTTCACCGTCTTCCCAATAACGGGTCTAATCTTCCCCTCCTCAATCCATTTTGCCACAACCTGCATGCGCTCTTTAGTCGGCTTGTTAAGAACGCTATCAAAGCGAAACCCATTTAGGTACATCCTGAATTTGAAATACCAGTAAGGGAGGTTCATGAGAAATTGGATGAGGACGGATGTCTCGGGTATGATATTCTTTACGTTCTTGCCTGATTGGTAACCTTGGACAGAAAGTATTGTTCCGTCTTTCTTGGTGAGAATGGGAAGCTAGAGAAAAGATTGGTATTTCAATTATGCAGTGCAGGAGATTTTATGATGATGAAGACTTACAGAATGCAGGGGTGAATAGGTTGAATCGATGAGGAGATCCACAGAACCGTGGGGGATGTCTGTGAGCACGTCACTTTTCTTGTAATCAACAACTTAGAGTAAGTGTCAGCTGTTAGCATAATTCCAATAGACATCTCGGACAAACTTTGGTCGACCACGCCATTCCCCAGCAGCTTATCCACCTTTCCAGCTTTCTCCGTTGAGACAGTAGTGATGACTTTGCCGGCCCGATATGCATTCTTGGCCATTTGACAGGCGACCGATCCCACTCCACCAACTTCAAATGCGTTCATTAGCATAGACTCAAAGCTTTATTTCTCGAGTTTCATAGCAAGCTACTTACGACCCGAAGTTATCAACACAGTTTTACCTTCCAACCACCCAGGGTCCACTTTTTCAAAAGCCTGCAACGCCGTCAAAGCTACCAGGGGCATCGAAGCAGCCTCAACATAACTGATACATTTCGGCTTAAGGACAATAAATTCATCCGAAGTTAAAGTATACTCCGACCACGCGCCTAGGAAAAATCAGTATCTTCTCATACCGATATCCAAACTACACTAATCTCACCGATATATTGAAAAGGCATGCAACCAAATACCTCATCTCCAACCTTGAACTCTTTTACCGAGTCGCCGACTGCAACTACAGTCCCTGAGAGGTCCCACCCAATTTTCATTGGAAATCTGAGGTTTATTAATACTCGTGGTTTGAACAGAGGGGGGGCAGAGTTGTATCTCACGTTTGCGTCACAATCAACTTGGCCATTCCGGCTGCCATCTCCATGTCATTAGGATTGATGCTCGCCGCATGCACCTTAACAAGCACATGATTAGGCAGTGTGATTTTCGGTGTAGGAATCGTTGAGATTTCGTATTTGTCTGGGCGGCAATAGGATTGTACGGCTAGGGAGCGCATGGTTGGTGGTATTGTCGTCGACATTTTCTGGAAACACGAACAAATTTGCTTGATTAGAGAAATTCAATGATTAGTAGTCAGTATTTTCGTCTCAAGGTGGATGAAAATAGAGAAAGGATGTGAAAGTAGTCGGTCGGAGACTTATACAGCACTCGGGGAGACTTTAGTCCGGTTAGTGGGCAGACAAATTGGGAACGAAACTGCTTTATGGAGACTCTATGAAATAGTGTAAAGGCCCGGCGAGGGCCCGAAAACAGAGTCCTGGAATCACCCGATATTCGGTCCATTTGAAGTGCAAAACATCTCTATAGTTTGAGGACACCTGAAACTCGGGAATTGACCCCCGAACCTACAGAGCCGTGTACGGAAAGAAGCATGAATTGAAATATCTTTACATTTCAAAGAGGCCAGTTAACAACTCTCTCCTGTATATTTTAGACTCTACGTGCAACGAGAAGGCCTTTTATCTTGTACTGTCGACTCGCTCGCTTCAACTCTGTCTTTCAGGGGACTTGAAGGGTTGCTTGGCAGAGTTAGCGCCTTAATGTACAGTAGATACTTCAAATAGACTTATCATACGAGAGCAGAACTGAACGTCTTGCTGTAAATCCACAACTAAACTTCATGAATGAGTCAGGCATTTCATTCCTGAGCATCAAGAGTTTTCTTTCACCAAAAGTAACACTCGTTTTTCACCCACTCACTCCCCAATAGAATGCGAGATAAGTCAGTCCGTCAGTCATCAGCTGAGTTCTAAACCTCAACTGATTAACTTATATCTTATTAGCGTCCTTTCTCAACTGACTGACTAACTTATCTGACTTATAAGCTAGTAAAAAAGATACTGATCAGCTACGCACAGGTAGTATTTATATGTAAAATATCACGTGAAAAGGAAATTTAAATAAAATTATTAAACCTGTACTTCTTTTCCCCATTTTGCTTTATCATTTGCTTACCCCTTTTTTCTCTTCTTATTTCTTCTCTCTCTGTTAAGCTTTAATCGAAAATAATATATAAATGAAAACCTCATGTGATTTTAAGAGTGCGGGGTTATCGGGCGGGGTTTTAGGGGCTTTAAGGGCGAGGCACCCTAAAATTAAGCGCCCACAGGCTTTCTCTTAGCGTATAGTGTACGTGCCATAAATTATAAGCATATTAGGCCAAAATCAAACAAAATCAAAAACTCTCTTAGCTTATAAGTCACTTATAAGCTCAAGAATTCTTTAACTGGCCGACTAATACAATTTGATAACCTCAGCTGACTGACTGACGCTACCGCTAGTATAAGTCATTCGTACTGACTTACAGAAATCGCTGCATAAAGTGATGCGACTTCAGGGCATGAGTGCTGTAAGTCCACTGTAAGTCCATTGTAAGAAGGAATTTTAGTGAGTGACCATGCTAAAAGGTCTTATAAATTCAGGCTAGGTCCCTTATAAGCCTTCTCATGGATCGTAAGCCACTTCCAGGGTGTGTTCATCGTAATTACAGGGCTTAAGTCGCTTGGGTAGCCTATCCGCTCAGCTGCCACCAGACCCGCGTTCGCGTAATAATTTTCTTTGAGCTTTAAACTTAAATAAGTTACTATATAATAATATAAAATATAGATCATTTTGGTTTATAATAAGTAGCCCTTTAAATTATTAGTATATTAAGTTTATTTTAATTTCTATAAATATTTAATAAAGTAAAGGCACGCGGTAAAATAGGACTTTTGATGTTCCTTGTTTTTAGCGAAAAGTGGGCCTGGTGGCAACTGAACGGATACAATTGTACAGTTTAGTGTCTGTACCTGTGATTGCCCCGCCAGCCAGTCGGCGTCGCTAAAGTACATTCTGTAGCTACAGGGCACATACGCTGAAGTCGCATCACTTTATGCCGCAATTTCCGTATCTATCAATCTACATCGAAAGATCCAGAACAAGAAGCAGAAAGGCAGGTGATGCACTCTGAGCTGCGCAATCTCGTATTTAGGCGTGCTAAGTCCTAGTATCTTCGTCAAGAGTTAGACGAATTTTGCAACTTGAAGAACTTGATTGTTGCGAGGTGGGAGTGGAGGACACCACATATCCAATTCTTGCACTTAGAGTGGGAGAAGAAGATAACAAAGGCAGAATGTCCGAAAGTAAATATGCATCTGTGAAACTCCTTCTGCCATACCCTTTCCAAGAACAGAGCTTACTGGGAGAAACTGGAAGCGTATCCGAGTCTACTCGGTCGTTGGCGGACTAAGACTAAAATTATATGCTGGCACAAGGATATTGAGGTCAGGAAACCCTATGTAGGCTCTTTCACGCAATTCAACCTAGCAGAGATGTATTACTACTGGGGCAGGCACTTCAACTGGAAAACAGATGAACGACTTAGCAGAATGCTCGAAGGATGCGAGGCACCATGTCTGATGCCGTATGAAACATAAAAGTGGGAAACTATTGCAAAGGTTGGAAGAAAGCTCTGATTGTGCGACACGTCCGAGGGAGTCGAGGACCAGAGGACTAGAGGACCCTGGCAGAGCAATCCATACACAAACAAATTTTAGATCGTTGCTTCAAAAAGTTTGATAAAAGTCGATTCAAAAGTAAGATTACCCCTAGCATTAAAACTCTCGTCTAATCTACCATACCTGTGCCCTTCAACCTCCGATCCCCCTAGAAAAGAATTTTCTCGACAGCGAGACCTCCCACCGCAACTTCCTAACAAAACTGGCACAACTTATCCTGGACTACATCTTATCAGCGCCACCCAAACCCCACATCATAAAACAAAAGACAAGAATAAACTCACTGCCCATACACAACCTAACATGCTGAAACAGCGGGTTCTTCTTCATGCAATCATCAAATCGCTGATACTTCGGCTCTTTCGGCTCCTCGTCGCGAGCTACAAATTAGGTACATTCCATATCAGTTTCCACATTCAAAGGGGTTTCAATTCTTGATAACTGGAAGCAGAGGAAGAAGGCTTAATGCATACGTTCAATGATACTAAGAGCGCCGCTCTCTGCGCCCAAGATTGGGACAGCGCTGGTAAGCGTGGTGGCCACGGCGAGGAAGGCAATGAGGCTGAGGATCTTCATAGCGATGATGAGTGCTTGATCGGGCGGTTGGAGTGGGAAGAAATTGTTACTGTTACATTAAAGCCAATTTAGAGATATTAAGAGAGTTATATCAGCAAGTTAACTTATATCATAGTGTGAACTGAGAGTGGCGAGGTGTTGACGTTGTGGTTGATTTTTAACCCTGGGTCCTATATTGGTTTCCGTCCTTGACAGCTGTCAAACGCTACCTTCATTCCGACTATGACGAAAATAATGACAAATTATGGTCAGTGAGTCTTTCGCGCAAATCAAGCGCAAATCAAGTGCATCATTGACAATCTTTGCAACATGGGTCGCAACCGTCCTGGCTGCTTCGCGGGGATTATTCCTAACCAACCCTCTCAACGTCACTGTCAAAAATACTTGCTAACTTGCTACCGAGAACATAGAAACTATTGACAAATCCTTTAATAGTTCACGAAGTCTTTTAATCTCTCTTTGTATACGATACGAGAGAAGACAACTCGGTCTTGTCATCGATGTCTTGCTTCTGGGATGGAATATGTAATCACGTGATACACGCTTGACGTAGTGTCACTGGAACTAGGTAGTGTCAAGTGAATCGTGACAATAAACGAAAACAATTGCAACCAGACTCGCTGTGACTTTCGTTCTGGAGAAATAAGCATCAATTACTAAGGGAAATCATGTTATGTGACCAGCAGATCAGGAATTCGCAGCTTCGATAAGTTCTTTACCGAGGGATATTTTGCATCCCTGTTTCGTCGATGGGTCGGAAGCAGCCTTCTAGATTTGATCAGTCTCTCGGTTAGTTGACTGTAGTGTTGTCAATAAACATCTTTCAAGAGTCTCTTGAACCCATCTTTGAATCTTACACTCGGAGATGACGGCAAGAGAGACACAGGAGGTGCTCCAAGTCAAAAGTGTTTTGCCAAGTGGCACAAATGCATAAGTAGGAATAGTTTGATGAGATGTTGAATTCTCTGGGATATGTGGCCTCAGGAATAGAGGCGAAGGTTACATACATAAGGATACGAGAACATACGTTTTTAGGAAAGAGAGGCAAGGCTCGCCTGCTAGAAAATGGTTGTCATATTGAAATGGTACAGCTAAAACATAGGTTGGGCTTGTAAAAACATTTTCTGAGGGGGAAAGGGAGCCGTGTAATTTAAAGGGTAGTTAATTTGCATTTTGTTGTTCAAGGCGAGGAGTGAATGAAATTCTAAAGCCCCATACAGTGAAGACCAATAAATTAAGGACAAGGAAGGACCGGAACGAAAGCATGAATGCAAGTGAAGAAAAGAAAATTCCCAGTCAGATGACACCAGTGAAGGATGCCAGTGTGGCCAGGCAGCGTAGGGCTCAGTTTAGAGCACGTCAAAAGGGTCCTTGATATGTCATCCAGTCGTTAGAGGTAAGATATCGCGGGTCGATAGATGTCATAGAAGCGTCAGTTCCTAAAGGCAGCTCATAGTCCGCCTCACCAGAAAATCGATATAACATCTGCCCAGAATCGTCAGTGCCGAAGGCAGGAGACGAGAATGGGACTTGGGGTGGAATTTCCATGAAAGAGTTTGATGTGGTTGAGTTGTGAGACGCAATTTCTCCTGAGGATGGGGGGTAAGATTCAGATGTGTAGCTCAACGTCCGCTCCAGAGCAGCATCGGCTGATAGATCTAGGCAAGCCCAGTCCTCATTATAAACGAACAAAGGAGCAAGCGGAGGAGTGAGCTTGAACCAATCATCGACTCCGACCGTTGAGAAAATATGTCGCTGTAAATTGATGGACATGCTGAAAGTCTCACCGCGGCGCTGCGTGCGGAACTTCTTCATAGAACCGTGGATTGCTGAACGCCAAGAATGGAACCTGTCACATCCTTCTTCAATGAGCTGGGCCAGCTCATGTCCAATACATGTGAGCCACGTCAAGATGCTTGCAGGAAACAAAGTTGAGACCTAGGAAGGTAAGCAATGCCTGCTGAGACAAGTTGCATTCACTCACTAAACTTCGCAGATGTCCATTTCGAAGGCTTCTCTGGAAATAGTCAACTTCATGATGAAGGATTACTGCTGCAGCATAAGCATTGGAGTAGTAGTTTGGCGACATTCCCACAGTATTTCGAAGTCTTGCCGCGATCAGTACCTCTTCTACAAGCTCTCCAAACCGACTGAAAAGAAAACATCTGAAATTTGCACCCAAGTTGTATTCAGTATGGCCAGAGTAGACAGACTCTCCGTTCACAAAATTCAAGAACTGCTCACTAGCTTCCTTTGTTGAGAAAAGACAATGGCCATAGCCACCAGCTAGTGCAGCATGTGTAATTAAGAGCTGCCTGTCGCCATCTTCGCCTTTCAGGTCTGCGGAGAAGCCTCGAGCAATTTGTTCATCAACCGAAGCCTTCAACGCCGCATTCCAGGTTGCAAATGCCCCTTTGTTTTCGAAGGAAATATTTATTTTCCGATTCGTCGATGTGAGAACAACAACATCCCAGGTATCCGATTCCATATCCTGAGTGTCGAGCGATAGGATTGACCCAGAAGGCGATTTTTCACGAAGCTGGTTGTGCATGACTAGGATATTATCAGAGAAGAATCAAAAATTCAACATAGCTACACTGACTTACTTGAATAAGGACAGGGCGGCGCAGGTTCAATAAAGCGCTGGGAATCGTCACATCCTCCAAATGGGCCTCCGTTTCGAGTGTTGCATTTACGGCAACGGCTGGATATCGACGTTCGGAAGCACTTTGTTGCAAATTAGTAACCTTCGTCATATCCTTGGGATATCCCTCTTGTAGTAAGGAGTGATTAGTTAGGAAACTTACGTGATGGTGGTTCGCCCAACACCTGGCACAACAGCCTTTCTCAGCCGGCAACTCGCGCATGGTGTCCCGATGCGCCTATCGATCTTTGTCGTATCCTCTCCAGGTTAACCTCGACCTACAAATCCATCCTGGACCTCAGAGGGCGTTTCAAATTATCGAGAGAAGAACAGAGAAGTAATGGGTTATAGACATCCTTTTATATGCAAAAGCGGGGTGGTAAGGCGAAGGGGAAATTACAGAATGAGAAATCGTGTGCGGCCCGGCAGCTTTCGTGCGGACCTTGGATGGATGGTTTTTGCCAGGCATCAGTCGTCCAAGACAAGCCACAATCTTATAATTGAAACCAATAGCACTGAGAGCACGAAGACTTCCTCATATTGCATCCACAAAGCATTCGAAAAAGAATTTTATGGTTGATAAAAAGGCATTAGTTTAAAAGTGTACCGAGACCCCACGAATTCCAAACTTTCCAAACTACCACCGTTTGCCTTGAACAAGATGCAGTTCCAGCCCGGCTCTGTTGTTCGATGACAAATTGCTGCAAATCGTCCATCGCTAACCGGATGAAAATTGCTTGTCATATATATCTAGTGATACTATCGACCGACTCGGGTTGAAGTGGCTAGCTGGCGAGTTTTCAAGGCTCCTCACGTGACCTGAAAAGGTTGGGTAACCTTAGCGGGGTCTAGCGTAGACCCCGACGGTTAATATTCGCGCGCTACTTCCGAGTCAACGCATGCCTCATGGCGATGACTCTCGTTCGAAGTCACTCGCATCGAGATACATACTTCTCTATTATGGCGATGCTGCTTTTAATTAATTTGGTGTCTCCAATACTTAACTGCCAAGGCTAACATGGTTTGTTCGGCGGACTTCAACTTGCGACTCTCACTGTTCAATCCATTCTGAAAGCTCTACTAGCAAGAAAATTTACATGGCTACGTTCCACTCCAAAGGCAAATCGAGAGATCGGTCTACACCATGGTCCGCTTGGACATGGGACTCTCGGGGCTACTATTTTGCCAGTAGATACGGTCCTACCGGTGACATCGAATACGATTACCGCTATCCTGTCCCCTCTCCAAATCCAGAAGTTCCACGAAGTTCCGCGGATAGCACGTACGATTATAGTGGTGTGTTATCTCTCCCATTCTATCCTTCGCTCAAATCAATCTAAGGGGCTAGTTCAAGCATGCCTGACTTCATAACATCAGCAGAAACATCCTCTTTCTACCCGACAGACGGAACAGCTTCACGATATGCCACCTCAGCATTGCTCTCATCAGGGGACTCAGCTAATGAAAAGTCGACGGATCTAACAACGGTTGGGACACCTCAGTACATCAGGGGCAACGAGACAGCAAAATCAGAAGAAGGACTAGACGGCGGTGAGACAAGAGGCTTCTAGAATAAGGCGGCGCGTGCTGACTAGAAGATCAGAGTTTTACACGATTGAGCAACCCTCTCGGTTCTTTAAGATCGGCCGTGTTTTCAAAGTCCTCTGGACGGAGCCAGCAGGAAATATATTGGATGACGAAGAACCATTCGTGACTGCTTCGAAGTTTGGACAGAAGGCTTATACAAAGGTTCGACGTTTTGTCGTAGTCCGCGAGATGCACGGCTGTTGCCTTTGCCTACCGCTATACACGCACAATGGGCAAGGAACTCTCAAATTCGGAGTCAAATCTGAAGACTATGCTGCGGTGTACCCGATGGGTGACGAGCCAAAAACGAAACCTGAAGAAGTCCTGGATAAAAATTCTTTTCCCATCATTGTTGAAAATACTGCGGAGACCATTGATCCCATGTCTCGTCTTAACTTTGGTCGAGTGTACACGATCGAGCATAATGTGAAGGTTTTGAAAGTTGGCAGGATTCCTGATGAATACTTGGCTCTTCTAGACGATTATTTTGTCCAAACTATCACTGGCCACCAACGAAATAAGTCAACGCCTCTGAAATCGTCACTGACAACAATTGCTCCAACTCCTCAGAGTTATGGGTATTATGGTCCTTTAAACTCGTCTACTCCGGCTACTGAAAGATATGGGCCTAGTGCTTCAAGTTATGAGTTTAGTAATTCGAACTTGTCAGCATCTTTAGCATCAATAACTACAGACCTTGGAGATGTGAGTCTTGAAAAAGGCTCGGACTCCATCTTCGACTCAGCATTTAACCCTGTCCCTCTCACAAACAAAAGAATCCGGCGTGAACCAGGCGCCCTTGACTATCAGGAGCTTGACCCTCGTGAGTTTCTCTTTTCGTACTAAAATGTGCCGTTGTTTCTCAAAGCTTACAAGCGCAGGGTATAAGACTGTAGCGGCCAGAAACCAGAGGAAATTCTGGAGGATTGGACGGGTCTTCATGATGCTATGGACAGAACCAGCTGGCGCGCGTCAAGATACGCAACTGGCTAGAACACGGGACAGGTCCCACTTCAGCCTTATCTACATGGGTGGAACTGCATACAGTGAAATCCGACGATTCGTAGTTATTGGTGATTCCCATGGTAGTTGCATCTGCTTGTGGGTTATCCGCCTTTGTTGATTGCACATGGCCACTAATGTGACCCAGGCCGGTCCAAACCTACTCCGGACAAGGCACTTTAAAATCGAATCTGCCAAATCCGCATAACCATGCGATCATTTACACAAGCAAAAAATGTCCGCCCGAACTGTCGAATACTGACAAGGACGGTAATGTCGTTATAGAAGCCCTCACCCTCGATCCCATCAGGGTTACTAGCGAACAATTGGGACCTGAGGGAGTTTTGGATCCGGCGAGCCGCATAAACTTCAGCAAGCTCTATACTATTGAGAAAAATGTCCGGGTTCTCAATATTGGCATGGTTCACGCGAACTCGATGGAAGCGCTACAAAACTATAGTCCATTGAAACCCATCAGGCCTGATCCCGAGAGACCGAGAGAGGAGAGAAAGTGACGCTAAATAAAGGTTTCACAGAGCAAGACCGCGAACGGCGAGAGTCCACCCCGAAAGGTTGTTTCTCAATATATGAAATCATGTGTATTGACGATCTTGACCTGTTAGGTTGGATTGACATGGTCAATCTACTTTGGGGAAACTGGGGCGCTTTGGACCGCATGGACAGGAGTTATTATGATACCCGCGTACTAAGATACGACCAGTTAGACCCCTGAAGTCGATTCTGTTTGTTTTTTTGCAAGTCTTTTGTCTACGTGACTGCAGCCCTGAATCCTATTCTAATTAAAATCAATTTGCAAGTTTGATGCCGAATCATTTGAATTACTTCAATAGCTACTTCGCGATCGGATTCAAGGCAATTTGTAGCCGAAGATTTAACTAAATAATATAGGTCAGTTACAACTCACTCTTCAGCGCCTCAAACCTCACCCTCCTCCTATTTTGTCCCATCTCAGCATCAAATGACTTATGTTTCCATTAAACTTTAATCATACACAGCCCCTTTCAATTTCCTCACCACCAGCCATAAGATCAAGCACCACGGAACCATTTCCCAAGATCGCTCTTTCTCACTCTCCAACCTGGTCCAGCATGTCCACCATCACACCTGTTATGCAACGGAAAGTCGAATAATTGTACTCCACGCCTACATTTCAAGATTAAGCGTCGCTGGAGATGAAATAAAAGATGGAGACGTCGAGATATATTATCGACCACAACGAAAGCAAAGGTTAATGTTCAAAAACTCATCTGTTCATTCCATTGACCTAATAAGCAATCACTCTCTAAGCTTAACTCCTTGATAACGAAACCAAAAACCCCATAACTCCACACCCAGACACGGTCTAACAGTATCATAACCATAATGTCCCACCATCATTCATACCACATAATTGATGTCAGTTCTACCACCAAGGCGGACCCCATCCCCACGTCCTCCCTAAGCCGATACCTAAGCCTCCAAAAGTACTCCCCTTCCCCTTCCCCACAGTCGCGGAACCCATCTGCACAACACTAGGCGCCATACTCCTCAGCGTCTCCGCACCAACACTCCTCTTATTCCTCAACGCAACCTCCATGATCCTACTTCTCTCTTGATCAATGTCTCCACCTTTCCTCTTGCCACCCAACCCACTCGAAATCGTGGAGACGGAAGCATTTCCAGAGCTAAGACGACTGGGGCTGCTTTCTTCAAGGCTGAAGTAATGATCTGCGCTGATGCTAGTTCTAGGACGGTGATGGCGGCCACCACGTGAATTGCGCCGCATTTCTGTCCAGATTCTCCGCGCTGGGTCGATATCTTCTGAGGCCCTTTCGTTTGGGATATGTGCCCGTGGAAGTCGGGCGAAGGGTCCAGAGAGAGTTGCCGTGCTGGCATTTGCAGAAATGGATGAAGTTAGTGGAGAAAGATCAGCAGGAGCGATTCTGGCTTCGAAGCTAGACTTCGGAGGTTTCACTGTTTCTTCGCTTGAGCCTGGCAGATGTTGAAATCGCTTGGTTACAGAAATAGGCCTTCGGTCATCAGATAGCCTCTTGATCGCCTCTCTTGCTCTATCAGGGGTGAAGTGCGTCTCAATCAGCTCGGTAAGCGAACACGTCGCCAGCGTGTTGACCATAGTTTGTGAAGTTCGTGGGGACCAGGCTGATTGAGAATTATATCTCCTGATGACTGCTGTTGCTTCCGTTTGCAATCGAGTCGTATGAGAGCTAAGGCCTTGAGTATTAATTGCAGGATTTTTGTAGTTTGGAAATCCGGAATGCTTATACGTAACTCGAACAGTGAGATAGGAGGTGATCGTATCACCTAGGTCTGTCTCCAGCTCAGCAATGAGATCATCCGACGAAGCTTCTTTAACATGTCGTGAAGGAATAACTTTGCCCACGCAGACTTTAGCAAGGATGAGATGCGTTTCATTGAAGCTGATTGTCTGTATTTGATGGAGGTTCCCAATGATTCCCGAGAGTTCACATCCTTGACCAGGATAAAGCTCTATCTCTATTGAATGCAATCGGCCGTAATGTTTGGCTTCTGTAAAATGACATGAGAATCTGAGAGAACCACGAGGCAGGAAATACATACCTGAGGAGTTACGACTTGGAAGAAATGGAGAATTTTCCATGTTTTCGCGGGCATCGGCCCTATGAAGGCTGCCGGCAACTTCAATGGCTACCCAAAGACCACAACTTCCGTTGTCAACGCTAGACGCCTCGGGTGTAATTTTGATCTGAGGCGATAGGACGAAAACCTTCTCATTGGATGCAGTGGACGTTGTATCGGATGTTGAGCATGACGACGGTGTCTTATAAGAATAGATTCTTGAATTGATGCCAACGTCGGCAATGTCGAAGCTCTCAGGTCTACAAGAAGATTCAGTGCCCCCAGAAGAAATGCTGTCTTCGCAAGATGCATCGTACGAGCCCGAGAATTTGTTCTTGCTACGTGAAAGGCGACGAATCAAGGTGTTCTTGGATAGCGTCGAATCAGTACGTTTTATACCCTTGGCTTCATCAGTGTTGCGACCAGCAATTGCCCGGAGGAAGAAGTTCTTAGATTTAGAAGGGCGCCTTTCGGGTATTGTGGGAGACCAGTTTTTGGGAGAACTGACGGGCTGACGGCTACGGATATCTTCATCTCGCGGATATATCGGATGGCGTTGACCCCTCACTGAGTACCTGCCCGCCTCCACGTCTAGACTGCGTCGATGGAGCTCTGATTTGAGGAACGCTCCTGCGCTGATAGTCCTTGGTAAAGGAGATCTTGCCTTTGGTGTCACATCCGGATCATCTTGTAGACTGTTTCCTATGAAGATATTAGAGACAATGCATCAGACTGCATGGATGAAACTCACCACCAAGTCTGTTCACCCGGACGGAGTTCAAATCCCCAGCACTCATCTCCGACAGAGGCTCCTCCAAGCCCCAATTACCAATAACCGCTCTCGTAATCCTCTTCTTCCTTACAGTTATAGGTCTATCTCCTCCCGGCGGTGTCCCCATACTCTCATCGGACTCGCCAGAAGTCTTGCGTCTTCCGCTGAAAGTCTCTCTGGACGACGAGCTGCCGGCGACGGTCTGACTACGCTTGACAATTCTGAGCGGCGAGGGTTTGGCGACCTCGGGTTCGTGAAGCTCCACATCAGACGAGTGGAGCGCGTAGGATGCCATATCTCACCCGGATTATCGTACGCCTCAGATCTTTCGTCTCCTTCACTTAGTGGTCTCAATGGTTTGCGTCTTGGGGATTGGTTGATGAAAGTGGAGTATCCTCGCTCGCTTGGAATGCTTTCGAGGTCTGTCCAAGAGTCGGCGTAGAGAGGGGTTGAGGATAGGTCTGATCTTTTGTCTCGACGGCGACGTCGAGTCTTGTTGTTGTTGTATGACCAAGGATAATATTTGTCCCAGAGTCTGCGACAGTAGCAGCCGATGCGTTTGGAGAATTCGGCGCACTTGAGGGCGATGTATGCTGCAGATGCTGCGATGACAATGGGGACAAGAATAAGAGCGCCGATTGCTGGACTACCGCTACTCATAGCCAAAATTGAAGTAATGTTGACATGCTAGAATTGGAGTAATGCGTGCTGAGTTCGTTTGGGAAGAATGGAAGACGAAGGGAAGAGATGCTTTTGTCTGTTTTGGTCTGGATTTGGAAGGAGGTACCTACTTGGGAGGTGATCCTACCTTATCTCTTTTGAAAACATGAGAGGCATGAGTATTGGGCGAATAGATGGAATAAACAGCCCGCATTTGTGATTCGAGTCCTTCATCTCCTTGAAAGATGAAACCTGGAATTGCTACTGTGCAGCCAAGCTTCCTGTTGGCTATTTGAGCGGAAGCAATCGATCCAGTCTTCGAAACCCAAGAAATTTCATCATCAGGATAAAACGATGATGGCGGGTATCAATTCGTTTCCACATAGTGCCTAGACAATGCCTCTCCTCTGCGGTTCCGCGACCTCCAAGGTTCTCTTAATATTCTCCTTAATAGCTTCCACGTCTTCGCCCTCCATACTCAAAAACCGAATCAAATCATCCCCAGCATCTTTCCCAAACAGCGCCGCCTCCGCCAAACTCCCATCTGCACCCTTCTTAACCCTAATTTCCCAAACTCCATCCCAATTCCACTCCCCAGGTCTCCTCGCCGTCATCGGCGACATGCCCCCGGCAAGCCTCTGATACCCCTCCGGAACCCCACCACCCGGACTCTGCTCATCATCACTCAACCCATCATGCCACGTATTCTTCTCCTTGCCAGCCTCCACATTCATGATCTTCCCAGCCTTAATCCTATGCGTTCTCCACGCATGCCACGCCCCAGGATTCCCCGCCGCTTCAAGCGGCACCTTATCCAGCACCTCCCCCTCATCAAAAGTACTACGGATATACCTCAACACATCATACGTGCTAACATCGCTCTTCCTCTCTCCCTGTTTCCCTCCACCTCCAGTCGCACTCCCACCACTGTCTCCCGTCCGACCCGAAACCCCCGACCCAGGACTCTCAACCCCGCCTCTCGGCGGCGTCTGCAGGCTCTCCGTCCTTACCCTCTCCGCAGACCGTCGACTAGCTCGTCCAAACCAAGCTGGGAAACCATGCCGTAATGAAAACCCTCCAGGTGGTAATCGCTCTTCGTCAGTGGCGGATACTGTGCCTAAGTCATGAATATCGGTTGTGTACATGTATGTTGTAAGTGGTGTTATTAAGGGGTGGAAGATATCGGTGCTGAAGGTGACGAGTGGTGGGAGCGAGGGGTACGAAGGCGGGAAGGAGATTTGGAAGCGGAGGATTGCGGGGGCATATGGACCTAGATTGTCGTTACATTTGAGTTTGCAGAGTTGGAATAGGGTTGGGGGAGAATGGTAACCTTTGCGTACGAATATTACGCCGGACCAGAGGGTTGGGTCGCCGGGAGTGAGGCTCATGAATACGCCATGTGGGCAGGCGTACTTGAGACTCGAGCTATGACATGGGGTTAGCAAGCTTTAGAAGGTTGGTTGAGGGAGGGTTTGCGTACAATTCGACGAGCAAATGCTGTTTCCGCACAGCAGAGAGGTTGGATAAGCGTTGCGACACCATAGTATTTGTGGTTGTTGATTTAAGGAAATTTGGTGATGTATGAAGTGATACTGTAGAGCTCGAAAGCGGTGGCAGAAACAGACGAATTCAGGAACGCGAGACGCAACCACCCGAGACACAGTTTTAAACGCGTGATCTGGAAAACCATTCTATTTGAATTTTGCTTTCTAATGTCTTCTGAAACTTTAGTCCTCATTCTTGGCTAGACTTCATGATCATTGTGGTTATTCATCGCGCGTTTCCCATCATCTCTCATCAATCGTTGATGCGCTTTCGCTCATGAAACATTAGTCCCAACATCAAGATGTGCTCTCCTGTTTTCCCCACCATCACTAACTCATTTCTCTCCCAACCTCGCTTCAATCTTGCTCTTCTCCTGCTCCCTCAGCTCCTTCAACTCCTGCTTACTAGCATCATATCTCGCCGAAGCCTGGTTGAAAGGATTCTCCTCACTCTTCTCAAACTCTTTCCTAATCTTCTCCCTCTTCTGATTCTGTCTTAAGCCTTGTCCACTCCCATCCGACTCCATCTCCTTCAACCTCCTTTCCTCGTATGCAGCAAACGCAGCCTTGAATCTCCTCTCCGGATGTCTGTCAATTTTCGCGGCCGAGTCGGCAGTCAAGGAAAGCGCATCGAGAGCGTTGTCGATACCAGTCGCGTTTAGAGCGGTTGCCTTGGGCGTATCGTCGTCGAGCTGTGCTAAGTCGAGGCCCTTTGTCTTCTTCACCGCCACCTTGGCATTCTTAGGAGCGGGTCGAGCATCTTTCTCTTCTTCGGCTATGAGGGCATCCTTCTCTGCCTTCTTGCGCGCCTGTTCTGCCTTCTTAGCAGCCTCTGCTTCTCTGTTTGGAAAGGTGGTTAGTGGATGTCAAATTGTGAAGCGGGGGGTGGGTGATGATGCGGTGCGGTGCGGTACGGTGCAGTGCGGGGCGGGGTAGCTTCAGCTGAGGAAAAGAAAACTTCACTTTTTGGCGTTGCTCTTTGCTCCCTTACTCCAGTCTTGTTCTTCCTCTGCCGCCTTCTTTGCGTTCTCTGCGGCAGCCTTTTGTGCTGCTGCTTCTGCTTTCTTTGCGTTGCCAGCCGCCTTCTTGGTATTCTCTACCGCTGCTTTCTTGCCTGCCATAGTTCTATCTGCGATGTATGCTGCGCTTGTGGTTGAAAGTGATCCTTGAGGCTATCTTCTCCCGGGAGAAGCTTGAGCTACCTGTAAAGATACCTGGTCGGCGGACCTGACTGTCGTGATTCTGTCTTTGTCCTTGCGAGTTGCCCCGCCAAGCGGCTTTGTGCACTGATCCTTCGGCATATAGTTATTCCGGTTGCTGCCTTTCACGCCTTAGGATCACCCGGACATAAGATCACCCGGACATAGAATCATCCGGACGTAGGATCACCCGGACATTTTGAGAGGTTTTGAAATCACGTGTTTTTGCTTGACTCGAGGTTCATTCTTTCTGTGTGATATGTCATATTCGGTATTCAAACCGTATCAAACTGGTTCTTTCAAGCGACCAGAAAATTGCTCGGCGGAGAAATCACAAATCAAAACGATTTGCGCTATCGCCACCAATAGATATTTTGAGATTCTGCTTCTATTTTTTGCCTACATTGGGATATTTTCAGCCTCCTTCACGCAGGGAGAACCTTGCAAGAGTTTATGGATTCCAAAAGCAATAATGGATTACAGGTTGATCTTGAATCCATGTTTGTGTTACATACCATGGGGGGCTAGATCGAGAGCTGTGAAACTACATGATGAGGGAACAGTGGCCTGATCTGACTAGAAAGAGAGGGATTGCATTATGCATAGTTTTGCTGTAGTGTAGACTTATTGCAGGAGTTAAGGATTAGCTGCAGAGGTCATATGATGAACTTTGATTATCGTCAAGTGGATCTCTCCTTGAAGGGTGGAGATAAACTCCAACGAACGATTGCAAGAAATGATGGGTCTTGTGATACGAGATATCGAGATCCGTCGCATGCAATGATCCATGGCTACCTGCGTGCTGTCATCTCACTGTTGACAGAAGTACGACGTCAACTTACTTATTCGTCAAAGACCTTGGAACGTTTCCGCGGTGTGACAAGTGAACGGTCGAGGGAAGAATCCTGCTGCCCATGCAGTGCTGCACTTCACCACCTGACAACTTCCTCTCGAGGGTGAGACTGGCTCTGGGAAGAGAGAGCCGTACTCGGTGTTGCTCATGAGTATCGGGAAAAAGGTTGAATGATCCTCCCGGCGGCATGAATCTCGGCACGGAAAAAGAAAACATGAGGTCGCGTTGGCATCGGTAAGACTGGCTGCTTCCGCTGCGCTGCACTGCAAAAGGCATGCAAAGGGCACCTGCGTCTTTAGGGGCCCTTACGCCCGGATCTACAGCAAAAGAAAGGTGCATCGTACGAAGCGGGCATCGGAACGGGGAACAGTCAGCCGTGCGTAGCAATGCGAGTGGGAGGCTGATGCAGATTGACGAAAAAAAGCTCAAGATCTGTATGGTTGGAAAGAGCCCCGATGACGAGAACAGGGACGATAGATAAGCGCTTAGAAATGGTGACTGAGAAGATTACAGTAACACAAGGTCTTATGTAGCAGACCGCTGAATTGCAGTGCTGAAGCCCAGTCGGGAGCACTCCAGCCAATGTCATCCGGATTCGTGGCTGTGGAACACTGCCAGGTTGAGAGCGGCGTGCTTCTCGTCTTCGGTGCATATGCAACCCTGGTGCATTGCATCACTCGCTGCATGACCAGGGCCAACGTCAACGAAGAATCGACATGAATCGGTCTTGAATAACAGCCGCAAGGCTGGCTGCACATGGAACTGCAAGCCATGCCATGAGAAATCGTGCCAGATTAGATCCGATGCATGAACGTTTTTGGTCAGCCGTGTTCGTTTTCTCAGAGGCGTACCCGGTCCCGGCTCTGGCGCCGTGCAGCTAACACTTGTCGTCGGCGGGCGCTGCGCTGATCTGATGTCGAGTTTCCGAGACGCATCCAGAAGTTGTTTCGGACTCACTCTCCAGAGCGATATCGGGCTGTTGTCGGGATGGTGTTGCGGTCCGATTGAGGCTGGCCACAGCTCTTTGAGCCGATGATGTTGTACAGTACGAAGGTACCTCGTAAGAACGAAATAGGAACGTGGCACGTCCCATCCCAGGTTTCCAATGCCGAGGTACCTGCCGGCGATACATCTTGTGTAACGTCGAGCAGGTGCATTCCGGCAACTCGGAACCTCTCCACGACCCATGCAGATCCGCATGCACAAACGAAGTTCATCGGGACTCTGCTCCTGACGACCTCAAAGAGCACGAGAATTGGTCTCCCATTGGTACGAATATGGCCATCTCGTGACGTGATGTGGGAGCTTTGAAACCAGGGCACCGGCATGAAATCGATCGACGAGATCGGAGTGAGACGTGATCACTCACTCTGAGATCCAAGGTAACGTTGGCGACGTAGTGGGATCGTTGGAAGGCGGGTGTCGCCATCGATGTCTCGAAGAAAGAAACACATTCCGCCACGTCCTTGGTCGAGCTGCTCTCTGGGAGGCAGGTGGGAAAGGTGGATCTCCGAAGGGAAGCGTAGCTACCCAGCTCGGCGGTTGGAAAAATCGAAGGCCCAAAAAGTGACGGCGAGGAGCGCGGACGAGGCTGTTGATTGGGCATCCCACGGCGACGAAACTGTGACTTACAACGTCGCTCGGGAAAGGCGCTGGTGGGGCCCATCAGGGTGGAATAATCCCTCAGCGAGAGGCGGTCACCCCTTTCGAAGCCTACGAAGCCCAGTCCAAAACTGGCGGTGAGTCGAGTCAAGCCCCAGATTGGCACGTAGAAGTCCTGCTGGAGCTCTCTTCGGTGCTCAGGAGAGCTTGATATTCAGCTAATTCCAAAGAGTGGCGATCTCGCTGACTTTCTGATACCTGCCCTACATAGAGATAATACTGTAATAAAAACATCAGATCCCAGCCGTGCCACGCTGCCAGCCTGCCATCGATGTTCATCTAGAGTCGCCTGCAAATTATGGCCCCTCTCAGTCTAGCTTGGGCGCCGACACTGACTGCCAAGTACTACTGTACCACGCCCCAAACTGCTTCCCCGGCGGCAGTAGGAGACAGTTCCGCGAGATCACTACAGTACTGTACTGACACTACTGTTACTGTACAGTAGGAAGAACTTAGAGGGATGAAATTCGCCGAGCCAATCATGCCTGATTCCGACGGTCACGAAAAACCGTTTCCATCAGTCCCCCAAACCCTCCCCGGGGCCCAAAGCAGCAACCCGCGCACTTCCCTCTTGGCATCCTTCATCAATCTCATACGATTTTGCCAGGAGCTGTGAAACGTGCCCCCCCATTGCTCCACCTCACGAACACCTTCGTCGTCTGGAATGTCTCCATACGGGCTGGATTCCCGGTCCCCCGCAGGGCCCGCCGCGGGGCCGGGGGGGTGGGGGGGCGGTGGGG
>Ga0302325_10005240_pt1 | contig 29606 bp, 22 predicted proteins | sample Palsa_T0_2_FD_201948 | JGI IMG/M metagenome (GOLD analysis project Ga0302325, IMG submission 201948) | Peat permafrost microbial communities from Stordalen Mire near Abisko, Sweden - Palsa_T0_2 | ecosystem: Environmental > Terrestrial > Soil > Palsa > Peat permafrost | place: Sweden: Abisko...
TCGTCTTGATCAGCGGCATGCCCAGAACGTTGGTGTAGAAGTCGACCGTGCGGGCCATGTCCTTGCAGACAAGCGCCAGATGATTGACGCCCTGAAGGTCGAATTCCCTGTTGTCCGGCATCGGTCCATCCTCCATTTGCGCGTCGCAGGAGCGCGCGATGTATGATGTCCCTAGCCTAGGAATTTTGGGCGGCTTGTCCAGACGTAACCCACAGCTTTGGAGCAAAGATGACCGGAACCTCGAAGCAAATCTCCGCCCAATTCGTCAGTCTTCCGTCGCCGACCATGCCGGCGGCCAAGCACGGCAGCCACCCGTGTCAGGGGCTCTACTGGACGGTAGCAGGCGAGAAGCCGCGCATTGCCGTGATCGCGACCCATTATAATGTCGATTTCGCGGAACATTATTGCGGACCTTTATTTGCCGCGCGCGGGCTTGGTTTTCTCGGCTGGAACACGCGCTACCGCGGCGCCGAAGATCAATTCATCCTTGAGCACGCGCTCGTCGATATTGCGGTCGGCGTGAAATGGCTGCGCGAGACGGCCGGCGTGGAAACGATTGTGTTGCTCGGGAATTCTGGCGGTGGCTCGCTGATGGCAGCCTATCAGGCCGAAGCGATCAAATCGACGCTGGCAGAATCGGCGAGCGGCCCCCTCAAACAAGCACTTGCTTCATTGCCGCGAGCGCAATTGTACATTTCGCTCAACGCGCATCCGGGCCGTCCGGAGGTTTTGACGAATTGGATGGACGCTTCGGTCATTGATGAAGACGATCCCACAAAAACGGATTCCGCGCTGGACCCTTTCAACCCGGACAATGGGCCGCCTTATTCCCAGGAATTCATCGCGAAATATCGAGCTGCGCAACGCGCGCGCAACCAGCGCATCACAGACTGGGCGAAGGCGGAACTGGCACGCCTCAAGGCCGCGAGCATTCCCGACCGGATATTTCCGCTGTTTCGCACCTGGGCGGATCTGCGTTTCATGGATCCGTCCATCGATCCGTCGGAGCGCCCTTGTCCTGCTTGCTATGCGGGACCGCCGCCGCTTGCCAATCGCAACCCGCTCGGCATCGGTCGCGCCAACACGTTGCGCGCGTGGCTATCGATGTGGAGTCTCGAAACCTCGCACTGCCGTGGAGAGGCACAGCTCGCAAAGCTGGAACTGCCGTCACTGGTTATCCAGAGCATAGCCGACACAGGCGTCTTCCCGAGCGATGCACGCCAGATTTTCGAGGCACTTGCGGCCCCCGACAAGACGTTGGAATTCCTGCCGGGTGCACATTATTTCGAGGATTCCGAGCCGAATCGCGAACGGGTCGCGGAAGTGATGACCGCGTGGATCAAAGTGCGCGTCTGACTATTCGAAAATTCTACTAGTGATTTGCTTGTGGCGGGGTGGTTGAAGGATCGCTCGACACCTTCCAATTTAGGACCTGTCGCGCAGCCATCAGGGGCCATGTCATGCTGACGATCCAGAATCTCACGCACGTTTACCGTAAAGGCACCGAAGCACCGATGAACGAACAAGTGCCATCGGCGCGTTTCGCACGGAGCCGGATAAGGAAGGATTCGACAAGTCCAAGACTCTGTTCTTCCAGAACGAGCCGGTTCATAGCGGCAAGCAGGTCTTCCATCTCGTCACGGACCGCGTCCCGACATTCGCCGGGGTCGATCCTTACATCGAATGGATCGACCGCAATTCCGATGACAATGTCATGAGCGTAAGTCCCACAGGCTCTTGAAGCAGCTAGATGCCCTCGCCCATGCCGAGGAAATCGGCAGTGGTGAGGCGCGGAGCCGGTGCGTCGCTCGAAAGCTGGGCGACGAGACGGTCGATTTGGATGTTGATCTCCGGCACGGCCGTGATTTCCCACCACGCCGGACGGGTAAGCGGCCCCAGCGCAAACAGCCAGGTTGATGGCTGGCCTGCCGAATCGAGCACTGCGCAATCGTCGGTCTCGAAACCCACTCCCAGGGAATCTGCATTGGCCATTCCCCGCTCGCGCAAATCGGCCACAAGCGGGATCGCGATCTTGTCGAAGTCGTTGCCGGGGCCGGTGCAATTGACGACTTGCCCGGCACTGAACATGCGCATGCCGCCGCCACGCAGCTTCAACGTGACTTCGACCAGATTACCGGCCTCTTGAAATCCTGCGAGGCGCCCTGCGACTATTTCGAGCTTGCCGCGTTTGAGCAATGAATCCAGTTCTTCACCAATCCGCGGCGCCATGCGGTGGCGATGGATATCCCAGCGCACGCGCAGGTGGCGCACAAACTGACGCCGGCTTTTGTCGTCCCAGTTGTTCCAAACGCTCGCGACCGCCGGCCGCGCGGCATCGAACACGCGCTGCCAAGGAATATTCTGGGCTTCCGCTTCTGCGGATTCCGCGCGAATGATTTTCGCCAACGCCCGTGGCGATGCGGGAATTTTGTCGTGCAGGAACGGCGACCACGCACCGCCGCCCTTGTGCGTGCGCGGTTTCAGCCCGCGACGCGACACGGCCAGCATTTTGCCGCGATGGCCTTCGGCGGCAAGGCGCAGTGCGATATCGACCATCGTCAATCCGGCGCCAATCAACAGGATCGGTTCATCCGGATCGACGTCATCGAATGCATTCATGGCCCAGGGATCCGGCACGAAATAACCGGTGTCGTAAATCCAATTATCGGGGCCGCCGGGCGGTCGCGGCGGCAGATTGCCCATCGCCAGCACGACAAAATCCGCTTTGATCTCGCGGCCGTCCGTCAGCAACACGCCGCGCCCTTGCGAGAGCAGACGCACCGCTTCGCCCCTTACGGATGTCAGACCGGTGCGCGCCTTTGCGGCCAACGCCTCGCCGATGCGCTCCTCCATATAGTCGCCGAATAGACGGCGCGGCGCATAGGCGGAGGGAAGATCGAGGCCGCTCTCGACAAGCGCTTCGGCCATATCGCTGCGACGAGGTTCAAGCCACTGGGCGAAGCCGGGCGTCAACCCGATTTCCATACGGCTCACGGGCACGTTCAAAAGATGTTGCGGTCCGCAGGAGCCATAGGCAACGCCGCGACCGAGCTTCTTTTTCGGCTCCACGATCACGATGCGCCAGTTCGGATGCGCACGATGCAGCTTCAATCCGAACAACGCACCGCTGAATCCGCCGCCAACGACAACGACGGATTTGTCCTGAACCGTCATGGGAAACTATTTCCATTACCAAAGGACCGCGTCGGCGGATGGCGCGGTAAGGAGTCCGAATGCCATTTATGCCATTGAGATTCGAGAACTTCAAATTCGGCGACGTTGCCGCCTAAAGAACGAGCGTCGCGTGAACGATACCGTGGGACGGCACCGAAATCTTGAACCCGAGTTCCCTGCACAGGGCCAGCATGGGCTCGTTTTCCACCAGCGTATCGCCAAAGAGTTCGCGGATGCCCCGCGCTCTTGCGTAAGCGATCAGGTGATTCATGAACAAATGGCCGATTCCGTGTCCCTTCAAATCACTGCGCGCGAGCACCGCAAATTCGGCGCGGGCGCCGTCCGGATCGGCTGCGAGCCGCCCCACGCCGGCGACCTCGCTCTGCGCGTCGAACAGCACAAAAGCCATCTCTCGGTCGTAGTCGATCTGTGTCAGACGCGCGAGAAGCGCGGGTGGCAACGTCTTGAACGGTGAGAAAAAGCGCAGGCGAACATCTTCCGGCGCCAGCCGCTCGGACAGGCGCACGAAGGCGGGCGCATCTTCAGGCCGGACCGGCCGCATGAGGAATTCGCCCAACCCCGGAATCGCCTCGCGGGTTTCAAGTTCCTGCGGATAAGGCCGGATTGCCAGTCGCCGATGCGGAAGTGCCGATGGGTCGGCTTGCACAAGACGCATACGCGCATCGACGGCAATTACGCCGTATTCGTCCGCCAGAAGGGGATTGATGTCGAGTTCTGCGATTTCGTCGAAATCGCAGACGAGATGCGAGAGCTGCACCAATGTGAGCGCAATCGCGTCGAGCGCGACGGGCAGCCGATCGCGGTATCCCTTGAGCTGATGCCAGATTCGCGTGCGCTCGATCATCTGTCGCGCAAGCTCGAGATTGAGCGGCGGAAGTCCGAGGGCCTTGTCGCCAATCACTTCTACGGCCGTTCCACCATGTCCGAACAGCATGAAGGGTCCGAAAGTCGTGTCATCGGCCATGCCGAGAATGAGTTCATAGGCGCCGGGGCGGCGGATCATCTCCTGAACCACGAAGCCCTCAAGACGCGCTTCGGGCGCGGCCTTTGCGACTCGCGCCAGCATTGCATCCGCCGCACTTTTCACCGCATCTGTGCCGGTCAGATCGAGCGCTACGCCGCCGACATCGGATTTGTGCGTGATGTCGGGCGAATAAATCTTGAGTGCGACCGGTGAGCGGTATGCCCCGGCTTTTGCCGCTGCTTCATCGGCATTCGCGACCCGCGCTGTGCGCGCCACCGGCACGCCGTAGGCGATGAGCAAATCCTGCACGGCTATCGCATCGAGCCAACCCGCGCCCAGCTTGAGCGCATTGCTGATGACGGATTTCGCTTTCGCAAAATCGGGCCGGAACTCCGTGGGTGTCGAAGGCGGCACTTCCATCAAAGTCTGTTGCCCGCGCCGATAACGGACCATATGCATGAATCCGCGCACGGCTTTTTCCGGCGTATCATAGGTCGGGATACCGGCGGTCTCGAACTGGCGCCGTGCCTCGTCAGCCGATTGCGCGCCCAGCCAATTCGTGAAGACGGGCTTGTTCAGCTTCGGCGCCGAAGCGATGACCGCCTGCGCCGCCTCGATGCCCGACGCGACGGCCGTGGGACAGTTCAGAACCAGAATGGCGTCGGTGTCCGGAGAGCCGATGAGTGCTTCGAGCGCGGCGCTGTAGCGTGCGCCGTCGGCATCGCCGATGATGTCGATCGGATTGCCGTGCGACCAGGTCGGCGGCAACGCCGCATTCAGTTTCGCAAGTTCTGACTCGGCGAGCGACGCAAGTTCGCCACCCTGGGAAATCAAAGCGTCGGTAGCAAGCACGCCGACACCACCACCATTGGTGACAATGGCCAATCTGTCTCCGGCAACACGCGGCCGCGTTGCCAGCGTTTCCACCGCATCGAAAATTTCGTCAAGATCGTAGACCCGCAGGACTCCCGCCCGGTCGAACGCCGCATCGTAGACGGCATCCATGCCCGCCAATGCGCCCGTATGCGACGCGGCAGCGCGGGCGGCGGCCGCTTGCCGACCCGCCTTGATTGCGATGACAGGTTTCAGGCGTGAGGCTGCTCGCGCGGCCGACATGAATTTGCGCGCTTGGGTCACTGCTTCGACGTAGAGAAGGATCGCGCGCGTGTCCTCGTCCATCGCGAGAAAGTCGAGCATGTCGCCGAAATCGACGTCGCTCATGTCGCCTAACGAAACGAGATGGGAAAACCCGATTCCACGCCCGCCCGCCCAGTCGAGCACGGTCGTGACCATCGCACCCGATTGGGCGACGAATGCGACATTGCCGGGCTTCGGCGTACTCTGCGCGAAGGACGCGTTGAGTTTGGCCGGAGTCGACAGCACGCCAAGACAATTCGGCCCGACGAGCCGCAGCAGATGCGGGCGCGCCGCATCAAGCACCGCCTGCTGCAATGCGCGGCCGGCTTCGCTGCCGCCTTCGCGAAACCCGGCGGTCACGGTGATGGCCGCGCGCGTGCCCCGTGCGCCGAGGTCGGCCACAAGCTGCGGCACGGTCTGCGGCGGCGTGCAGATGATGGCGAGATCCGGCACCAGCGGCAGGCTCGCAATATCCGGATAGCAAAGAATGCCCGCGACCGATTTGTGTGCAGGATTGACCGGCAGTATGGGACCGTCGAAACCGCCCAACCGCAGATTATCCGCGATCACCGCGCCCACGGAATGGGGTCGGTTGCTGGCACCGATCAATGCTACGCATTGAGGGCGGAATATCGCATCGAGATTTCGAATGGACATGGCTTCAACTTACGCCATTGCTTGTGCAATTCCAGCTTAGAGCTTTGTTCGAAGAAATTCGACGACGACAAAGCCGATGAATGCAGAAATGATGGCGATAACGAAATTTGTTGGCGTGAAAATATCGACGATCGCGAACGCCAGGCTCTTGCTATGCGCGCCGTTCGAACGGGTAAATTCCCCCATCAGGAGATTCGAATAATACAAAAAGACTATGAACCCCATTTCGATTACCACGCGCCAAAAAGGAGCCAGCCGCTTCACGTCATTTCCCCGTTTGGTAGCCCCAGCTTTGGGCAGCTTCCACGCTTTCGGCGTCATTACACATCAAATGCCAAGACGATGCGATGAGAATCGCCACGAAAATCGATTAAACCGTTTTCGAGATTGAACCTCGTGGATTGGGACACATACAAGGGTCGGGACCTGTTCCGCCGATTCTGCGAGCGTCGGCGTCAGGTCCCAGCCGCGACCCACTGCACCGGTTCGACCCGCCGGATGATCACACCCCAGCCGACGGCGCCCGCGAGGCTGACGGCGCCAGCAACGAGAAACGCCAATCCGAAGTGACCGGTCCGATCGACGATGAATCCTGTGACAAGCGGCGCGACGATACCTGCAGCGTTACCGACACAGTTCTGCAGCGCAATCCATTTTCCGCCAGCTTTCGGACCCGCAAGCGTTTGCCCGACCGCATAGATCGTCGGTGTATTGAAGCCGAAGAATATTCCGGCGAGCAGCAAACTCCCGATCGAAACCATCGGACTTCCGATAGCGCATGCAAGCATGCTGATTGCGACGCCGATATGCGCCGTGACCGAGAATGTCTTTCGCACAAGAGTGTCGCTCGCGCCCCTGCGCATCCACCAATCGGAAATTCGCCCCGTGAGATGCGCACTGATCGCGTAAATCACGTAGATGGTGCCGCCGATCTGCGCCATCTCGCTCTCGGAAAATCCGCGCGCCTTCACCAGATAGAGGGGCAGCCAGGAAATCACAAAATAGAAGGCATAATTGGCGGAGAAATGGCCTAGGCTTGCACCCCAGGCATCGGGCTTGCGAAGAATCGCAAGGAAGGACGGCACCGGAGCCCTTGAGCGCGTGTTTGCTGCGGCGGAAGCCTGCCGCGTCGCGAGCAACCATGGTACAAGCCATAAGATCGAGGCGATGCCGAACAATATAAATGCCGGCCTCCACCCGAAATGCGCCATGACCATTCCACCAACGAACGTGCCGAACGCTGGGCCGAGCGCGAGACCTACACCGATCAGTCCGTTGGCTGCGCCCAGGCGATGACGCGGCAGATGCTCGGCCAAAAGTTTCGAACTGCAGGGAAAGGCTGCGCTTTCGCCGATGCCCAGGATCAGGCGCAGGGCGATGAGCGTGACGAACCCCGAGGCAATGCCCGAAAGGGCCGTTGCCAGCGACCAGATCGCAAGGCCAAGCGCAAGCGTGCGATAGGCGTTGATCTTCTCGGCAAGCCAGCCCGACAAAATCTGGCCAGGCGTGTAGGTCCAGAAGAACGCGCTGAGGAGGAGCCCAATTTGGGTGTTTGACAGCTTCAGTTCGCTGCCGATGAGCGGCGCTGCCGTGGCGAGATTGCCGCGGTCGACATAGTTGATGAACACCGCGAGCGCGAGAAGCGCGACAACGCCTTTGCCAATGCCGTCTGCCGCGACATGTGAGGGCGTGCGATCCCTGCTCACAATATCTGTCGATGCCATGCGCCCCCCGGACAGGCTGAAGGCACTCACTATGTGCTGGAGCAAGATCGCCAGCAAGCGGGCCGAATTCGCGTCTGTCCGAACGTACGGCACGGCTTCCGCCCCTGTCGGAAAGGGCTATAGTCTTCCTGAAGTAGCAATCCATCCGGGAGTTTTCCAATGGCTGAAGCACTGATCATCGACGCCTGCAGAACGCCGCGCGGCATCGGCAAGGTCGGCAAAGGCGCGCTCGCCGACATCCATCCGCAGCAATTGGCGGCGGCCGTTCTCAAGGCTATGGCGAAGCGCAACGACCTCAATACCGCTGAAGTCGACGACATTATTTGGGGCACGTCGAGTCAGCGCGGCAAGCAGGGTGCGGACCTGGGCCGCATGGCGGCATTGGATGCGGGCTATGACGTCAAGGCGAGCGGCGTCACGCTCGACCGCTTCTGCGGTTCAGGCATCACGACGGTAAATCTTGCTGCGGCCTCGATCATGTCCGGCATGGAAGATCTCGTTATCGCCGGAGGCACCGAGATGATGTCCTACACGTCCTCGACGGCCGATCCCAAAACTCCACCGATAATGGATGGCGGCAATCTGCGCCTGCGCGCACGACATCCCCAATCGCATCAGGGCGTCTGCGCCGACGCGATTGCGACCATGGAGGGGATTTCGCGCCGCGCGACGGACGAACTCGCGCTCGTGAGCCAGCAGCGCGCCGATGCCGCAATCAAGGGTCGGCATTTCGATAAGAGTCTCGTAGCAGTCTACAAGGAAGACGGTACGCTCGCGCTCGACCGCGAGGAATTCCCCCGTCCGCAGACGACGCTCGAAGGTCTCTCGGCGCTCAAGGCGTCGTTCGAAGTGATTGCCGAAGTTCCGCTCGACGACAAGGGCACGACCTATGGCGGGTTGATCCGTCAGGTTTATCCCGATCTGAAAATCACGCATATCCATCACGCCGGCAATTCGTCCGGTGTGGTTGATGGCGCAGGCGCCGTGCTTCTGGCGTCGCCTGAATATGCGAAGAAACATGGCCTCAAGCCGCGCGCGCGCGTGGTGGCGATGGCCAATATGGGCGACAGCCCGACCCTGATGCTGAACGCACCGGTGCCCGCGGCCCGCAAAGTACTGGAGAAGGCCGGCCTCACGCTCGACGACATCGATCTGTTCGAAATCAACGAGGCATTTGCCGTAGTTGCCGAGAAATTCATCCGCGATCTGAAGCTCGACCGCGACAAGGTGAATGTGAACGGCGGCGCGATGGCTCTGGGTCATCCGATCGGCGCGACCGGTTCGATGCTGATCGGGACGATCCTGGACGAACTCGAGCGGCGCGATCTGAAGCGCGGTCTCGTCACGATGTGTGCGGCAGGCGGCATGGCGCCCGCCATCATCATCGAACGCATCTGACGGGACAACGCGCTCGCATGGCGAGACCGCCCAACGTCATTGTCATTCTCGCCGACGATCTGGGGTACGGCGATCTGGGCTGCGATGGCGGGCGCATTATTCGCACGCCTGCCCTCGACCAGATGGCGCGCGAAGGCGTGCGATTCACGGATTTCTATGCGTCTGCAAATGTGTGCACGCCTTCGCGTGCGGGTTTGCTCACGGGTCGCTATGCGATCCGCAGCGGCCTCGCGCATGAAGTGATCCAGCCATCGGATACGGTGGGATTGCCGCTTTCGGAAGTCACAATACCGAAGGCGTTGAAACCGGCCTATGCCTCAGCGCTGATCGGCAAATGGCATCTGGGCCATGTGGCGCCCCATTGGCCGCCGACGGCCTATGGTTTCGACCGGTTCCGCGGCCTGCCCTACAGTCACGATATGCGCCCGCTCGCGCTCTACGAAGCCGATGGCGAGCAGGTTGCCGTCAGCCAATCGCGCGTCGATTTCCCTACTTTGACGCAGCGGTTCTTTGCGGAAACGATTGCGTTTGCCGACGCGAACCGCAAGCGGCCCTTTTTTATCCTGCTCGCGCTGACGGCGCCGCATGTGCCGCTGCGTCCGAACCCCGCATCGCTTTCGAATTCGCCGGCCGGTGACTATGGCGAGGTGGTCGAGGAAATTGATCGGAACGTTGCGGCACTGCTCGACCGCCTGCGCGAGATTGGGTTGGAACAAGACACGCTTGTGATGTTCACGTCCGACAACGGGCCTTGGTTCGAAGGCTCCAGCGGCCCGTTCCGTGACCGCAAAGGCGGCTCCGGCTGGGACGGCGGCTTTCGCGTGCCCTTCATCCTGCGCCAGCCCGGACGCATTCCGGCCGGAATCGTCACCCCTGCGCTGGCATGCAATCTCGATCTGCTTCCCACGTTGACAGTGATGGCAGGCCTTCCTACGCCGGATGTCGAACTGGACGGCCGCGACCTGAGCGCGGTCATTTTCGAGGACGCGCCCTCGCCGCACGACGAAATCGTTTTGTTCGACAATGCGCATGTCGCAGCCATCAGGACCGCGAAGTGGAAATATGTCGTGCGCTCCTATTATCGCAAATACGACGTTTCGCTCGCTTCCTTCGGCTATCCCCTATTGTTCGATCTCGAACAGGATCCAGGCGAAAATTACAGCGTCGTGCGGCTTTATCCCGAGGTCGCACAGGAAATGAAGACGCGCGTGGAGCGCGCGAGTGCGAAATACGAGCCGCTTGCAAAGGCGTTCCCGCCTTACATCCCACCGCCCGGCGCCGAAAATCATCCAGACTGAACCGGAATTTGCGACAAGGTTCTGCATCTCCCCGTCGCCCGAAGCGGAAAAGTCTGGATGGGGCGGCCGGAGCGGGCTAGTTTCGGCTGTGCCTATGATGTCGTTCAGGCAATGGATCTGATTGCGCGCGTCGAGGAGTCGTTCGGGACCGCGCCGCACGCGGCGAACGGCCATTATATCCGCGAGAACGGTCCGGGGTTCGCCGGCTCGGTCGCGCTGCACGCGGTGGCGGCGCTGATCGTTCTGCTCTTCCTGTCGAGGACCGAAATGCCTCAACCCCAGATGGTCACGCGGATTTTTCCCGTGGATGTCGTACATTTCGGCGATCAAACCATGTCGCCGCCGCAAACGCAGAAGTCGCCGATTCCCCGGCAACGGTCCGCGCGCATTCCCGTGCCGCAATCGGCAAGTCCCAAACCGCCCCTCGGCGCTGCGCCGAATAGGACAGCACCTCCCGTGGACGAGCTGCAGGCGAAATTGCGATCTCTCGCGCGATTGCGCCAGCCGGACACGAGCCTTGCGCCACTCGACGATTCGCCGAACAGCGACACGGATTCCACCAGCGACGATGCGGTTTCGGGTGACCAGGCCCTTTATAGCGTGCGCGATTTTATCCGCGCTGCGGTGGTGCGGCGTTGGAGTCTCAATCTCTCGATGCTCGGAACCCACGACTATAAAGTCCGGGTCCATGTGCAGATGACGCGCAAGGGCGTCGTCACTTTGGCGGAAATCGTCGACCAGCAACGCTTCAAGACCGACGCGACCTATCGCGAAATCGCGCTCAGCGCGCGCAACGCCGTTCTTCTGTCGTCGCCCTTCGCGCTTCCGCCGGGTGACTATCACGACGGTATGGATATGATTTTGAGTCTCAATCCGAGAGACACGCTGCGCTGACGTTACGGCAGATCGCGGGCCACGCGAAAACTCGCAAGACTCGAATAATCATATTCGCCGCCGTCGGCCAGCGATCCGCTACGCGCGGCGGAGCGAACGAAAAGCGGCACGTTGTCCCACGAACCTCCCCGCAGCACATATTTGACGCAATCTCTTTCGGTCCAGGCCGTGCCGTTCGCTGGCGCACCGACATAGCTTTTGTGCCAGCAATCCGCCATCCATTGCCAGGCATTGCCGAGCATGCCGTAAAGGCCAAACGGATTAGGCCGGAATTTATCGACCGTCGAAAGATCGCTGTCGTCCCATCGGCTGCCGCATCCGTTGCAGTTCGCATTGCCGGTGCCGATGGCATTGCCCCACCAGCGTGCAGTGGTCGTACCTGCGCGCGCCGCATATTCCCATTCGGCTTCGCTCGGCAATCGATAGGGACCGGATCGCTTCGCAAGTTCGGATCTCTCGGCTTTCACTTTGGAATTGAGCCACGCGATATAGGCATCGGCGTCGCGCCAATCGAGACACACTGCGGGCCAGCGCAGCGGCTCGGCTTCGTCTGGTGCCACGGCCCGCCCGTCGTCCAATACCCGCCAGCCAAGATTCAGAATCTTGTTGCAGGGAGCGGGCTGATAGCGCGTCGCCTCAAGGAAATTGCGGAACTGTTCGCTGGTAACGTCGAATTTGCCGAGCGCGAAAGCCCGCACGGAAACCACATGCTGCGGGCCTTCATTGTCGAAGCGTCCCGGTTCGCTCGCGGGGCTCCCCATGACGAAGTGCCCCGCGGGAATGCCCACCATGACCGGACAATCGGTGCATTCCTGAAATTCGCGATCGCTGCGATCCTGGGCATGAACCGGGACGGCAAGCGTGCACCCCAGAATTGCGAGGAACGCGGCCGTGAGTGCAATAACGACTGATTTCACCGGGTCTCTCGCGGGACGGGTCGCCGGCAGTATATTCATATAGCGACGCGATTGGACAAAATCTGGAAGATCAATATTTCGTGGTCCTGCGCGCCTCCAAAACGCGGGGGCATCGTCGTCAATGATAGAGGCGCGATGCTCCCTGCTGCCAGAGGTCGATCAGAAATGTCTCGACCTCGTGTGGCTCGGTCAGCCGGCAGGCGTGGGATTTGCCCTCGCGACGCGTTTCGGCAGCGGCGGGCCACGGCGCGTTTTCCAGATACCAGCCCAGATGCTTGCGAAATATGCGGACACCGTGATCATCGCCGTAGAACTTCAGGCTGTCGCGGAAATGATCGAGTGCGATTCCCAGCCGCATGGTCATATCCGGTTCGGCGATCTGTTCGTCCGACGCCAACGCGTGTTCGATTGACGCGGCGATCCAGGGCCGGCCATAGCAACCGCGACCGATCATCACGGCGTCGGCTCCGGACTCCGCGAGAGCCGTGCGTGCCGTATGGACATCGGTGATGTCGCCGTTGACGATGACCGGAAGCGCGGTCGCGGCCTTGACCTCCGCCACGGCGCGCCAGTCGGCGGCGTTCTTGTAGAATTGTTGGCGCGTGCGGCCATGAACCGTGATGGCCTTCACGCCGGCGCGTTCCGCCCGCGCCGCAAGTTCGGGCGCATTCTTGCTGGCGTCGTCCCAACCGAGTCGCATCTTCAATGTCACCGGACGGCTCGTTACGCCGACTGCCGCGTCGATGAGCGATTCTGCGAGATCGAGATCGCGCATCAGGGCCGAGCCCGACAATGCACCGGTCACTTCCTTGGCGGGACAACCCATATTGAGATCGATGATGTCGGCGCCGGCCGCTTCCGCCAGCGCGGCACCTTTGGCGATCCAATGTGCCTCACGCCCGACAAGCTGCACCACCATCAGCGGAAGACCTTCACCGACGGCGGCGCGACGCACCACGTCCGGCCGGCCGCGCGCGAACATATCGCACGCTACCATTTCGGTCGCGACATAGACGGCACCAAGTTTTGATGCGGCACGTCGAAACGGCAGATCGGAGACGCCTGTCATGGGTGCGGTCAGCACACGACCGCCGATCCGCACGTCTCCGATCATGAACGGTGCGGAGGTCACGGGTTTATTGCGCGGGCGCGACCGAGACCAGCGTCATATCGAACACGAGTGCCTGGTTGGGCGGGATCACTCCACCGGCGCCCTGCGCGCCATATGCGAGATTTGCCGGTATGACCAATTCCCACTCGTCGCCTTCCTTCATCAGCGACAGTGCCTCGACCCAGCCGGGGATCAAGCGACCTGCAGGGAACGTCGCCGTGTTGCCGGGCTGCGTCTGGTCGAACACTTTGCCGGTGATGAGCGAGCCGCGATAGGTCACCGTGACCATGTCGCCGGCGCTGCTCACAGGCTTGCCGCTGCCAGCGTGGATCACGCGATATTGCAGGCCACTGGGGCGCACAATGACACCTGCCTTGGCGGCGTTGTCGGCGAGGAATTTCTTGTTCGAATCCGCACTGAGATCGTAGGTCGTCGATGCCTTGGCCGTCATGAAATTGTGATCCTTGCAGCTTGCCAGTGAAACGACGCCGAAAGCGATCATCGTCACGGCGATCAAGTCTCTTGCACGTGTCATCGGTGTAACTCCGGATAATTTGTCAATGCAGTCACAGTCTCTTACCCGCGCTGCGGCAGGAGAGACGCTGGCTCGCATGCGGCGCTGCCCGCGTCAATGAATTTGCGCCATGGCGGGACCCATTTTACGAAGCCCGCTCGATTTCCGTACGCAGCATTTCGAGCTCGATCCATCGGTCTTCCGAGGCCGCAAGGGTCCTCTGCAACTGGCTCAGCTTTGCCATGACTGCCGCAAAACGGGCGGGATCGCGCGCATAAAGAGTGTTGTCGGTTAACTCCGTTTGCAGCGCACCGACTTCGGTTTCGAGACTGGCGATCTGCTTCGGCAATTCCTCCAGGGCGTGTTTGTCCTTGAAGCTCAGACGGCGTTTTGACGGCGCCGGTTTCGCACTTCCCACACCGGCCGAAACCTTTGGAAGCTGCGCGGGCGCGACGACCCTCGCCGCGACCCCGCTGCCGCGCTGGGCGACCATGTCGCTATAGCCGCCGGCATATTCGACGAACTGTCCATTTCCTTCCGCCATCAGCACCGACGTGACTGTGCGATCCAGAAAGTCCCGGTCATGGCTGACAAGGAAAACCGTACCCGGATAGTCGGCGATCATTTCCTGAAGCAGATCGAGCGTTTCCAGATCGAAATCGTTGGTCGGTTCGTCCAATACCAGTAGATTCGACGGCCTCGCGAGAGCCCTGGCGAGCAGAAGCCGCGCCCGTTCCCCGCCTGATAACACGCGCACAGGCGTCCGCGCCTGTTCGGGCGTAAACAGAAAGTCCTTCATATAGCTCACAACATGCCGCGAGTGCCCGGCCACGACGACATTGCCGGCGCGGCCGCCGGTGAGAACATCCTGCAACATAGATTCGGGGTGAAGCTTTGTCCGATCCTGATCGAGCGACGCTATGATCACGTTTGCACCGAGCTTGATCTCGCCACTGTCGGGCACGAGTCGACCTGTCAGTAGATTGACCAGTGTCGTTTTGCCCGAACCATTCGCGCCCACAACACCAATCCTATTGCCGCGCAGAATACGAATAGAAAAATCATCGACGATCTTGCGACCGTCATAGGATTTTGAGGCATGCTTCGCCTCGACGACGCGCGTACCCGAATTGTCGGCAGCAGCCGCATTCAGATTGACTTCGCCTGCCACATGTCGCTGTTCGGTCCGCTCACGCCGCAACTGCGCCAACCTTGCGAGCCGACCCTGATTGCGTTTGCGCCGTCCGCTGACCCCATAGCGAACCCAGTCAAGTTCCATCGCGATTTTTCGATCGAGCTTGTGGCGCTCGAGTTCTTCCTGCTCCAGCTCTTCATCCCGCCACGCCTCGAACTGCGCGAAGCCCTGCTCCAGGCGCCGCGTTTGCCCGCGATCGAGCCAGATTGTAACTCTCGATAATTTCGCAAGAAACCGCCGGTCGTGGCTGATCAGAACCAACGCCGAACGCATCTGGGCCAGTTCGCTCTCGAGCCATTCGATGGCCGGCAGATCGAGATGATTGGTCGGTTCGTCGAGCAGAAGAATATCGGGGGACGGCGCCAGCACGCGGACCAACGCCGCGCGGCGCGCTTCGCCGCCGGAGATCTCGTTGGTCTTTTCGGCACCTGTCAGCCCCAACTGGCTCAGCAAATGTGTAACCCTGTGCAAATCGTCGCTCGGACCCAGGCCGGCAAGAGCATATTCGGCAACAGTGGCAAAGCCTGAAAAATCCGGTTCCTGTGGCAGATAACGAAGCGTCGTGCCCGGTTGGAAGAACCTTTTGCCGGCATCCGGTTCAACGAGCCCCGCGGCAATCTTCAGCAAGGTGGACTTGCCCGAGCCGTTGCGCCCCACCAGACACAGCCGCTCGCCCTCGCTCACCGACAGCTCCGCGCCGTCAAGCAGCGCGGTCGTACCGTAAGCGAGATGAATGTCCTGAAGGTGGAGGAGTGCGACCATGCCGATTGCTATACGGGACGCATGGTCGGGAGCAAGCTTCCTCCCGCGCCGGCACTGCCCGCGTCATCGAACGCTTTTGAACGGCGAATTCAGCCGCCTGGGGGTGCGCCGTAACCGGGCGTTGCCTGGTAATACCCCTGCCGCGGTGCAGAACCTTGCTGGGCATCGTAACCCTGCGGGTACGCGTAACGCTGCGGCTGAGCGTAATAGGTCTGTGGCGGCGCATATTGCTGCTGCGCGTAGTAGCTTCGCGGCGGACCGTAATATCCCGGCGGCGGAGCGTAGCCCTGCGCCGGACCATAATAGGCTTGCGGGGGCGGATAGCCCTGATACCCACCAGAATAGGCGGGCCCCTGACCATAATAGCCACGCGGCTGAGCGTTGTAGCCGCGTTGATCATAGCTCGGCCTTGAAGCCGCATTCGCGATGATCGCAATCGGAGCCGTCGCTATGGTCGCTGCGCCTACAACGACGGCCGCACCAAGACCAAACAACCCGAAGACGGGACCGCCGCCATGCCCGTGGTGGAAAAAATGCGGCCACGCCGCAGCGGATGAGATAGGCGCAACGGCAATCGCTGCGGCCAGAACGCCGATCGATAAAGCTTTGATTTTCACCTTGGCGTGCTCCTCAAGAGGGCCGCCCCCCGCGCCGCTTGTATCACGTCATATCCAAAAAAAGATAGGCTCGAGATCGAACCGCGAAGGTAACCTATGTTGGGTTCCGATATCTATCCATCGAAGCCATTGCTCAGAAAAGCTTCGGCATAGGCGCAATGCATTGCAACGCCGCGCGCCATCGCGGATTCATCGAGAACCATGCGATTGGAATGAAGCCCGCAGCAGGTTTGGAAATCGCCGCCTTCCGGCGTTGCGCCCAACATCACCATAACGCCCGGCACCTTCTGCAACACATAGGAGAAATCTTCCGCGCCCATGATGGGACTTGGCATGGTCAGCCACGAAGCGTCGCCGAACAGGTTTTGCGCCGTGGACTTGGCGAGCGCCACCGCCGCGCTATCGCAGATCGTCACGGGAAATCCGGGGATGATCTCGACCGTCACTTTTGCGAAGTGTGCGGCAGCGATATTGGTGGCGACGCGATGCAGTCCCTCATGCGCCAGCGCGCGCGACTCGGGTGAGAAGCTACGGATTGTTCCTTCGAGTTCAGCTGTCTCGGGAATAACATTGTTGGTGGTGCCCGACGTGATGCGCGCGATCGTGATGACGACGGGGTCGAAGGCAGGAATGCGACGCGTCACGAGGCTTTGCAGCGCGGTCACGATTTCACACGCGATGGGAATCGGATCGACCGCCAGATGCGGCTGGGATGCGTGTCCGCCTTTGCCGGTAACCGTCAGAACGATGCGGTCGGCAGCTGCCAGCAACGGCCCCGGCCGGCTGCCGAACATTCCGCTCGGAAGGTTCGGTGCGACATGGAGCGCAAACGCGGCATTGGGAAGCGGGTCGATCAGGCCATCGTCGAGCATGAAGCGGGCGCCGTGATGGCCTTCCTCACCCGGCTGGAACATAAACATCACCGATCCAGCGAGTTGATCGCGCCGCGCGCAAAGCGCCTTCGCGGCTCCCGCCAACATCGCGACGTGCGTGTCATGTCCGCAGGCGTGCATCTTGCCATCGTCGTGCGACGTGAATGTCAGACCGGTATCTTCCTGGAGAGGCAACGCATCCATGTCGCCCCGCAAAAGGACCGTTCGGCCGTTCGCCGGGCCCCGCAGCAACGCGATGAATCCGGTCGTCGAAGGTCCTTCGAAGATTTCCAGGGGCAGCCCTGCGAGCGCCTCCTTTGCCTTGGCCGTGGTTTTCGGCGTCATAAGGCCAAGTTCCGGCTCCTCGTGGATGGCCCGGCGCAGTGCGACCATTTCGGGCATGAGCGCCTGCCCTGCTTCCACCCATCCGTTCGAGAAAGACTGCTGCGTCATTTTGGTCCCCAGGGGTTCGTCCGCGTTGATGCAAGACACCGTGCGGTCGATGTCGCGATTCGTCGAAGGTAGCAGGGCCAACGGCCGGTTTGCACGCATCCGTTCCAAAACAGGCAAAATGCGCGTTTTTCCGGTAGACCGGAGCGCCCCGGATTAACGCTCCATTATTCGGGACTTGTTACACCCTTCCTGTCTCGGACTCGGGGAGAATCCGCGACTGTATTGTTCCGGGACATTGGGATTGTGAATGGTCGCGCCGACCTCTGACATTGCTCCGCGCTCCTGGCGCGGTCCATCTCCCTTTCGGCTGTTGACGGTCGGCGCGCTCGTGTTTGTCGCGGCGTGCGGAGGGTTGGCGCTCTCCGACGCGATAGGGCACACAAGCGCAATTTGGGTCGCAAACGGGATCCTGGTCTATTTTCTTCTCAAGCACCCGCTGCGCGACTGGGCGGCGATTGTGGCCACTGGTCTCGCCGCGAATCTTTGCGCCGATCTCTATATGGACGACAGTGTTTTCACCTCGATCATTTTGACGTTCTGCAATGCCGTCGGCGTTCTCATTGTGGCGGCTCCCCTGCAGCTTATGGGCTTGCATGGCGATCTCTCGCGCCCGAAGCCCTTGTGCGTCTTTTATGCCTTGGCGTTGGGTCCGGCGCCTGTCACATCGGGTTTGCTGTCCGCAGCATTCTTCCACATCACACAGGGTCGCGACTTCTATACCGCGGCGCTCGATTGGTATGCCACCGATGCGCTCGGCTACAGCATCGTCGTTCCCATGCTCATGACGGTGCGCCTGGACGCCATCAAAAGGATGTTCGGCACAGATCAGATAGTCGGCACATTCCTGGTTCTCGGCACTGTCGCCGGAACGATCGCGCTCAACTATTTTACAGGTTACCCTCTTGCCTTCCTGCTTTTTCCGGCTGTCCTTCTGGTCACGTTTCAGCGCGGATTTGCCGGCGGATCCATCGGCCTCCTCATGGCCGCAGCCTATTTGATGATACCGGTGCTGATGGGCGCAGGGCTTAGCGGGCTCAAGCCGCATTCGCTTCGCGAGCAGATCATCATCGTGCAAGTCTTCGTCGCCGTGATCGGGTTTTCCGTGATCCTGGTGGGCGCCGCGCTGGCGGAACGGCGGCGGCTCGAACAAGGGTTGGCCACCGCGATCGTGCGGGCCGAAACTTCGCGCGAGGAAGCGATCGTTGCCAAGGATTCGGCCGAGCGGGCCAACCGGATGAAGTCGATGTTCCTCGCCACCATGAGCCACGAATTGCGCACGCCGCTCAACGCTATTATCGGCTTTTCCGAATTGATGCACAGCCAGTTGTACGGGCCGCTGGGCGACAGGCGCTACCGCGAATATTCCGGTCTCATACAGGGCGCGGGTCACCACCTTCTCAGCCTGATCAACGATGTCCTGGATATGTCGAAGATCGAAGCGGGGAAGTTCGAGCTGCACCGCGAATCCTTCGACATCCGGGAGATCATTCGTGACTGCCTCGATTTGATGCGCGACCGCGCGAACCAGGGCAATATCGAGCTGTCGGAAGACATTCAGACGACGCCGTTGGAGATCAGGGCCGACCGGCGCGCGATCAAGCAGATCTTGCTGAACCTGCTTTCGAACGCGATCAAGTTCACGCCTGCGGGCGGCAGGGTGATCGTGCATGCCAAATCGGCGAACGGGGCTCTGGTGCTTTCGGTCGTGGACACCGGCATCGGCATCCCTTCGGATCAGGTCAGCCGTCTCGGCAACCCGTTCGTCCAGGTCAGAAACAGCGCCGGAGCATCTCATGAAGGGACCGGACTGGGCTTGGCTCTCGTGCGCGCGCTCGCCGAAATCCACGATGGCCGGCTGAAGATCGAAAGTGTCCAGGGCCATGGCACCATCGTCAGCATCGTCCTGCCGGGAGCCTCTGACCACCTGCAAGCCGCATCCGCCGAACCTGTGGTTGCCCGGGACGCGGCTTGATTCTGCGGATGCAGGAATCGGCCCCATATCGCGTTTCATGTAATAGATTGCCGGCGCAACAATTCGCGATTCGCCGCGAACACCGGAATCGAACCCGTGAGACCGACCAGGAACAAGCCTCAGAAGCGGCACGCGACACATCACGGGCCTGGCAAGCCCGTTGCGCATCCGCCACGGCCGAAACAAGCGCAGTTGCCATCCAATCTTGAGCGGATCTTCGGCAAGCATTCGGTCCGCGCCGTATTTCTGACCCGGCCGCGTATGGTGCGGCGGCTGATCATCGCGGGCGACGAATCCTATCACGCCGATTTTATCGAAATGGCCGGACGCGCCGGCGTCAAACCGGAGTTTCTGCAGTGGCCTGAGTTCGAAAGACTTGGACATTTCACCAAGGACGAGAAGCATCAGGGGATATTCATCCTCGCGGAACCCCGAAAAATTTACGCCGAAAAGGATTTTGAGTCCCTCGCCGAGGCGCGTGTCGTGCTGGCACTCGACCAGATTTCCAACCCGCAGAATTTCGCGACTATATTGCGCAGCGCGGCATTCTTCGGTGTCGAAGCCGTGATCGTTCTACGCGACCGATCCGTGGATGTGTCGTCGGAGGTCGTGCGCTACGCGGTCGGCGGCGCCGAATTCGTGAAGATTTTTCGGGTGACAAATCTTTCGCAAGGACTCGACGTGTTGAAAGACCTGGGCTTTGCCGTGATCGGGCTCGACGAGCGCGGCGAGAAGACGCTCGCCGAAACCGTCTTTCCCGGAAAGATTGTGTTCGTGGTCGGGGCCGAAGGCGAAGGGCTGCGACCGAAGACAAAGAAGTATTGCGACGCGCTTGTACGCATACCCGGCGGACGGCCGGGCCTTGAAAGCCTCAATGCGGGCGTCGCGACCGCCGTTGCGGTGGCGGAAATTTTCCGCAACACGCCGTTGCATACGCCTTAGGGCGATCGTCACGGCGCAATCGATCCCACAATCGAGGCGCGTTGGGACAGCTCGATCCAGTTGCCGTCGGGATCGCGGATCATCGAGATGCGCGCCGTATCGCCCAAGGTCATGGGCGCCAATCCCTCCTGCGCACCGTGAGCCAGCGCATAGGCATGTTCTTCGTCGACCTTGTGAATCTGGAAGGTGATGTAGCGCCAGCCATAGCCGTCAATAGCTGCATCGCCGGACGCGTCCTCGGACTCGTCGAGAAGAAGGATGCTGTCGCCGGCGCGAAACGCCGCTCCAAACCCCTCAATCTCTTCCTCTGCGAGACCCAGCGCGCCCCCATAAAAGTTTCGATGGGCTGTGAGGTCGCGTACCGCGAGGCGTATGCCGATCTTGTCGACTCCAAAACTCCCCGGCGGAACAAGCGTGACGCGATTGCCCTCCGGATCGCGCAACGGCTGGAGTTCGGCGATATCGCCGCGCGCGACCAGCAATTCGCAGTAACCGGTCGCAGCGTTGTCCGGCAATGTCGCACGCGAATTGTTGATCTTCAGGACGGACCCGAAAAGATCATGGCGATGTTGGCGAAGCCCCCGCCGGATCGCAAGCGTGTGATCGAACACCGCCCCGGCGCTCTGTTGCCAGAACGCCAGCGCGGCTTCGGTGTCGCGCACATAAAGCCCCACATCGAGATGCGGCTTGGCCAAATTCATCGGCAACCCTCGGTGAATGACATCGCGGATCACTCGGCCGGCGCCGCAATCTCGGCGGAAACTTCCGCGTCGAATTCCGGATTGCGCTGACCATCCGTTGTGGCGATCAGATATTTCGGGATCAGCAGGAGCAAAGGCAGGATCAACGCATAAACGGCGGTCGTCGCAAGCACGCAGTAAAGAAAGCCATATGTCGGGCTGAGATTATAGAGTTCCACGCCCAGCACATCGCCAGCGCGATTGGACAGGAGATAAACGCCATCGACCATCATCATCAGCGCGCCTTGCAAACCGGGCGGACATGAGCGCATCGAAAGGTCGTAGTAGGCCGCCGCCGCAATTCCGCCCATCACACCGATCGGCACCGCCAGGATCAGCGCCTCGGTTCCGGTCTGGATGAATGCCAGCGGAATCATCTGCGGCACAGTGATGACGGTTCCCCACCACAGCAATTTGCGCAGAGAGACGAATTTGCAGATGTAACCGTAAAGAAGGAATACCGGCAGGAAGGCGGCGACGAAAATGCCGTTGAAATCGCCGTATATCTCATCCGAAACGTGCAGATGATTGGACAGGAAGTATTGCAGGGCGGTGTTCGACCCCGGCGCAAACTGAAAAAAGAACATGATCAGCACGGCTGGATAGACTGCCCGGTGCCTGAGAAGCCGCTTGATGTCTCCCAAGAGATCGGTCGCTTTGGCCAAAGGCTGGTCGTAGGTGTGATTGAACACCGACCGCGGCTTCCACAGCGCCAGGAGCGCGATCGCGAGGGAGAGCACTGCCATGAGAACAAACGTCTCGCTGGGCCGCACATGTATCGCGATCCAGCCTGCTGCAAATCCTCCCACGATATATGGGATCGAATTGACGATGTTCCACAGCGCGCTGAGCCGACCTGACATCAGCTTCTCCTGGCCGACAAGCGCCATGAGCCCCTGATATGCCGCCGCCACGAAGCGAAACGACACCATCACCAGCACGGTGCCGATAAAGAGACCGCCATAGGAAAGCGTGGACCATGACATCCAGAAGAAAATGGCGGCAGACAGCGGCGCGAAGACCAGGAAGAATCCGCGATCGCGCAGCCCGAACGGATTCCAAAGATCCCGGGTGAAGCCGAACACGACCGAGAGATAGACCGGCACCGTCACGAGAAGTCGAAACAGCGTAACCTGCATAGCCGTCGCGTGAAGCTGGTTCTTCAACATGTAGGACGTGGCGATGTCCAACAGGTAGCCATGCGGCAGGACGAGATAGACCAGGAGCGTGAGCGGCGTGAAATAGAGAAAGACCTGTCCTGTGTTCGACGGAGCGACACGTTCGGCAACGTTATCGGTCATTCGGGCATCCTTGGAGAGCTGAATTCGGAAGCACCAGGCGGAATTTCAATCGCACGCAGGAAAACGGAACTGTAGATCGCAGTGCGCGCGAACGGTCTCGCGAAACACCTTGCGCATTCACACCCCGGCCTGCAAGTCGGGTCGCCCGGCTCTCAACTGCTGACACTGCTCGCAAGCGATCGTTCAAGCTTGTCGAGTCCCTCATCGAGAATTGCATCGTCGACAGTGAGCGGCACAAGGATACGAATCGTTTCGCCATGGATGCCGCAGGAAAGGAGCACGAGGCCGTTGGCGAGCGCCTGCGCAGTCACGCGCTTGACGGCATCGCCGTCGGGTTCGTGCGTGCCGCGGGATTTCACGATGTCGAACGCGACCATTGCGCCCGGCCCGCGGATCGCTGAGATCGGGGCCGTATCGTTGCGGCTCGCGATCGTGCGCAAACGGGCTTTTAGTTTATCTCCGACCGCATCGGCGCGCGCGAGAAGTTTTTCGTCCCGAATCACATCGAGCACTGCGAGTGCCGCGGCGCAGGCCACCGGCGATCCGGCATAGGTGCCGCCCAGTCCGCCCGGTTCGGCCGCGTCCATGATGGCGGCGCGACCGATCACGCCGGACAACGGAAAGCCGCCGGCCAGCGACTTCGCGATGGTCACTAGATCGGGCTCGACGCCGGAATGTTCGATCGCGAACATTTTTCCCGTGCGCGCAAAACCGGACTGGATTTCGTCGGCGATCAGGAGGATGCCGTTCTCGTTGCAGATTTTGCGCAGCGCCTTCAGCAGCTCCGGGGGTGCCGCATGAAAGCCGCCTTCGCCTTGCACGGGCTCGATGATGATCGCGGCGACGCGCGCGGGCTCCACATCGGCCTTGAACAGGAATTGCAGCGCCTTCAGCGAATCTTCGACCGTGGTGCCGTAATGCGAAATGGGAAACGGCACATGGTACACTTCGGACGGCAACGGCGCGAAAGCGCGCTTGTAAGGCAGCACTTTTCCCGTCATCGCCATAGTGAGCAACGTGCGGCCATGAAAGCCGCCCGTGAACGCGATGACGGCCGAACGCCCCGTTGCGGCTCGCGCCAGCTTCACGGCGTTCTCGGCCGCCTCCGCACCTGTGGTGAACAGGATGGTCTTCGCGGGCCCCTTGAACGGCGCCAGCGCATTCAGCCGTTCGGCCAATTCGACATAAGGCTCATACGCCATCACCTGAAACGAGGTGTGTGTATAAAGTTCGAGCTGCCTGGCCACGGCCGCCATCACTTTCGGATGACGATGCCCCGTGTTGAGCACGGCGATGCCGCCCGCGAAATCGATATAGCGCTTGCCTTCAACATCCCAGACTTCGGCGTTCTCGGCGCGCGCCGCGAACACCGGCGTCGCGGTCGACACGCCGCGCGGGACAGCCGCCATGCGGCGCGCAAGAAGATCGGAATTGGACGGCATACGAACCTCCAGAGATGGGATGAAGACGATCATTAGAGCTTTCTTGGCTTCGGCGGCGGGGGTGCGCAATCCCTGTTTTGGGCCCTGTTTTGGGCCCTGTTTTGGGCCTTGTTATGGGTCCTGATTTCGGACCTGCATTGAACCCCGAATAAGGCTCAGTCGTCTCTTCCTTTTTCAGATGCGGAGAGATGTGCGGCCAATAGGGATTGAGACTGCCCGATTGTCCCTTCTGCCGGCGTGTAGCGATATCGGCCCGGTGCTCTTCGAATGTCTCTTCCATGGGGCGAACTCCACGTCGGGAAAACACGCAACATGGCGACGAAAATTCGTCCGCGCAATTGTAGTAAACGTCGATTCGACAAGGATTCTGGAACAAGGATCGAACACTTGGTATGAATTTCCGCCGAATGCTTTTGCGCTTCAGGCGGTTACGACGAAGGCGATTTTTCCAGACCATTTTTTGATCCGGCGAGCATCGAAGTTCCTGCCAACTGGCGCTTGAGTTCGAAGTTCGCCGCAATCAACTCTGCAAGCGGAAAAAAAGCTGATCCGCCCGCCTGAAGCGCTCGTCCCTCGCCCGCCATTGGCGGCAGCGCGCAGCGGCTCGACAAATGGAATATGGTGACTGGAGCACCATTTCCGCAAAAGGAAATCTTACTCCCGTCACCGCATCTTTCGCATTTTTCGCGCTGCAACACCGCGAAGCCGAGAGGACGTTACGGTTGCGGTTCGCGGCTCTAAGGCGTGATCTCGAACACCACGCCGCAGCCTTTGGCGTAGCCCAGGCCCTCGCCGCTGCCGCAAATCGCGTCCGTCGTGTTGCCTCCGGCGACTGTCGTGCCGAAAATGTCGCGGCCGTTAAGAATCACGGCACTTTGCGGCTCTGCTCCGTCGGCACCGCCCATGAAAGCATAGGGCACGCTCTCGGTCCGGGGATATTTCTTGCCGGTAAGCTCGAACACCACGCCGCAGCCCGGTGTCGTATTCCCGATCGCAGCTCCCGAGCACGCCGCCAAATTTGTGTTCCCACCCGCAAATGTCGTCCCGAAAAGATTGTTATGCGGGTCGAGCACAACTCCGGCCATGGGTATGGCGCCATCGGCAGCCCCGCTGAAGGAATAGAGGATTTTTTCCGTCCACAAAGTGCCCGTCGCCCTGTAGAGAAGCTCGAAGACGACACCGCAGCCCGCGAATCCATTGTTACTGCAATTCGTCGGCGCACCATCGAGCTCGCCCCCCATCGTGGTCGTGCCGTACAGATTGCCGGCCGAGTCGATGGCCAGTTGGCCCCACGGTCTGCCGCCGTCGGCGCCACCCGTGAAGGTGTGCAGCACGGTTTCGGTCCAGGTGGTTTTCCCGCCCACCGTAACCGGCGTCAGCTTGTAGATGACGCCGTAACCCTTCCCGCCCTGGTTCGTGGCGCCATACAGATTGCCGTCAGGTCCGAACTCCGCCGGGCCGGACAGCACGACGCCATCCTTATGATTGTCGGCGGAGGGAAAGGTATAAATCAATTTTGGTTTCGACAACTTGCCGCTTGCCGTCAGCGCGGCTTCGTAAATTTGGTAGTTCGCCGTGATGTACACGGTCTCGGCGCTGGCAGGAGCGTCGCCTCGCGACTGCGGAGCCTCGGAGCTTGGTAGCGGCGTCACTCCGTTGGGGCTCGGCACTGGATATGGCAAGCCGATTGCCGTGTTTGCCGGATTAAAGAATTCGACGGCGCCGTTGCTCGAGGCGCCGCCCGTTTGGGACGTCACGACGGTATGGCCGCCGAAGTCGCCAATGGTGCCCGGATTGCATGCATCCCCCGAATTGCCGGTAAACGCGTGCCAAGGCATCTCCTGAAAACCGGTCGCCGGGGCCGGATTTTGAGTAAGCAGTTCGAGGCCGCCGCAGCTGAAGCTGGTGCCGAATAAAATATCCGCGAACATTAGAGGATTGCTACCATGCACGACTGTCAAACCAATGGGCGACGCGCCGGCAGGTGATGTGATGTTGTTGATCGCGCTCTCGGTGCCCGCGTAAACCGGCTCAATCGAGACGCCGATGCTCATCAGCAATCCGGCGCTCAGCGCGACTGCAGACCCCAGACGCTTAACTGCCATCGACGATGAATATTGCGTACTCATGAATGCCCTCCAATGCGCGGCGGCGATACGCCGGCGCAGCAGGCTAGGCACGGCAGAACACTGGCGCCTCTCCCAAATGGGGTAGACGTTTGGCGATTTTTTTTGCCAGTCGGCGGCGTGGTTTTGGCGAGACGTGCCGCCATTTCAATGAATCGCGGAGTCGAGTCTCCGGCGAATGAAATCTGCCGCCAGCATGATCGATTGCTTTGCCTTTGCGGTGCCCATGCGTTCCCACACATGTTTCTCATCGGTCCACAAACGCACCGTGAGTTCGCCGCGCGCCGCACGCACGCGCTCGGCCAGACGCAACGCATCGTCGGAAAGAACATCGCCCTTGCTTGCGTGGATCATCATGGCTGGGAAGCCCGCGAAATCGCCGAACAGCGGAGACGCTGCGGGATCCGTCGGCAGGACCCGGTCCTGAAGATAGAGTTGAACGGGAATTGCCATCGCTTCCATCGAATAGGAGGCCGTGCGCGAAAGGCTCGCTGCGATCACCGACCAGCTTTGCAGCGACAGGTCCACCCAGGGCGACAACAGCATGATCCCGGCGGGCAGCACTTCGCCGCCATCGCGAATCCGCTGGAGAGCGGCCAGCAATATGGCCGAGCCCGCCGACTCCGCCATCGCCACGATGGGCTCGTCCGGCCGCACACGCTTGAACCAGCGATAGGCCTCGACGATGTCCTCCACCGCAGCAGGACAGGGATGCTCGGGCGCAAGGCGATAGTTGGGCGCAAACACGCGCGCTTTCGCAGCGGCGGCAAAACGGCCGACAAGATTCGTGATGCGGGGGCTGCGTTCGGTGATGAACGATCCCCCATGGACATAGAACACGACGCCTTTGTGCTCACCGAGCTTCGGCGCAAACCAGTCGGACGGTATCGGCGGAGCAGGAACGCCGGCCTTGGCCGCGCTGATCCGGACTGCCTCGACATCGAGCGACGCCATGATGGGACGCTCGAATACACGGGCGAATACTTTTCTGCGCCACGCGACATATGCCAGGAATTTCTCGGGGTCGCGGGCGCGAATGGCCATCCCCTTTCGCAAACTGCCGACGATGAGGCGCAGTTCGATAAGCCTCAGTATCGCGACAAGTGCGCGCCGGAACGGCGCCATCCGGATATGTTCGTCCATGGGAAGAATGGCGACGCGCTCCAACCGGCCGGGCTGGTCAACGGCATCAATCGTCGTCATCATTGCCCCATGCCAAAGCAAAATCGCGCCAGGGCAAGTGTGCACATCGACCGGTTTATTTGGGAAGCCCTGACCCAATCGAGTTCGTTCGGGAGGTATGCCGAACTTTACCCCAGTCTCCCCGACCGGGTGCAGGCGATTATGAATCTGTCGGATCCGAAGATTCGCCAACGATTGAAGACGCTTGGCATGGCATTCGCGCGCCGGAACGAGCGTCACGGCGCATGGCTGCCCGACAAATATGGCTTGACCCCCGCCGAGACCCGCATCGCGATTTATCTCGCGCGCGGCGGCTCGGTAGCCTCTTTCGCGCAGGAATTCGGGGTGAGCAAAGGGACGGTCCGGACCCACCTCAAAGCCATTTTTGCGAAAACGGGCGTCCGACGTCAGGTGGCCCTGGCGACCCTCATTACCGGCCGTCCTGCAGGAACCGAGTAGCGACGCGGCACAGGAACGAAAGAACGGTGATCCGTTGCTCGCCGCGATCGAGGGTCGTGCGGAGAACATCGGCTCTACCCGGCCGGTCCTGCGATCGAGATTCCTTTCGCCGCCAGTTTTTCGAGCACGCCGTTCTTGCGCAGCAGAATGCCGATATCCACCACGGCCACGCTGTGTCCACCCCCGTCGAGTGCTTCGGCGATGGCAGCGACCGTGTCGTCGACGGCGCGCGAATTGAGCCGGGTCGCGTGCGACGAAAGCGCGATGAGGCAATCGTAGAATTGCGGCTGAGACCAGTTCGCTTCCATTCCGGCCACGTCGCCGGCAGCCCAGGCTTCAGCGGCCGGCGCCGCATGGCGGCTTTGGAAAACGACGTCGCTCGCCGCGGCGTCCAGGCATCTGCCCGTCGCAGCCGGCGCCAGGTTCAGCACTTCCTCGCCGCCCGACAGCACGTCGTAACTTGCCACGCGGCGCGCCTGCACGCCGTGCGCGCGGGCAAGCGCGCGAATCGTATCCTCGGGCTCGTGCGTCGTCAGATAATCGATATGGCGGAAATCGCTGCCCACGCGCAGGCCGGCGATGACGGGAGAGTTGTCGGCGTAGCGATCTTTCGGCTCGCGCAGCAGATCGCAGACGGACGCGAAGCGCGCGGCAATTTGCGGATCGAGGATATCCCACAGCGTCTTTCCTTCCGGCGGATGCAGCAATTCGCGCTCGGTCAAGAAGAACCACAGCCTCTGGAAAAGGCCGACTTCCAGCTGCGGCGGCAACAGGAGAACGCGCGCACCGACGAGAAGGCCATCGAGCGGCGTGGTGTTCCATTTGAGATCGTCAGGAAGGGGCTGAACGATGGCCAGGATGGCCACATCGCCATTGCCTTCCCGGGCGTGCCACAGGGCGGGCGCCGCGGGATGCGCGATGACCGTGACGGTTTCGATCCAGCCGGACTGACCCTGCGGCGGCGCAGCCGCCGTCTGCGCCGGCCCGGCAAGGAGGGCGAGAAAAGCGCCCGCAACTGCAATGCGCAGATGGCTCATGCGATTCAATATGGCCCGTGCCGCTGCGCCAATGCCGCTGCGAAGACGCAACGGACGTTGACCCGGCACTCTTCGCGATCTTACACCGACCGCGAATTTATCCAACATTTGTCACGGCTGAAATTGGCGACAGTCCGCGACGGAAACGTGAGACTGCGCAAAACTTCTCCGACAATCGACACGGCAATATGCCTGCGTCGTTGGAGAAATCGGGCGGCAGACGAGCGGAAATTTGAGAGAATACGGCAATGGCGAAGTGGCGCGGCGCATTGGCGGTTATGGTCTCGTTCATTGTGTCCGGTGTCGGCTCGGTCGCGACTGCAGATGGCGGCCTTTCCGATTTTGTGAACACGTATCAGTGCTCGCTCGCGGGACTGATCGCAAAGATCGTGGCGAACCCGCACAAATCCGATACGCAGGATCGTTTCATCATCCTGTCGTTGCCGGGTCCGATTGCGGCCTATGTGCAATGTGCTTTCGACACTGACGACCGCGAAGGGATATGCGAAGCGTCGTCGGGCTTTTGGAACAATTCCTGGGAGAAGCCGCATTTCAGGCCGGCTCAACTCGCCGCACTTGCGCGGCTGGGATTTTCGACCGACGGCTCGCATGAAAACTTCCAGCAGCACATGCATTTTCCGCCGACCGGCCCGGATCCCGATGCACTCGCGGGCCTGATGCTGCGCGCGCTTTATGA
>Ga0302325_10005241_pt1 | contig 29605 bp, 31 predicted proteins | sample Palsa_T0_2_FD_201948 | JGI IMG/M metagenome (GOLD analysis project Ga0302325, IMG submission 201948) | Peat permafrost microbial communities from Stordalen Mire near Abisko, Sweden - Palsa_T0_2 | ecosystem: Environmental > Terrestrial > Soil > Palsa > Peat permafrost | place: Sweden: Abisko...
GCGCGACCTCCACCGGCTAGGTCGAACGGCTCAGCCGCAACCGCCCGTCAGCGCCCCGCTCGTAATCTTGCCGTCGAAGAACACCCGAGTCCTCCGGCCGTTCACCTTCAGGGTGGCCTTCAGCTGCCCCTTTTTCGTGTTCCTGCACACGGTCGAAGAGTCGAATTCATCGCCGATCACGATGCGCGCGGGCAACGCCGGGGACACGGTGCATGTGACTGACCGGGTGGAGGCGTCCTTGCAGGTGAAGTTGGCTTGCTGGCCATTCTTCAGCACTGCATAGGCGTATGGCACCGCCTGCCCGAACTTGTCGACCCCGCTCAGGAGGCGCTTGTTCGTACGGAAGCTGAAGCTGTTGAGCGCGAACGGGCAGGTGAATTGGACGTCATAGGACCAGCCGCCGACAGCCCCGGAGCTCGGTACGCCGCCAGCGTTCTGAACGCTGCACTTGGATCCGCCGTGTGCTGCCGCCGTCGCGGCCAGGAACACCGTCCCGGCGACAAGCGCCGCCATCAGCGGCACTACAAGCCGTCTCATTGGTAGCTCCTGACTCCTCGTGACACTCTGGTTTGCCGTCGCGGATCGCCGCCAACAGCACCGCTCCTCCCCAAATATTGCATACTCGATCGAATTGCTTGGTAAACGCGAACGTGAGGCAGGAATCTCCCGTTGAAGGCGATGCGTGTAGATGGGCCGGCAGCCGCCGTGCAACGGGCGGCGATGATCTTCGCGGTGAGCCTCCTCGCTGGTTGTGGCGCCGGGACCGTGCCGGCGGCGACCGTGACCTCCTCGCACACTGCGCACGCCTCGACCGCCACGTCGGGAGCCTCCGATGCGAGGGGCGGCGTCCGTGGCTACACCGCAACCGGTAGTTCGATGCTGCCCACGATCAGCGCTGGAGAGACCGTGGTCGTCGATCCGGATGCCTACGCAAAAGCGGCTCCCAAAGTCGGCGACATCGTTGTCTTCTACCCGCCGGCAGATGCTGCCACGCAGCCGCCGGCTTGCGGAGCGCGTCACCTTGCCCGACAAGTCTGCCCGGCTCCGGGCAGCCAGAAATCCAGCGAGCTGCTGATCCGGCGGATCGTCGCCGGCCCCGGCGACACCATCAAGATCATCGACGGGCACGTCATCCGGAATGATGCGCCCGAGTCCGGGGAGCGCATCAAGCCCTGTCGTGCGGCGGACGAATGTGATTTTCCGGCCGCGGTGCGGGTGCCCGCCGACGACTACTTCATGCTGGGAGACAACCGTGGCAGCTCCGACGACAGCCGGTTCTGGGGTCCGGTGCCACAGGCGTGGATAGTGGGCAAGGTCGTTGGCATCGTTGGGCCGGTGGCACAAAGCGACACGCCGCAGGGGTGAAGTGTCCGTCCGACGAGGGACTTCACGGGCTGCCTGAAGCGAACCTGGGCAGTTCGCCCCTTCTCGTGGGCAATTGTTCCCGTTCCGCCTCTGAGGCCCGGCGAGTTGCACGATGCTGCAGGCCTTCACGACTCTGAACGAAAGGAAGTCACATGCGCCTAAGGACAGCGGTGTTGACAGCCGTTCTCGCCGGCTCGCTTGCAGGCCCGTCGGTGCTCAACGCCTCGGCCGCCAACCGCCCTCATAGCGTTGCCGCGACTCGCGCGGCCGCCTCAAAGGAACTGAAGAAGCTGAAATCGCTCGCCGCCGATGATTCGGTTCCCGCGGCCGATCCGATCGGTGTCGTGGAGTCGGTGATCTCCGAGCTTGAATTTGACCTCAGCACGGGGAACCTCCAGGCCATCACGTGGGACTTTCCAGGTTTCGGCCCGTATTAAGCAGAGAGACGCGGTCACGTGGGACGCCGTGACCGCGTCCACGGCAGTACGTATAGCCAGCCCGGATATTCGTTAGGCCCGTAACGCTCCGGGGCGCCCCTGCAGCCTCCTGACCTTCGCGACCAGCGGAGCTCTCGGGCAGCGGCGAAAAACCGCTCTATCTCGATTGGCTTTGTGTAGAATGCTGCGACGTTCCGGCAGGGGCTGATTTCGGCTCGTTCCGAGTCCCGGCGAAATCGTCGCGCGTCGCGTCGCGAAGTCAACAGGAGGCAGTCATCTCGTCATCAGCGAACATCCGACCGCACGCAGGGGCGGCACGCGATGGGTTGCGACAGGTAGGGGATCGGGCAAATGGCCGCCGCGGCTAGCGCCTTGACCACATCGCTGCATGCGGTGCACGCCCCGCGCCGCCTCGCGGGCGCCGCAGATGGCCAGCCAGAGCTGTCGTCTCCGATCATCGCCGTCGACCGCCGGCCGCTCGTCCGCGCGGGATTGGCCAGGCTCGCCGGGAGCGCGCTCGACTGCCGGGTCGAGGCCGTCGCCGACCTTGCCGAGGCGGGCGCCCTCCTACGAGCGATAGAACCCGGTCCTCGTGCCCTCTTGATCGGCGTGCCGAGAGGCGAGGACCCGTCCCAGGTCGTAGGCGATGCGATGCGGTTTGGGGTCCCGGTGATCTGCGCGGTGGACGAGGAGAGCGAGGCGGTCATCCGGTCAGTGTTCGCAGCCGGCGCCCACGGTTACGTCGTGACCGACCAACTCGAGGCTGAGTCTCTGCGGGCGACACTTGCAGGCATCGAGGCCGGCGAGCACGTGCAGCCGCTGATCCACGCGGGGGTCGGTGGCATGCGCGGCCGTGCCGCTTTGGTCACCGAACGCTCGCTCGAGGTGCTCGGCTCGCTCGCGGATGGACTGCACGACCACGAAATCGCGATCCTGCTAGGTATCAGCACGAGTTCGGTGCGAAAGCACATCGCCAGCGCGCAGACGCGGCTGGGTGCGCGTACGCGCACCCAGGCAGTGGCAACGGCGGCGCGGGAGGGACTGCTGTGAGCTGGATCGCCCGACGCGGTGCGTCCGCCGATGCCGCCGCCGTCTCGCGTTCTGCCTCGAGATTTGTAGCCGCGGCCGTGCTCGCCCTGACGGTCCTATCGGCCGTTCCCGGCTCCGCGCTGGCCAGGACTGGCACCTCCGCGAGAACGAAGGTCCCGGCGAAGACCAAGGCCGCGCTGCCCGCTGCGGGCGACTGGGAGGGGACCGGCCCCGGCAGCACCACGGCGAGCTTCGAAGTCGCACTCGCCGGCAAGCCCGCGCCCACAAAGGGCTCGCGTAAGAAGAGCGCCACCAGTTCCCGCAAGGAGGGTGCCGCCACGTATGCCGTGGTCGAGGACTTCGCCGTCGATGCGCCGATCAGCTGTAGCAATTCGGCGCAGCCGGCGATTCCGTTCGATGTCGAGGTGGTGAATGGGCCGCTCCGCGTCGGCAAGAACGGCACCTTCAGTTCGGGTGCGATCACTGCCGGCGCCGGGACGGTCGTGAGCGGCCGTGTCAGCGACGGCCGGTTCACGATCGCCTACCGGCACGTATCCCAGACTCCCAACCAGTTCGCCGGTGGCACTGAGGTGTGCGACACGGGAACGATCCACATCACAGCCGTGCCCGGACACCGCACGCTGGTCAACGACGGCATCTGGCAGGGGGAAACGCAGACCAACGAGCCGGTCGTCTTCTACGTGGCCGCCGGTGGGCGGGCGCTCGAGGCGCCGCCGCATCCTCCCACTGACGGAGCTCCTCAGGCGGCATTCGCTTTCGGCCAATTCACCTCGACCTGCTTCACGGCCGGGTGCAGCTTCTCCTCGAACGACATCTGTGCGTATTACTCCGCTACATCGCTGTTCGTCGCCCCCGACGGAGTGTTCAACAACAACCAGTGGCTAGAGGGAGACGACCCGATCGTGGCCGGGACGTTCACCGGCGGAGACCAGGCTAACGGGCAGTTTGCCAACGGCCCAAACGCCTGCGGGCAGACCGCTTGGAGCGCCGAGGCAGGATGAGCCGAGCGGACGCGCGACGCCGACGCGCAGGCGCTCGGTATTGAACACGGTACGCGGGGACAGCAGGCTGAAGGCGCTGGATGGACCCGCGACGCCGCGCGCGGACGGCGGCGGTACCGGTCCGCGCGTTGTGGTCTTCTGCGATCGTGAAGTGATCGCCCACGGCCTGGTGGGCCTCCTGCCCGACGAATGGCGGGATCGCGCGGAGATCGCCGCGGACATACCTGCGCTCGAGCTGGCAGTTTCCCGTCCGGTGACGGCGACGATCGTCGATGCCGGGCACGCCGGCGCCGCCCAGGCAGCCCGACTCACGCGCTCCCGTGGAGGCTCCGTCGTCGTACTGATCGGATCGATCGAGCAGAGCCTCAGCCCGGCCCTGCACGAGGACGCCGACGCGATCGTCGTCCGCGACGAAGTGGAGCCCCTGACGCTCCGTGTCGCCGTGGCCGCAGGACGCCTCGGAATGCGGCTGCTGCCGCGAGCGCTGCCGCCGACCGCTTCGCGACGGCCAGAGGATGCCGCGCAGATCGTGCTGGGCGAGCCCGCACAGCGCGCTTTGGAGCTGCTCGCCGACGGCCTGCGCGACGCCGAGATCGCGCTCGAGCTCAACCTCTCAGAGAGCGCGGTCCGCAAGCTGATCCAGCGCACCGTCCGGCGCGTCGGGGCGCGCACGCGCTGTCAGGCCGTCGCCGCCGCCGTCCGGGGCGGCGAGCTCAGCTGAGTCAGCCCTTCGAGGCGTGCTGCCTCTTCACCCGGAGCTGACCTTTGGCCTTGGCCTCAGCGAGAAGCTGCGGAAGCGTCTTGCCGAGCTCTTTGGTCCCCTGGATCTGCCACCGGTCGTGCAGTCGCACAAGTGTGAACAGCTTCGGCTTGATGAACTCCTCCACGTTCTCCGGCGCGTGCGCGGTCGCCGTGTTGCCGTGCACGACGATGTCCTTAACGCCGACGTTATCGAGGATGTTCCCGCTGACGTTGACTCCCGCCTGCTGCAGGTTGTCGGCCGAGTCGGCGAGCGTCGCGTTGAAGTAGGACATGACCTCCGGGCACGTGAAATGACCGTTCACGGTGTAGGGGAACGCGATCTTCGCCGACTGCATGAATCCTGTCTCGCCCGCCGGTGAGAACATCGAGCAGGCAAGCGCACGGTCGTCCTGCCAGGTTGCCCTGTAGAAGGTGACGATCGTGGCCGTGATCTGCTGCTCCGGGCTGCCGGTTAGGAGGTCCCGCACGTCCACGGCCGGCGGCTGAACGACTTGGATCGATGTCGGCGACTTCTGGTGAGCCGATGCTGACTTGTTGCTCGAACCACACCCGGTTACGGCTGCACCGAGCGCGAGCATCGTCAGTGTCGCGGTGGCTCCTCGACGCATGGCGGCGAGCATAGCGTAGCGCTGGTGATCGTGTCAGGGGTACCACTTTGGGACATTCCGTGGACTTAACTGACAGTGTCATATCGGTCCTCGCAAGACGGCTCGTTTTGCCACTGGTCAGCCGTCCGCCCAACACCTACTCTTACGCGCCACTTACAAAGCGTGCTCTGGGAGAGCACGGTTATCAGCGGGCGCGTCGCGTCGTCCTGAGGAGGATCGAACCGTTATGGCAAGGGATTCAGAAGGATCTGCACGGTCGGGAGGCCATCGCCGGTGGCGATGGCGGCTCGTCTCGGTGGTCGCGATCGCCACCGGCCTGATGTTCAGCCTCACAACGCTCGCGGGGGCGACTATCGTCCTGCCGACGCTTCCCCAGCTCGAGCAGCTGCTGGGTCTAAGCAACGACCCCGGCGCCACCGAGCAGTCGGGCACCTCGGACCTCCCAATTGACCCGCAGTGGCTGGTCAACACGGTCCAGTCCGCAACTAACCTCGGCCAGTGGACCAACCACACGGTGCCGGCCGCCATTACCGCGCGTGACCAGGACGACGCCGCCTGCCCGCGGAACATGCCGGACGGCTCGCAGGCGCAATATTGCCGTCAGGAGTACATCGTGGTGTGGGCCGGTAAGCAGAATGCCGCCGACCTCGACGCGACCGACATCAGCGACTTCATTCAGAACCTCACCATCAACCCTGAGGGTCTGACGGAGCTCGCGGTGCCGCAGTTCGTGCCTGGACTCGATGCCCTCGCCGTGATTGACGCCCGCAAGTACAACGCCGATCACACCCTCAACCCACTTTATGGCCACGTGGTCAACCTCGCGACGCTGAACGTCGACGGCGGCGTCGAATGCGAGCCCCACCACACCCAGTACGACTGGATCAACGGCGAGAACCTGATCCTCGGCTGCCTGTTCTCGTCATGGACGTTCGGTGTGTCCGTGCACGACATCCCGAACATCACCGGGCTCGTTACCAACACGCCGCTGTCGGTCGTGCAGGGTTCGATCCCTGACGCCTTCGACGCCGTGAAGTACGACAACTCCAACCACGCCAACGACGAGTACATCGGCACCTGGATGGGTGGTCCGCTGTACAACTTCGGCGGCTCGCCAGGCGCATTGGCGACGCTCGACGGCTCCGGTCACATCCTGTCGGTGACCCCAGCCGGCAGCGTGGGCCAGATCCTCACCGACCCGCGCGAGGCCGCGGCGTGCAACGTGCTCGAGTCCGAGCCGGTGGGCACGTGCGCGAACCCGCACGGTATCCAGTCGCGCCCGGACCTGAACGTGCTGGTAACGGACGACTATGCCGAGCCGCGAGAGATCGTGCTCGACCCCGTCAAGCCGGTGAACATCTACGCGTTCCGTCCGACGGTGCGGATCTGGAACATCTCCAACCCGCTGCACCCGGTGGAGACCTCGGTGGCCCACATGCCGATCACGTGGCGCGACCCGGCGAACCCGGCGCACACCAACATCGGCATCATGGAGGGGGGCAAGACGCACGCCGCGCCGGATGGCACGACGTGCGGGGCCGGGATCGCCTCGGCGGACTGCGCGCCGGGGGATGACAAGAGCGCCTACGACGGCGACTTCCTGTGGTCGAAGGGCTTCTTCTCCGAGTCGATGTGCGGCGGCGGCGTGTTCTGGGATCCGGACGTGACGGCGCCGACGCCGGACAACTCCGGCGTGTCGACGACCCAGTGGCACCAGGTGTGGGATGACGGCTTCTCGCAGCTGGCCACCAACTCGACCGGCGAGGACACCGGCGCCAACGCCACCGACCCCGGGTTCGAGGACGAGCCCGGCGGCTGCTCCGGCGGTGCCTGGATCCAGACGAGCGCCAACAACCGCTGGCTGTTCCACTCCGTGCAGGGACGCGTGCCCCTGGCCGACAACTACTTCGACCAGGGCGAGGAGAAGATGGTGTACGTGCTCGACATCTCCCACCTCGTCGAAGACGGCGAGAGGGGAATCGAGAACTGCAACATGAACCAGCCCGTGCAGAGCGGTCCCTATGCTGGGGTCCAGACGGGACTTGCGGAGGCGGAGATCGCCAACCAGGTCACGCCGACGGGCAACCCGAACAACTCGACGGCGCAGTACGCGGAGAACCCGGACACGGAGATCGGGGACTGCCCGGTCCTCCTCGACGTGCTGATCGTGCACGACCCGACGAGTGGTGGCCCGCACTGGGCAGCGCTCGACAACCACTCGCTCGACGCGCAGGGGTACCCGACCAGGCTGGCCTTCGACGACTACTTCGTCGCTCGCACCGGCGTCGACGGCGACCACCGCCTGTATGTGGTGGACATCGCTCCTGACGGCAACCTCACCTACGACCTGAACTTCGTGGATGAGGAGGACGGCAGCCTCGGCGTCGACTTCAACCGCCGCGACTGGTACGGCCTCCCCGACCAAGGGTTCTACAAGCCGCACGCGATGGACTGGGTCTGCCCGCCGACGGACTGCGCGGACGACATACCTAGCGCGGCCGGGTGACGCAGCCTGTGAGAGCCGACGTGGCACGGGAGAGCCGTGCGAGTTAGAAGAGTCAGGAAGGGGAGCCGCGGCCTTCGGGCCGCGGTTTCTCCTGTCGTGGGTGTTAGCCCCGTCTGCCGAGGCGCGCGGGGAGCTCGGCGGCGGCGGCCATGGGTCGCCGCCGTCGTGGTGCTGGTCGCGCTCGCGACGGCGCCGGCCGCCGCTGCCCATCCCTACCTCATCGCCGCGACCCCCCAGAGCGGCGTGGTCGCTCCGAGCGCGCCGACGAAGATCCAGCTCGCCTTCACCGAAGCGCTGGTGATCAAGGGGTGCTCGATCGCCATCAAGAGCGATAGCGGTCAGGTGGTCCACGTCGGCAAGATCACCCCGGCGCTCGGCGGCTACGCGATGTCGGCGCCCGTGTCAAAGCTGGGTGAGGGCATCTACACAGTCACCTGGGTCGCGTACGGCGATGACGGCCACACCGTCGAAGGCGCGTTCCAATTCGGCGTCCCGAGCGTGACCGGCCAGCCGCCACCCGGCGCTGCTCGGCTGCTGGCGACCACGGTCGAGAGCGTCGAGTCGGCCCCGACCGAGAGCCTCGTCTCGATCGCGGGCCGCTGGCTCGCCGCGCTTGCCGCGTTCGCGATGCTCGGCGCGGTGGTGCTGTTCCCGCGTCTGCGCGGGCGCGTGGACGAGGACGTGCGGGCGGCAGCCGAGCGGCGGTGGGTGAAGCTCGCCCCCGCGGCGCTCGGGCTCGCGCTGATCGGAACCCTGCTAGAGGCGGTCAAGCGCTCCCAAGGTCCGCACGGGCTCGACCTCGGCCTGCTGACCGCCGCGACGACGGGGGTGTCGATCGTCGTGCGCCTCGCGGTCCTCGTGCTTGGTGGAGCGGTGGCCACGATCGTCGCTCGCCGCGCGAGGAGCGCCGCGGCTACGGCGCTGTTCGGCCTCACGGGCGCGGTAGCCCTAGGGGCGCTCGCCATCGACGGACACGTCGCGACCGTTCGTGAGACTCCCATCCTCGCCGCGATCGGCCAGATCCTCCACCTGCTTTCGGGCGGCGTGTGGATGGGCGCGGTGATCGTGCTCGCGCTCTGCCTGGTCCCCGCGGCATTGGCGGCGTCTCGCGCCGACACGCTGCTAGCCGCCGTGCGTGCCTACGCCCCGATCGCGGTCGTGGCGGCGGTGGTGACGATCGTCACCGGCCTGATTGCAGCGGTGCGCGAGGTGAGCCGTTGGTACTTCCTGCGCTGGTCGTCCTACGGTCACATCCTGATCATCAAGGTAGTGATCGTCGGGGGCGTGATCGCCCTTGGCGGGGCGACCACGCTGCTCGCGCGCCGCACCCTTGCGAAGGGCGGCTCAACGCCCGCGGAGCAGCGGCGCGCGGGCTGGTTCATGCGCGCGGAGGCGGTGATGGCCGTGATCACGATCGCGATCGCCGCGCTGCTGGCCGGCACGCTCCAGGGCCGCGGGCAGCCACTGCCCTCGCAGCGTGGGGATCTGCTGCCCGGCACCGGGTTCGCGAATGTCGCGTTGCCCAACGCCACCGGCGAGATGGTGCTCGCCCCGTCGGAGGTGGGCCTCAACCGCATCATCGTCACGAACGCAGAGGGCGACGAGAGCACCAGCACCCCGCCGGTGCCACCGAAATCGATCACGGTGGCGTTCGCGTGCGGCTGCCAGCAGGGGGCGCTGTCGTTCCACGTCACGTTGCATCCGGGAAGCGCCGGTCCGAGCGGTCCCTGGTCGGCCGAGGTCGGGATTCCGAGAGACGGCACCTACAGCGCCGAGCTGAAGGAGAACGGCAAGCCGACAATCGGCTCGCCGACGTTCACCGTCGGCGACATCTCCTCGCCCGGTTCGACGCCCTTGACCGTGGCCTCGGTCGCCGACCTTTCGGGCCCGGATGGTCTCGACTGCAGATCCCAGGAGATCGGGGCGCTGCTCGCAATCGAGCTGATGAATGCCGCGGGCGGCTACAACGGGAACAAGATCCGGCAGGTGCTGCTCGACGACGAGGGCAGCGCCTCACTGGCCCGCACCGAGGCGCTCCAGCTCGCGAAACAACATCCGGTCGCGTTCCTCGCGCCCTGCGGACAGGGCGCGCAGGGCGCGATCAAGGCGGTCGGCAACACGATCCCGACGATCGTCGCCGACGACAACGTGCCGGTCACACAGGGCCGGATGGTGTTCCGGATGGCGCCGAATCCCTACGCCGAGGGGTATGCGGCCGGTCAGTACATCGTCAGGGTCGGGTTACCGTCGCTGCCACATGCACCGCGTCGTGTCGGGGCGCTGATCGCTAACAACACAGACTCCAAGGCCCGGCTCGTCGGCCTTAAGGCCGCGCTCGCGCCCGCTCACATCAAGGTCTACGCCTATCCTGCCGGAGGGCCAGGGCTGGCGGCACGGATCCAATCGCTGCTGCCGGCCGGTGAGTGGCTCGGGCTTTACGTCGATGGCAACTTCGATCAGCTGACGGCTGCGATGCGGACCGTCGGGGCGCTGACGGCTCACACGATCAATCCGACGCCGATCATCGTCTCCCAGCGGCTCGCCAGCGAGCGCTTCGTGATCGACAGCGGCGATCTCGGCGTTGAGGGCCAGATCCGCGCGATCACTGACGTTGACCCCACAACCAACGATGCGGATCTTTACGCAAACCTCGCGCCACAGATCGTCGGCGAGCTCGCGACGGTGCCGGGGCTCAGCGGCTTCGTTGCCGGCCAAGCGCTCGCATACGGCCTGATCGGGGGCGATTCGCCGTCGGAGATGGCGAACCGGCTCCGGGCTCCGGGCGTGTTCAGCAAAATCGCCACCTCCCCCTGGGACGATAAGGACCCGGCGGAGGGCACGCTGATCTTTCGTGCGGTGCTAGCCGAGTTCCTGCCTGACAACCTGATCCCGTCGACTGGTGCCGGTGGCGCTGCATCGGAGCCATACGAGGGGCAGTTCTTCACCGACGGCGCGTGGGAGCCTGCATCGCCAGAGCTTTTCTCGCCGCTGCCGATCAACCTGACCGGCAGTGCCGGCAAGACCGGGACACCGAAGACCACAGGTTCGAAGTGACCACACTTCCGCACAACTGCGCGTGGCTGATCGCCGCTCTCGCCGTCGCGTTGCTGGCCATCGCGGGCTGCGGCGGCGCGAGCTCACCAACGTCTGCGAAGCGCGCCGTGGTCGTGCCGGCGGGCGGCACGACCACGTCGGCGGGATCGTCCTCCGGCAGCTCCACTGCCGGGGGATCGGCCACCGGCAGCTCTACGTCGAGCCCTGCACACGCGAACAACAAGCACGCCGCTCCAGCCTCTACGAAGGCTACGAGCTCAGCTCGTGTGACGACGACGCCAGGCTCGGGCGGCCTGCCCGTCGCCAAGGTCGCGTTCGCCGCACCGGGTAGAGAGTCGCGAACGGCGTTCATTTCGTCTGCGGACGCGATCTGCCGTAGCTTCCGCGCCCGGGCGCGAGCCATCGGGGCGGGCGCCACGACGCTTGTCACGCAGGAGACTGAGCTCTCGAGTCTGTTGAAGGCAACCGAGCAGTCGGCCAAGGCGCTGACGGAGCTCTCGCCGCCCGTGACCGAGGATCCAGGCCTGCAGCGGTTCGCCACCATGACCGTGGCATCGGCGATCGCGTTCGCCGAGGCGCAGACGCGCACGAGCTCTACCAGTGAAACCGTCGGCGCTCAGGTAGAGGCTCGGGACCTGGCGGACTCTGCTCGCTCGTCGGGTGACGCGATCGCAGCGGCGTCCGCGGCGCGACGACTCGGGCTGCGCGTCTGCGGCTCAGCAGGTTCAGCGTGGCTCTGATCCGGTCAATTCGGCTGCGGCGCGCGCTCGTCGTGATCCTGCTCGTGCTCGTGGGCTGCTCGGTCCACGCTTGTGTGGCCGCTGCGGACGCTGACCCCGCGAGCGACGTCCTCCTGGTCCAGAACGCTTTCCTCCCATATCAACCGGCCACCCCGCCGGTGCTGGCCAAGGCGCTCGACCAGGCGCTCACGGAGATCCACGCCACCGGACTGCAGCTCAAGGTCGCCATCATCGGCAGCCCCGTCGACCTCGGCGGCATCCCGGAGCTGTTCGGCCAGGTCAGTCGCTACGCGGCGTTCCTGGAGACCGAGATCTCCTACCGAGGTCCGCAGCCCCTGCTCGTCGTCATGCCCGACGGGCTGTCAATGCAGGCGGCGGGGCCGGCGAGCGCGCTAACCGGCTTGACGGTCGACGCCCACCAGCAGTCGGGTGGGCTTGCCCGCACCGCCGTGCTCGCCGTCGAGCGAATCGCGGCCGCGCGCGGGCATCCGATCGCCGCGCCGGCGCTCGGAGCTTCGAGCGGCGGCGGCGATACCGGACTGCTGATCTCTGCTGTCGCGGCCGTCCTTCTAGTTGCCGGCGCCGCGTTCGTGCTGCGCCGCCGCCGCTCGGTCGGCCCAGGCGTACCGTCGCTGCTGTAGCGCCGCTAGAGCCCCTTCCGGAAGAGATAGGCGCGGTGCGGTGGGACGTGGCTTGCAACCTCGAGCACGATGCGCTCGTGCCGGAGGAGCAAGATCGCGCGGGGATCTGCCATGAAGCGCCGGCTGTCGACATATGCGACGACGATCGATCCGGCAGGCGCGTGGAAGCGGGCGACAACGCCGTTACCGAGCGCCTGTCCCCAGATGTCGAACAGCTCGCCGAGCGTCACCCGGGCACCGTTGCGTACGTCGATCACGCCCGTCGGGTCGGTGGTTCTCGCGGGGTAGGAGCAGCGTCCGCCGAGCACCGTCGCATCGGTGCCGAGCGCGAGCGGCGGCGCGATGCCGATGCCCGCTGGAATCGCGACCACGTGTTGATGGGCGAACACCTCGAGGTGGGCGCCGAAGCGCTCACCCACCTGTTTCGAGCAGCGTTGGCCGTCGATCGGCGCCGCGGCGCGAACGCGAGCCGACGTCGCGGCAGGCCGGTATCGCGCGCCCGGACCGAGCGTCAGCGGCAGATAGTCCGGCGGGAGCGGCGTTACGGCCGGCGGGAGCGGCGTTACGGCCGGCGGGAGCGCCGTCGCGGCCGGCGGGAGCGGCGTCGCAGCCGGCGACCGGGCGGGATGCGGCGTAGCGCCGCAGGCTGGGATGAGAAGCGCCAGCGCCGCGCAGGCGACCGCCCTGACGGAAGGCCCGGCACCGCCGCGGATCGCCAAGCCCCCAGCCGCAGACATATCCCATAAAGACTACTGATTTAGTTGACTATCTGGCGAGGGCAGCGCACAGCCGCAATGGTGACAATGCGCGGTTGTGAGCGACAGCGCTTCGATCGAATCGGTCTCCGGCCGGTCCAGCATCGTCGTGGTTCGCCACGGTGAAACCGAGTGGAGCGCCGCGCTCAAGCACACGAGCCGGACCGACGTGCCGCTCACGCCGGCGGGCCGGCGCCGGGCCAAGGAGCTGGCCTCGGGGCTCGCCGGGGATTACTCGATCGTGTTGTGCAGTCCCCTCCTGCGCGCGCGTGAGACCTGCAAGCTGGCGGGATTCGAGGATCCGGTCATCGATCCCAACCTGCACGAGTGGGACTACGGCGAGTACGAGGGACTGAGGACCGAAGAGATCCGGGCGAAATGGCCCGGGTGGAACCTGTGGCGCGACGGCTGCCCGGGTGGGGAGAGCCCAGATGAAGTCGGCGCGCGCGTTGACGTCGTGCTCGAGCGCCTGCGAGCCGTGCAGGGCGATGCCCTCGTATTCGCCCACGGTCATGTCCTGAGGGTCCTGACCGCGCGTTGGCTCGCCATGCCGCCTGCCGCCGGTGCACGCTTCGCGCTCTCCGCCGGTCGGGTCGGCGTGCTCGGACATGAGCGCGAGACCGAGGTGATCGAGCGCTGGAACTGCGGGCCGTGATGGACCCCTTCGGGCCTTGACACACCAGCCCGTCGCCTCCACACTTTGATCGGAACGCGAGGAGGGATCGGGCATGAAGTCACGGTGGGGGCGGCTGTCGCTGCGTAGTCGGACGATCGCGGGATTGGGCACGACGCTGGGGTTGGCTGGGCTGATGGCCGCCTGGCTGCTTGCGGTGGCGCAGCCCGCCGCCGGTCAGGGATCGAGTGTCTACTTCGGCTTCAGCCAGGCGGCCGACTACGGTGGCTGGCCCTCATCGCTGAACGTTGCTCAGCAGGAGAGCTCGATCGATCCCGGCGCGGTCGAACGATTTGACCTGAACTGGGCGGCGCTTCAGCCAACCTGCAAGATCGCGGCACTGACGGCCGTCGGCGTGTGCCCGGAGGGACCGGGGGCGTTCGACTGGAGCTTGCTGGATACGGTCGTGTCGCACATGAAAGCCGATGGTGTCAAGCTGCTGCTGAACATCATCAGCTCGCCCGTGTGGGCGTGGAATCCGCTGACGTGCGGCGCCTACTGCGCCGACACGCCCACCGGCACCGGCGACAGCTCTCCCGCCGGCATCGCGATGCCTCCGGCAGATGACTCCACCGGGAATGGCTACCTGCAGTCGATGGTGGAATCGGTTCTTGAGCGCTATGACAGCCTTGACCCTGGGGAGATAGTCGGGATCGAGGCATGGAACGAGGAAAACGTACGGCCGTTCTGGCCGACGACGATGGGACCGAATGCGACCGATTACACCAACCTCCTGTGCTCGATCTACAGCGCGGCGAAGAGCGTGAACCCGTCGATCCCGGTGATTCTCGGTGGGCTCGCGAACACCTCGGCCGTGGCTCTCAACGACATCGACATCCCAACGTTCCTCAGCGACGCGTACGCGGCGGGGGCGGGGAGCTGCATGAATGCGGTCGCGGTCCACGCCTACCCCGCCGGTGACCCCAGCGCGGCCAACAGCGACCTGCCGACCGTCGTGCAGGACGCGAACACCGCCGACGCGAACGGGGGCCATCCGTCCTTGCCGGTGTGGATCACCGAGTTCGGGTACTGCACCGCCGACACCAGCGACAAGTGCCCCAACCCGATGACGCCGGATCAACAGGCCGCATACATCGACTGCGGCTACCAGCTCGCGCTCGGAATGCCGAACGTCGCGGCCGTGATCGTCGACAATCTCGACGACGGCCCGGGACCCTCGACGTCGCCGAGCACCCTGCAAGGGCCGCCGTACTACGGCGTGTATACGATTCCGGGCGACCCCAAGGCCGACGGCAGCGGCTATGGCGCGGTCGGCATGTTGACGGACATGTTCCACGGCGGCGGCAGCGTTGGGCCCATCTACAGCAGCTGCCAGGCCGACTACTGGAACCAGGTCTACCACGCGAACCCAGGCGACCCGCCGCCCGCCCCGAACTGATCCCCGCCGCCCCGGAGCCGATCCGGAGGGGCGGGGGAGCTCGAACAGATGCGGCTGAGAGGACTTGAACCTCCACGTCCCAAAGGACACAGGCACCTGAAGCCTGCGCGTCTACCGATTCCGCCACAGCCGCGGGCCAGCCAACTTATCAAGGCGGGGACCCTCTTACATGAGTAGTTGCATGGCGGCGAACATGTATGCCATGCCGAGGGTCATTGCGGACATTGAGAGGCGGAGGTCGCGGTAGCAGATGAGGGGTGTGGCGGTGGTGGTGGTGCTGAGGGCGCCGTCTGGGGTGATGGTGATGGTGGGGGTGGGGAGGGTGTGGTGGTCGATGGTGCGCATGCGGTCGGTGGCCCAGAGGAGTGTTTGGGCGGTGAAGTAGGCGACGAGGAGCCAGGTGAGGGCGGGTTTGTAGCCGTTTGGTGACCACATGTAGACCATGGCTGCGAGGTCTATTGCCATTACGGGCCAGAGGGTGTTGATGGGGTGGTGTTCGGCGGCTTCGGTGAGCATCCAGGCGATGATGATGAGTGCGCCGCCGGCGAATGCGAGTTGCCAGAAGCTGGTGGGGATGTTGAGGTGGTCGATGGAGGGTGGGGCGTACATGAATGCCATGCCGATGGCCATGAGGACGTGTCCGGAGTGCCAGAGTCGGCGTTGGCCTGTCGTTTCGCGTAGGTGGCGTAGGTGGATTACGAACACGGCGAGGAACACGAGCGTCCAGATCACCGCGAGCCAGGTCGGCAGGATGTTCGTCGTGCCGTGCCCGGCGGAGTTCACGGAGATTCCCCCGGCCGCGACCGAAGCGTGCCGCCCGCTCATAGGCATGCTCATGCTCATACTTCCTCCCACAGACGGAAACCTAGCAACCTCTACTCGATACGACGGCAGCTCGCTTGTGGTTCAGCGGCGGCGAGCCGCCGCCGGGAATTCGTCCGCCACGGCCAAGGGGCGGTTCAGCCCGGGAGGACGTGGAACGTGGCGGCAATTCGGTCGAACAGCGGTGCCTCGGCGAGGAAGCCCGTCGACGGCAGCGACTGGAACACGAGCGAGATCATCGTCTTGGCGTCGAACAGGAAGTAGAGCGCGTGGGCGCCCTCCTGGCCGCTGCTGGGATCGAGGAAGGTATAGAGATAGAGGTAGCCGGGAAGGCCGTCGAGCGTCACCGCCTCGGGCGTATGCAGATACTTGACGTCCTTCGCGCTCTTGACGATGCGTTGGGTGAGCAGCTTCGCCGCGGCCAGGTTGGCGGAGGTCACTACGGCGCCGATAGGGGTCGTGCGCACCAGGTACGAAGCGCCGTCGGGACCGGTGGCGAGCAAGATGTCCTGGGAGCTGGTCGTCTGGAGCCGCCGCCAGCTAGTCGGATAGGCGCCCTCGAAAGCGCCCGCGGGGTCCTTGAACCGCGTGAAGCCCGCCGGCGTGCCCGCCGAGCCCTTAGCGGCGTGGGGCGACGAGCCGAACTGCTGGCCGATCACCCACGCGCTGGCCGCCAGCAGCACGGCCACGATCCCGATCGTGGCCAGCCATCTGGGCACGATCGGGAGACGGTTGCGGTCCCAGGCGTTCAGGCCGCTTACCTGTGGCTCACTGGGCGTTCCCTACGCCTCGAACGCGGCGTCGGCGCTGTGCTGCTCGGCGGCGCCGGCGAGCCCGCCGAATAGCAGGATGACCGCTGAGGCGAGGTGCAGGAAGTTGTCCCCGTTGCCGGCTGTGGTCACGGCGATGATCGGGAGCCTGCCGAGGAACCCGAGCAGGGTGGCGGCGACATAGACGATCCCGACGCCGAGCATGACGCCCTGCGTGATCGTCGCGTCAGGGGCTCGCGAGGCAATGATGAGGATCGCGCCGATCGCGATGTGGACGAGGTTGTGGAAGATGTTCAGGTGCAATCCGGCGATGCTCGACCCGCCGCTCGTCACGAGTCCGTGGAAGCCTGTCACGGCGAAGCCGAGGATGCCGACGAAGAGGTAAACGATCCCGAAGATCAACGCGATCGGCCTCGCGATGTTCGAATCTGAGCTGCTCACCGAAATCTCCTCCCAATGGATGTGCGTTACGCGCCTTTGACAACCCCTGCACAGGTGCCGCAGACGCCAGGGAAACGATGGTCGCCTCCCCGTATTTTCGGGATCATATACGCGTCTGCCGATCCTTTGGTTCAGTTCCCGTCGTCGGCAGGGCCGTTGGAAGCCCTTCGCCTGCAACTCTGCTGTCATCGCTTTGACGGTATGCGCCTGCGCCGATACGTTGGTCCTTCTCGGACAACTAGTCGCCACAGGAGATGCCAACCGTGAAAACAAGGCGCCGACCCGCTCAGGAACTCAGGGCGACGATCGACAGATTGCCGCTCGATGTCCGTCAAGCCGTGCTCGAGGGGATCCAGGGCCAGCGGATCATCGCAGGGGCGCACGTCGACGGAGCCGGTGGCGTCTGCCCGATGGCGGCCGCCGACGTTCGCTGGAAGCGCATCAGCCGAACCAGCGTCGAGAAGGCGAAGGAGGTCGCGTGGGCCTGGGATCGCTACGCGGATGCGAATGGACGCTGGCATCCGGCGACCCAGCGACAGCTCGTGGCTCTTCGCTCGATGCTCGAGGCGAGCATCCTGGCTGAAACCGAGAAGTCCGAGGTACCGCTGTCCGAAGTGATCGCCGAGCATCAGCGCACGAAGTCGTTCCGCGCCTCGATGCCCGAGCAGACCGATGTGCCGGTCGCTCCTGCGATCTTCGGCCTGCCGGCGGTGGACGCGCCGGTCGCTCCCGCCACGGCCGGCCTGCCGGCGGTGGACGCACCGGTCGTTCCTGTTGCTCCCCTCCGTCCTGCAGCGGACGTGGGGACCCGTCCGGCACGCCGCCGTCAGCGCGTGGATACCGGCGAGCGCGACCGAACCGACGAGCTCCGCGAGCGCGCGGGATGGTCGTGGCTGCGGCCGTTCCGCAACTACGATCAGTACGAGGAAGCCCTGCTGCGGGCGCTGTCGGAACTGGACAGCCACGAGTCGCAGCCGGAGGAGCAACTCACACACTGAGCTGTGCGCGCACACGTATAGGAGGCGACCTATACGTGTGCGTGTTTTCACTTACCATCGGGGTCCGGCTCGCCTCACCATTCGCGCCGACCGCTCACGAAGAGTTACAAGTGCGCCGCCGCACCACAGGTACGGCGGCGCAACCATGGGGGGACTCAGATAGCCCACGCGCGATCTCGTCCCGCTACGAACCTGTTTTCTGGCAGATCGCTGAACCGACTGGCGGCGGGATACGTATAGGTCGTGGCCGCTCGGCGCTGTAGGCCGGCCGCCGCTGGATCGCGAATGCCTGTCGTCTGGGTGCTACCGGCGCCCGCGAATCGCCGCGGCGACGTTCGGAGTTGCGCGCCGTCGACGGATCTGCCTATACTGCCGCCGTCATCAAGGCAGCGGGCCCCGATCCTGCGGGAGGAGCGAGGAATGAGGCGGTTTACGGTTGTGAGCATCGTGGTGCTCGTCGGCGTCCTAGCGGCCGTCGCGATAGCAGCGGTGTTACTGGCGGAGACGGTCTCGACCGCTCAGTCCATCAATAAGAAGGCCCAGAACATTGCTGGGTCGGCTACAAACATCAACGAGTCGACGGCGTCGGTGATCTTGCTTCACCACACCAATCAGCTCGCACTATCGATTCTGGCGTCCGCGAAGCCGCTGTACGGCGAGCTGAACGGCATCGTCAACGTTGCGGGCGCGATCGACAACGAGGCGACCTCGATCAACGGGAGCGCTTCAACCATCCTGGGAACTGCGCAGACGATCAACTCGACTGCGGGGACGATCAACTCGACGGCACAGACCATCGGCGGCGAGGCCGGCGATATCGACTCGAGTGCGGCGTCCATCGATGGCACCGCGGGCGCCATCGCCTCGACTGCCGGCCACATCAACTCGAGCGCCGGCTCGATCTTGGGTAGCGCGAACAGCATCAACGGGAGCGCGACTTCGATCGACGGTGAGGCGGGCTCGATCCTGAACGTCGCGGACAAGATCAACAGCAACGCCAAGTCGATAGTTTCAGACGCGGCGGCAGCGATCACCACCGCGACGGACATCAAGGGCAACTCTGCCGCGATCCTCACCACTTCGTTGCAGATTCGCACCAACGCGGCGTGCATCGATGTCCACCTCGTGGGCACCGACAGCACCGACGGTCAGTGCACGAATCTCTCAGCGGAGATCAAGAGCACGCCGAAGCTGAGCCAGCGGCTCAGCGCGCTGGCGAAGTCGGCGCAGACCGCGAACAGCCAGCGGGCGGCGACGTCGTCGACATCGGCTCCGGCCGTTGCCGGCACACCGAGCGTCCAAGGCAGCGCGGCGGCATCCAGCGTCGAGTCGAGCAGCTCGGCCGGCACGCAGTCAGCGCCATCGACATCCGCCCCAGCGACTAACGCGCTGAGTGGCGTCCAGCAAATCCTCAACGAACTGTTCTAGGAGGGCTTGGCCTTATGGAAGCTGCAACATTTGCCAGGCCCGTAGGTTCGCGGCGGGCCACGGGATCACCACCCCATCCGACCTTCGTCAGGTGGCTGTGGCTGTGGATCACCACGCTGGTGCTGGTCGTCGTCGTCGTGATCGGGTTCCTGCTCGGAATCGTCAGCAACCTGAAGTCGATCAACAAGGGGCTGTTCTCGGCCAACGCGTCGGTCGCCTCGGTCCGCGGACAGGCCAATCCGCTGCCGACGTTCATCCACGAGATCAACAGCAACCTCACCCTGATCAATTCGGCGCTCGCGCCGATCCCCCATCAGGGGTTGCAGATCCTGGGCTCTCTGACCGCGATCCACGGCTCGCTCGGTCAGGTCCAGAACTCGCTCGTCGACACCTCGAACTCGCTCGTCAACACCTCGGGCTCGCTGGTGAACACGTCCAACTCGCTGGTCAGCAGCTCGAACACGCTCGGTCAGATCTCGAGCGCGCTCGTGAGCGTCGCAGGCACCCTGACCGGGGTCTCCGGCTCGCTCTCGAACACCTCGGGCAAGCTGGTCACGATCTCCAACTCACTGGCGAACGTGACGAAGACGGCGGTCACCATCAACCACCGGGCCGGCCAGATCAACTCGACGCTGATCGCCGCGCAGAGCGCGACCGACGGTACGTCGAAGATCAACTCGCAGCTGCAGTTCTTGCTCAACAACCCGAGCGGTCTGATCGCGGTCAACACGGACGCCGGCAACATCCTGACCGGCCTGCAGGAGGCCAACGCTCACCTGAACAGCATCTGCAAGGCACCGGTTCTCAACACGATCCCGGTGGCCCTGGCCACGCTGCTCGCTCCCAGTGGGTGCCCGGCACAATGACGACCACCGTCCGAAACAGAACTACGACTGGTCAGACACGATGAAGGACGACGAAAAGCACATCGGCCTAGGCCCCACGCTGACGGGCATATGCTTCGCGATCGTCATCGCGTGGGCCCTGGTATCGGTGCTCGAATTGACCGGGACGATCACCGCGGCGACTCAGATCAAGGCTCGCGTCAACGTGATCAACAGCAAGCTGAGGCCGATCCACTACAACCTGTCCTTCATCAAGTACGCCGGCATGGTGGCGAACGAGACGACGGAGATCAACGCGGCCGCCCAGCCGCTGTCGGGCCAGCTCACCCACATCCTCGCCACAGCCAACTCGATCGGTAGCAGGGTCAAGCCGATCCTGGCCAATGCGACCGCGATCAACGGTGTTGTGAAGGAGATCAACGCAAATGCGCTCGCGATCAACGCGAACGTCCTTGCGATCGGCGCTTCGGTGCAGTCGATCGGTGGCCATGTGTCGTCGATCGGTAACTCGGTGGCATCGATCAACAACAGCGTCAACTCGATCGGCAGCAGAGTCACCAAGATCGACGCGGATGTCGGTCCGATCGGTACGAACGGCAGTGGGATCACGGCGGACCTCACGCGCACTGACAACGACTTCGCCGGGATCCTGACGCAGGTGCATCAGATCCAGCCGGAGCTCGTCACGATCAGTGGGAGCGTTAACACGATCACCGGTTTTGTGACGGGGATCAAGAGCGACTTCGATGGCATTCTCGCCAACGTCGGGCTCACCAATGGCACCGGCACAGTCGTCGGACACGCCAACTCGATTGACTGCTCCGCGCTCCTCCAGACCGGCGGTGCGACCACCGACTGCAACAAGTACGGCAAGTCATGAACCACGCGCAAACTCTCCAACCGATAAGGCTCAGAGCATGACGATTATTGGCAACATAACCGTCTGGGAAGTGGGACTAGCGCTCGGGTTCGCAGTCACCACGGTGGCCGTGGTCATCGTGATGACGATCATGCACTGGGCGTCGAGGATTGCCGATCAGGCCCACCTCGCGAGGGAGGCGGTCGACACGATCCAGGACCAGAGCACGCAGCTCAACGACATCCCCAAGATCCTCGACTCGGGCGTAAGGATCCTCCATTCGGCCCGCTCTCTGCGAAAGGTGGCGGTCGGAAAATGACGTTGATCACGTTGGGTACTGCAGCCCTTACCGAGCAGGAACGTATCGTCTGGTACGTCATCCTCGGTCTCGGCCTGGTCGTTGTCCTTGTCGTGATCGCGCTGATGCTCCTGCTGCTGAGCTTCGTGGCCGACATCAGGGAGAGCGTCGGTGGGCTGCTGGTGGGCGCGGGCGCAGTCGCCGCGAACACCGCGAACATCCCGAAGCTGGGGGACTTGCCGCCGGTGCTGGACATCATTGCGGAAGAGGGCGTCGTTCTGGATGGCTACATGAACGCCCTGTCACAGGGCTACAGCACGGAGGGGTGAAATGAGCACCAACCTATTGATCCTGTTGAGTGTCGTGGAAGCAGTAGTCCTCATCGTCGTGCTAGCGCTCGCGTTGACCGAGATCAGGCGTCGCCTGGTTTTGATCTCCGACGGCCTCGCCACCTTGGCGTCGGCGCTGGTGACAGTGGAGGCGCAGCACCTGCGGCCGCTGGCGGGTCTGCTGACGGCCATCAACCAGCGCGCCGGGACGCTCCTTGGGCTCCTGCCTCAGGTTGCCGCAAAGGCGGAGATCGTTGTCGAACATGCGACGAAGGGATAGTCATGGTCGTTCTCGGATACGTCGGAGCCCTCGTGCTGCTGTTCGTCGTCTTCCCTGTGGTGGTCGTACTGCTCCGGGGCGTCCTGCTCGCCGCCAAGACGATTCCATCCACGATCGACGCGATCGCCGGAGTGGCGACGGCGGGGTCGCGTGACCTAGACGCGGTCAGGCTGCTGTACACGACGCAGACGGCCGTCAATCAGATCATCGGCGTAGTCGCGAATTTCGGCGGCTCCCTGGACATTCTTCTCGAGGACGCGTAGACCAAATCATGATTTCTTATGCCGTAGCTCCTGCAGCCATCATCACGATTCTCGGGGTGCTGCTGATCGTCCTCGCGATCGTCGTCTTCCTCGTCGCGACAATCGTCGAGTTGAAGAAGATCTCGGTGGGGCTGGACGTGGTGATCCCCCCGGTCGGCGAGCTCGTCGCTAAGACGGCGCCGGTCAACCAGCTCGTAGATCAGATCGTCAGCGATCTTGGTGCAGGGACGAACCTGCTTGAGGGCCTGCTCGTCAAGAAGGCGGGAATGGACGACGCCGGCGGCCTGATCGAAGGCATGTTCCCGGGCGGCGGCCAGGCGTTCTTCGCCCGTAACGGCCGCCGGGACAAGCCGCGACGCATCGGTGTCGTGTACACGAGGGGCGCGCTTCAGCTGGCTCGCCTTGGCCGTGGATCCCCACTCGGGGCGCCGCTGCGCGGGGCTGCCCTAAGGGATCCACTTTATGCCAGTGCGTCGCCGCGGTCGCTTTACCCCGATCCACGCGGACCGGGTGAGCGGCCTAAGTCCCCGGTCATCGGCAAGGATTCCCCGGTTCAGTACAACCCGAGTGGGGACGTTCCGATGCCATCGGCGCCGCTGGGCGAGCCGGCTGCTGCAGCCGCAACCCCTGCGCCGCAGCGCGACACGGGTGGCATCCTTCGTTACCGGCGCACGTGACGGGGAGGCGGGGAGCGTGCTCGCTACCTGCTGCGAGTCGTCCGCGTCCGCCGGCTAGCTACGAGACGTGTAACGAGCGCGTTGGTCACGACCGGCTGACCGGCGGGTCCGAATCGCGGGGCACCCGTGTCGCGCGATGTGCGCGCGTCGGCTCGACGCACGGTCGGGCGTCGGCCCGGCGCACGGTCATATTTCGGCTCGCTGTCGTCGTGTCGCCCGGTTGCCCTCAGACCGCGAACGTCACTTAGTGATTTAGTGATCCAACCCGGCGGTTCGCGTGTAACTATCTATTAGCAATTGCGTCGCTGTACTTTTTGACCATTTCTTAGCGTCTTAGGCGGAGGAGGAGCTCCATTGCAGACCCCGGCACCATTCGAATACACCCGCGCGACCAGCCTCGAGAACGCGCTCGCGACGCTTCAGGCAGTTGGTGGCGATGCTCGCGTTGTCGCAGGCGGTCACAGCCTTCTGCCGATGATGAAGCTGCGCCTTGCGAACGTGGGGCACCTGGTCGACATCAACGACCTCACCGAGCTCAATTACATTCGCGTCGAGGGCGATGAGATCAGGATCGGGGCCATGACGCGCCACGTGGAGCTTCTGAAGTCCGATCTCCTCGCGCGGCACTTCCCCGTCTTTCAGGATGCTGAAGAGGTGATCGCCGATCCGGTGGTGCGCAACCGCGGCACGATCGGCGGCTCGCTCTGCCAGGCCGACGCCGCCGAGGACCTTTCCGCGGTGTGCTCCGCGATCAAGGCGACTGTGGTCATCCGGGGTGCGAGCGGCGAGCGGGTCGTCGGGATGGACGAGTTCCATGTCGGTCCGTACATGACAGCGGTCGGCGACGGTGAGATTCTCACCGAGATTCGTATCCCGCTGCGATCCGGCGCTGGGAGCGCTCACGAGAAGGTTGAGCGGCGCGCCGGCGACTGGGCGATCTGCGCCGCGTCGGCTTGCCTCTGGGTCGATGGTGGCACGATCGCTGACGTCGGGATCGCGCTGAGCGCGGTCGGGCTGACGACAATCCATGTCACCCGGGCGGAGGACCTTCTCCGCGGCAAGGCTCCCTCGCCGGAGCTATTCGCCCAGGCGGGCTTGATCGCATCGAAGGACTGCTCGCCGAGCTCGGACGGTCGCGGCCCGATCGACTACAAGCGGCACCTGGCGAACGTCCTCACGGTGCGTGCGCTGACCCGGGCGGCCGAGCGCGCGACGGCGGCTCCGAGCCGGCCGTACCCGACGCCCAGCCGGCCTGCCGCCCCGGCACCAAGTGCACCGGAGCCGGCAGCTGCCGCGCCGGAGCCCGCTGCCGCGCCCGAGGCGGCGGCTGCACCGCCCCCAGCGGACACGATCCGCTGGGGCAAGTGAGCTGAGATGGGCCGCGAAACACGTTCTCTAGACTAGGAGGCCTGAATTCATGCAAGTTTCGATCAATGTCAACGGCGAGATGTACACACGGGAAATCGAGCCCCGTTTGCTGCTCGTTCACTTCATCCGCGAATCGATTGAGCTCCACGGCACCCACTGGGGCTGCGATACGTCGAACTGCGGCGCCTGCGTCGTGTTGATGGACGGGAAGCCGATCAAGTCGTGCACGTGCCTCGCGGCGATGGCCGAGGGTCATGAGATCACCACGGTAGAGGCGCTCGAAGTCGACGGTGTGCTCGATCCGATTCAGCAGGGGTTCCACGAGCAGCACGCGCTGCACTGCGGATTCTGCACGCCGGGGATGTTGATGACGACTCGGGCACTCTTGAACGAAAATCCTGATCCAAGTGAGCTCGAGATTCGTACAGCCATATCAGGAGCCATTTGCCGTTGCACGGGATACAAGAACATCGTCAGCGCTGTTCGTTGGGCTGCTGACTACGAAGCGACCGCGAAATAGGGAGGCAGTCCATGGCAGTCACCGTCGAGCAGAATTTACCGGGCCCGGGCCCCGATCAGGAGCGTCCGATCGGCTTCGGTCGCCTGAAGCGCAAGGAGGACGCGCGCTTCATCCGCGGTCAGGGTCGCTATCTTGATGACCTCCGCCTGCCGGGGATGGTGTATGGCCAGGTGCTGCGCAGCCCGTACGCGCACGCGAAGATCCTCTCGATTGACACCACGCGGGCGCTCGCGCACCCGGGTGTCGCCGCGGTCGTGACGGCGAAGGATCTGGAGACCCTGGGGTTGGCGTGGATGCCGACGATCTCGTATGACACGCAGGCGGTGCTCGCGGGAGACAAGGTGCGCTTCCAGGGCCAGGAGATCGCGTTCGTGATCGCCGTCGATGAGTACACGGCGAACGACGCGGTTGCGATGATCGATGTCGAGTACGAGCCGCTGCCCGCCGTCGTCAACGCCCGCAAGGCGCTCGATCCCGGCGCGCCGCTGATCCGCGACGACAAGATCGGCCAGCGCGACAACCTCGCGAGCCCGACCTGGGAGGCCGGCGACAAGGCGGCGACCGATCGGGTGTTCGCCGAGGCCGACTCGGTCGCGGTGAGGGACATCATCTATCCGCGCTGCCATCCAGCGCCGATGGAGACGTGCGGGATGGTCGCGGATTTCAATCCGAACACCGGTCAGCTCAACATCTACAACGGCAACCAGGCACCGCACGCCCACCGCACGGTCTACGCCCAGGTGGCGGGACTCCCCGAGCACTACATCCGGATCATGTGCCAGGACATCGGCGGCGGGTTCGGAGGCAAGGTGCCGGTGTACCCGGGCTACGTGTGTGCGATCGCGGGATCGATCGTCGCCGGCGTTCCGGTGAAGTGGATCGAGGACCGCACCGGGAACCTGATCGCGGACAGCTTCGCGCGTGACTACATCATGCACAGTGAGATGTGCATGAAGAACGGCAAGATCACCGGCCTGCGGGTCGACTGCCTCGCCGATCACGGTGCGTTCGACAGCACCGCGCAGCCGACGAAGTTCCCGGCCGGCTTCTTCCACATCGTCTGCGGGTCCTACGACCTGCAGGCATCGCACGTGAAGGTGAAGGCCGTCTACACCAACAAGGCGCCAGGCGGCGTCGCGTATCGGTGCTCGTTCCGCATCACCGAGGCGGTGTATCTGGTCGAGCGGATGGTCGACGCGCTCGCGATCGACGCGAATGTCGATCCGGTCCAGCTCCGTATGCGGAGCTTCATTCAGCCGGGTCAGTTCCCGTATGAGACGACCACGGGCTGGACCTACGACTCAGGCGACTACGCGAAGACGATGCAGGTTGCCCTGGATATCGCCGGCTACGACGACCTGCGGCGCGAGCAGCAGGAGAAGCTCGCGAAGGGCGAGCTGATGGGAATCGGCGTGACGTTCTTCACCGAAGGCGTTGGCGCGGGTCCGCGTAAGCACATGGACATCCTCGGCCTCGCGATGAACGACGGCGCCGACCTCCGCGTCCACCCGTCGGGCAAGGCCGTGGTTTCGCTCAGCGCGCAGACGCAGGGCCAGGGCCACGAGACGACGTTCGCACAGATCGTCGCCGAGGAGCTCGGGATCCCGCCGGAGAACGTAGAGGTTCGCCACGGCGATACCGACAAGTCCCCCTACGGCCTCGGGACGTACGGCAGCCGTTCGACACCCGTCTCGGGTGGGGCCGTCGCGGTCGTCACCCGCAAGGTGCGCGATAAGGCGCGGCTGATCGCGGCGACGATGCTCGAAACCCGCCCGGAGGACCTCGCGTGGGAGAAGGGCCGCTGGTATGTCCGAGGCGACATCAGCAAGGGCGCCACGGTCGAGAGCATCGCCGAGTACGCGTACAGTGGCCGGTCGATGCCGGCCGGGTTGGAAGGTGGCCTGGACGCACAGGTGATCTACGACCCGCCGAACCTCACCTACCCCTACGGTGCGTACATCTCGGTCGTCGACATCGACCCCGACACCGGGTACGTGAAGGTCCGGCGAATGATCGCGGTCGATGACTGCGGGGTGCGGATCAATCCGATGGTCGTCGACGGTCAGATCCACGGCGGACTCGCGGAAGGGCTCGGGATCGCGCTGATGGAGGTGATCACGTTCGACGAGGAGGGGAACTGCCTGAACTCGTCTTTCATGGACTACCTCATCCCGACCTCCCTCGAATGCCCCGACTGGGAGCTCGGCGAGACGGTCACGCCGTGCCCCCACCACCCGATCGGTGCCAAGGGCGTCGGCGAGTCCCCGAACGTCGGCTCGGTGCCGTGCATCGCCAACGCCGTGATTGACGCGCTGTGGAAGAAGCACGGTGTCAGGCACATGGACATTCCGTGCAACCCGGCGCGCGTGTGGGCGGCGATGCAGGGACGTCCCGAGCCGCCGCAATGATCAAGAGCGTGATGTCGCGGCGAGCTTCCGAGCTCGCCGCGCAGCGCGTGCCGTTCGTGACGGCGACTGTTGTGCGCGCGCAGCGACCTACGAGCGCGCGTCCGGGAGACGTCGCGCTCGTACTCGGCGACGGCACGATCGAAGGGTTCGTGGGCGGCGTCTGCGCTCAGCACAGCGTGCGCGTCTACTCGCTGAAGACGATCGAGGCCCACGAGCCGGTACTGCTGCGGATCCTGCCGGATGGGGCGGCCGACGAGCTGGGTGACGGCGAGGAAGAGATGACGGAAGAGGAGCTCGCCGCCGCCTCGCAGGAGCTGTCGAGCGAGGAAGAGGGAGCCGTCACGGTCAAGAACACGTGCCTGTCGGGAGGTGCGATCGAGGTCTTCCTCGAGCCGGTGCTACCGGCGCCTCGCGTGCTGGTAGTCGGCGACGCGCCGATCGCCGGCGCGCTGCTCCGGCTTGGCGGGGAGTTCGGGCTCGAGATGGTCGCCGTCGAAAACGGGGCTCCCGACCCGACCTCCGACGATCTCGCGGTCGTGATCGCGGCGCACGGACGCGACGAGTTCCACACGATGCGGCGCGGCCTCGAGTCGGGCGTGTCGTACGTAGGCTTCGTAGCAAGTCGCAAGCGCGGCGCCGCGGTCCTCGCGGAGCTGCGCGACGACGGAGTCCCCGAAGGGCTGATCGAGCTGGTCGACTACCCAGCCGGAATCGACATCGGCGCCCGTGAACCGGCCGAGATCGCCCTGTCGATCCTCGCGAAGATCATCGCCGTACGCCGCGGCGAGAAGATCGCCGCGCCGGAACGTCCTCCGGGCCTCGTCGTTCACCACGCGGCGGCAGGAACCCGCCGCCCCGGCCCACGAGCGGTCTCGGCGCCCACGATCGCCGTCGACCCGATTTGCGGGATGACTGTCGCGGCGATCCCCGGCACGCCCTCGGTCGAGCACAACGGCGAGACGATCTACTTCTGCTGCGAGGGCTGCAAGGCCAAGTTCGAAGCGCAGCACGAGCATGCAAGCGCCGCAGGCTGATTCCTTCGTTACCGGTCTCGTGCTCGGAGCCGGAGGCTCGCGCCGTCTCGGGCGTCCCAAGCAGCTGCTCCCGTACCGGGACGGCACTCTTCTGGGTCACGTCATCGGCGTCGCTCGGGCGTGTCCGTTCGACCAGCTCGTCGTCGCCCTCGGCGGCTCGGCTGACGACGTACGCTCACAGGTCGACCTCGTGGGAGCCGAAGTGGTCGTGAATGACTCCTACGGCGCTGGGTGCTCCTCGTCGATCGCCGCGGCGCTCGGCGCAGTCGATCCGCGCTGCGAGGTCATGGTCCTGATGCTCGGGGACCAGCCGGGCGTGACCGCCGCCACAGTCACGGCGTTGCTCGACGGGCGGGGCGATTCGCCGCTGGCCGTGTGCCGCTACGACGAGGGGCGCGGCCACCCGTTCGCGTTCGCCCGCGACGTCTTCGGCGAGCTCGCCGACCTCCACGGCGACAAGGGAGTCTGGCGGCTGCTCGACCAGCGCGCCGGCGACGTGGCCGAGGTCCCATTCCCTGGTCCAATTCCGCTCGACGTCGACACGCCTGAGGAGTACCAGGCGGTGCTCGCTCAGGCAGAACAGTTTGCCGGCATCGGCGCCACAGGCGAGGAGCCGGCATGAGTCCGCGCGGAGCAACCGGGGACGCATCCGACGAGATCCGCGAGCTCGTCCCGGACGTCGAGACGCTCGCTCAGCGCCTCGCGAGCATCGATTACCTCGTCGACGAAGGTCTGGCGACGACGATGTTCCTCAGCCTCCGCCTGCCGCAGCCGCTGCTGCTCGAAGGCGAGGCGGGCGTGGGGAAGACCGAGGCGGCCAAAGCACTCGCGACGATTCTCGACACGCCGCTGATCCGGCTCCAGTGCTATGAGGGCATCGATGCCGCCGAAGCGCTGTACGAATGGAACTATCCCCGGCAGCTGCTGAGCATCCGCCTTGCGGACGCGCGCAACAGCGAGCTCGGCGAATCGGAGCTGTTCGGGCCCGATTACCTGATTCGGCGCCCGCTGATGCGCGCGCTCGAGCACCCCGGTCCGCGCCCCGCGGTTCTGCTGATCGACGAGATCGACCGTGCCGACGACGACTTCGAGGCGTTCCTGCTGCAGCTGCTCGGGGAGGCGAGCGTGACGATCCCCGAGATCGGCACGATTCGCGCCACCCACCCGCCGATCATCGTGCTGACATCGAACCGGACGCGCGACCTGCACGATGCCGTCAAGCGCCGCTGCCTGTATCAGTGGATCGACTACCCGAACCGCCAGCGCGAAGTGGA